>Ga0207416_1003494_pt1 | contig 14932 bp, 14 predicted proteins | sample PaiPotPPM11metaG_FD_184107 | JGI IMG/M metagenome (GOLD analysis project Ga0207416, IMG submission 184107) | Iron sulfur acid spring bacterial and archeal communities from Banff, Canada, to study Microbial Dark Matter (Phase II) - Paint Pots PPM... ...
GCGCCCGCGTTTCACCTGATGCATGAACATTCCGAAAATCGTTTGGCGCGCTTTGGCGATTTGCTCGGCGCTCGGCTCGACGACTGTAACCGGGATACCGGCGTTGGCGAATGTGATCGCGATGCCCGTCCCCATCGTTCCGCCGCCGACCACGCCGGCGGACTTTATGTCGAGCGGATCCGCGGGCGGTAAGTTAGGTATCTTTGAAAGCTCGCGCTCCGCGAAAAACAGGTGACGTAACGCCAGCGACGGCGCGGAGCCGACAAGTTCGTCGAACAGCCGGTACTCGCGCGCGAGGCCGCGCGGAAAAGGCAGCTCAAACGCGGCTTGCACCGCGTCGATCAGCTTGTGCGCCGCAAGCCCGCCGCTCTCTTCGGGCGGCACCGTCTTGTGCGCTTGCGCGATAATATAAGGAAGCGCGAAGGCTTGCGCGGTGGCCGGCAGCTGAACTTTCAGCTCGGAAAGCCGGCATTTTTTGTGCGTCCCCTCGTCCGGCGCACCTGCGGTGCGCTGCTCGGGCCCTTCGACAAGCTCAGGACTCGATGAACTCGCGATGACATCGATGACGCCAAGTTCGAGGGCTCGTTCGGCAGTGACCGTCTCGCCTTTGAGCATCATCTGCAGCGCTTCTTGCGCGCCGATTAGGCGCGGCAGGCGCTGCGTTCCGCCCGCGCCCGGAATCAGGCCGAGTTTGATTTCCGGCAAGCCAAGTTTGGAACGCGGCGTTGCGACCCGCCGGTCGCACGCCAGCGCGAGTTCGAGCGCGCCGCCGAGCGCGACTCCGTCGATCGCGGCAATATACACCTTCTCGCTACGTTCGATCGCTTCGATGATGTCGCGCACGGTCGTGCCGCTCGGATCCCACTCTTTAGCGAAGTCGTTGACGTCCACGCCCGCGCTGAAGTATCCGTTCGCGCCGGTTATCGTGACGCTCGTTACCGACGGGTCTTTTTCGGCGGCCTCGATCTCTTTGAGAATTTTTTCCGAGTAAGCAAACGACAGGGCGTTGACCGGCGGATTATCGAGCGTAATGACTCTGTTCATGCGGTCGCCGCTTTGCGGTCCAGCTCGAACTGTGACTCGGTCAGCGTCATCACGTCGACCGAGCCGTCGATGACTTCGCGCGCGAGCGCCGGTGCCTGCGCCAGGATATGGGTCGCGAAAAAGTTTGCCGTCGCGAGCTTGGCTTTGTAAAACTCGATCTCCGGGTCGCCCGCAGCGATCTTTCCCTCCGCGATTTTTGCAGCGCGCGCCATCTGCCAGCCGCCGGCGGTGATTCCCCAGAGTTTGAGATAGGGAACGCTGCATGCCACCGCAACGCGCAGATCCCCCATCGCAGTCATGCCGATCCAATCCGATGCTTCGGATAACGACGCCAATGCTTTGGCCAGCGATGCGCCGAGCGGACCTTCGGCATCCTTGCGCATCTGAGAAATGACGGCCTTCGCAGCCGCGCCCATGTCTTGCGCGATCTTCCGTCCCACGAGATCCAGCGCCTGAATTCCCGTCGTGCCCTCATAAATCGTCGTAATGCGCACGTCCCGGTACTGCTGCGCGATTCCCGTTTCTTCGACGTATCCGATGCCGCCGAAAACTTGCAGCGCGGTCGAACAAACCTCGACGGCGGTCTCCGTACACCAGCCCTTGACGACCGGAATCATTAGTTCCAAAAATGCGCGCTGCGCCTGTCTGATTTTTGGATCGGGATGCTTCGTGGAAAAATCGAGCGAGGCAGCGGTTACATAGGCGAGCGCGCGCATCGCCTCGATCTGCGCTTTCATCCACATCAGCATCCTGCGCACGTCGGGATGTTCGATGATGCGCCGAGGTTCGGGGCTGCGCGAAGCGATATCCCGCGATTGGAGACGTTCCTTCGCATATTGCAGCGCGCTTTGATAGGCACGGTCGGCAATCGCGAGGCCCTGCACGCCGACGCTAAAACGCGCGGCATTCATCATGATGAACATGTTCTTCAGCCCCTCGTTGGGCTTGCCGATCAGATATCCGACGGCGCCGCCGTGTTCTCCATAATTCAAAGTGCAGGTCGGATTGGCGTTGAGCCCGAGTTTATGCTCGATTCCAGCGCACTGCACGTCGTTGCGCTCGCCGAGCGACCCGTCCGGCCCGATCAAAAATTTCGGCACGATGAACATCGAAATGCCTTTCGTGCCTTCGGGTGCATCGGGCAACCGCGCCAGCACCAAGTGAATGATGTTGACCGCCATGTCGTGCTCGCCGAACGTTATAAAAATCTTTTGGCCGCTGATGCGGTAGCGATCGCCGGCGGGCACCGCTTTGGTGCGAACTTGCGCCAAATCCGAGCCGGCCTGCGGCTCGGTAAGGCACATCGTGCCGGTCCACTCACCTGAAACCAGTTTCGGAATATACTGCTTCTTCTGGTCTTCCGAGCCGATCAGTTCGATGGCTTCGATCGCACCTTGATTGAGCAGCGGACCGTTTGCGAATCCGACGTTGGCCGCATTCCACATCTCGAGCGTCGCGCCGGAAAGCACTGCGGGTAAGCCTTGGCCGCCGTGTTCGGGTGAAACCGCAAGTCCGATCCAGCCGCCGCGGGCGAACTGCGCGTAGGCTTCCTTAAATCCTTTGGGTGTCGTCACCGCGCCGTCGCGCCACGTGCAGCCTTCCCGGTCGCCGCTTTGATTGATCGGGTCGAGCACGCCGGCCGCAAACGAGGCGGCTTCTTCGAGAACCGGATCAGCTACGCCGGCGGCTTCTTCGAATCCGGGAAGTTTCGAGATCTCGTCGAGCGCGGCAAGTTCCCGCAGGACGAATTGCATGTCCCGCAGCGGGGCCTGGTAGGGTGCCATGTGATAATTTTAATATATACCGCCCGCTCGCGGTTCCCTTCGCCCCTATAGATCGACCTCGTCCTTCTCCAAGTTAGAAGTCTGAGTCTTTTAGGCCGACATTCGTGCGCAGATCAGTCCAGGTTTCTTGCGAGAGAATCTTGCCATCGCTGCCATAGCGGATTTGCACTACCGGGAAGTGCGTCGCTTTCGAAAAGTAGATCACCGCGCGCGTAACGCCGGGATCGGCGCTCGAATCGGCGACGAGCAACTCTACTAAGGTTGTCTCCTGCCCCCCGATCGTTGGCCCGTTGCGTTCGGAGAGCGCGCCTTTGATCTCTTTGTATTTGTCGGCTTGGTTCGGCAAGAGCCCGTCCGGAATCGTATAGCCGCGCAGCGAAACGGCTCGTCTGTCATGCAGTCCGACTTTGAGATGAAAGAACGACAAGATACCGCCTTGGTGGCCACTGACGGTGTCGCCGCCCGTCCAGACTCCGCCGCCGCCGGCGCCTGGACCGGAAACGATCTGCGTCTTGGCTTGATGCGGTTTCTTGAACCAGAAATGGTAGATGCGGTCTTGAGTTTGGTCGCCTTTGACCTCATGCGCATGCACGGTGAGCGTGTAATCGTTGACCCTCGCAAATGCGTCGTCGAACGCGGCGATCGCGGGCACGGTCGCCGCAGAAACAGGCGCGATGATAGCCGCGAGCGCCAAGGCGAAAATCGAAATCTTGTAAAGCACGTCTAAACCTTCTCTTGGGACGCCTTCGCCTCCGCTTGGACAAGCAGCGTGCCATGCTTGCGCTTTGCGGCGGCGGTGACGCCCAGTGGCTCTTGGACTTATGCGATGGTCCTCGCGTTCCCTTATTTGAATCTAAGTGCTACTCTCGTCTTAAGGGGGACTACTTGACCTTCGTGGCACGCGCATGCTCATCGGCGCACTAGCGAAGGGTTTTCTCGCAGCCGGGTGGTAGTCGAGCCTTCCTAACTGCTGGAGATCGATTTGATGCCTCGTTCGTTTTTTCGTGCTTGCGGCGCGTTTGCGTTGGCAGCGGTCGTTGCCACAGCGCCTGCCCTAGCTGATATTACCGGACCGTTCGGCGCGGTGGTGCGAGGCGCGAATATTGCGATCAAAAACGCCGTAAACGCACAACCCGCCAAAAAGAGCGCGCAAGTTTTGCCCAATGGAACGGTGGCGCAAGTGCCGCCGGTCGGGCAGGCACCCGTCGGAGGCAGCGCACAAATCGGCCTGCCGACCGGGTTCACGTACACAATCGACTTCTCGATCGCTCGCCCGTACGGCAACATCGGAAGTTTCGGAAGCAAGTGGCTGCAAGGCGGCACCGACGTCGTCGCGGGCTGGGGCTTTAGCCCCAAGATGAGTGTCATCGCCAACTATTACGAGCTGCAACATTATCCGGTCGGCTTCAATAGCGGGCAGGTTCCGCTCTTTCTTCCCAACGGCTTTCCGCCGATTCCGGGCGTGAATCCAAGCTGCGTGGACCTGAGCGGCGCGACCTCGAGCACATGCACGGGCGCCAGTGTCCCGGTGGATGTGACGACGAAGGACAAGTTCTTTCTTGGTTTGTGGGAAAATTTGATCAACGTCGGCAAGTTTCGCGGACGGACAATTCCGATCGTGGTTACGCCAACCTACGTTTCTCGCTGGTCGCAAGTCAATGCTTCGAACGCGAACGGCGACGTCGTTCCGTTCGTCGATCTCAAAGGCGTTCCGCATTTCGGCATCAGCACGCGCACGACTCAAGTTTACTCGCTCGCCGTAACCATCCCGTTCCTCAAGACGCCGAAAATGTTCGGCACGTTCACAGTCGCGCCGTCCTGGCTCGTACACACGGCCGGCTTGAACCAGCAAAACCATGCGCAGCTCTATCAGATTCTCTACCTCGAGTACAATCCGACGCCGAGTACAAAAATTTTCCTCGAGCCTCAGAGCTCGCGCGATTACCTGCCGGCCGATCCCTACGCACAGCATCTGGTCGCTTATTTTGCCGGTATAGCGCAGCGGCTCGGGCCAATGGCATTCGTGCAGTTGGTGCTCAACAGCGGAGGCCCAACGAACTATAGCCCGTACGGCATCAAACAGCTCCAGTGCTTGCAGCTGCCGTGTTCGCAGAACACGCTGCCGATGGTCGGCGGCCTGAAGGCAACGCAGCTTCAGATTCAAATAGGTATCGGTTCACCCAGCGTCATTCAGTTTTAACGGGGATCATCAACATGTTCACATTACAGCACCGTGCGATCGCGACCGTAGCTCTGCTCGCTCTGGCCGCCTGCAACGGCGCCGTTAACGGTGGGAATCTGCCGCTCGCGCCGGTCTTACCGTCCGGCGGCGGACTCACTCAACAGAATCTTGTCGGCATCGGCGACAGTCTGACGTTCGGCGAACAATCCGACGGCCAATTAGGCGATCCCGCCGCTACCGCACCGGGAATCTCCGCGCTTCCGGGCGCCGCCGTTCCCCCGACGCAAGAAAATGGCTTCTGGGCCCTGGTCTATCAGCAATTCACGGGCCGCACGGCTGCGAGCGCCGGTGCGCTGCCCCTCATCGCAAAGCCGGGCCTGGGCGGGCAACTCGTGGTTTCAACGTTAGCCGCGGGCTTTTTCGCGACGCATCTGAGCTGCGACGCATTCAATGCGCAAGCCTACTCGCCGACGACCTGGCAGTTCACGCGGCTCAATCCGGCTTCGCCCATCGCGGATCTCGGCATACCCGGAGCCACGATGCATGAGGCGGTTGCCATGAACGCACCGATCACCGGCGCGCCTCCCGGACCGGTCGGCACCAGCTGTCCATCGTACGTGACGATTCCGGGCGACTCGACATCGGGCGGCTTACAATCGCTGATTCAGGACGAGAGCAAGCTGTACTATCCTGTGCTCGGCCAATTCGGCGCAACGCTGACCAACCCAACGATGCTCAACGCCGCCGTTTCGCTCAAGCCGAAAATCGCAACCGTTTGGCTCGGCGCGAACGATCTGTTGAAGTTCATCTTCTCGCACGGTCAATCGCCGGCCACCGACACGCCGACACAGATGGCCGCCGATCTCACGCAGATCATCACGACCCTGCAAGCCGGCGGCACGCAAGTCGTCGTCGGCGATCTACCGGACATCCTCGGAAATCCGGGAACCGGCGAACCGCCCGTACCGCAATTTTTTCCGGCGGCAAAGATCTCGGCCGACCTGCAAGCGCTGGGCGTCCCAGCGCCGGCCGCGGGCGCCGTCCAGGCTTTCGTCATCGCGAAATACACGGGCGCAACGGGCTTTCTCACCGAGTCCGGTTTCTTCGGAATCCTCTCGGAGCTAGGCTCATCGTCGCCGACCATCACGCCGAACTTGGATCCGAACGGTGCCGGCAGCGGCGCTGGGTCTCTCTATTTGGATTCGGCCTTTTCTGCGACCGTCATCGCGTTAAATGCAGGCTACAATCAAGCGATCGACGCAACGGCAACCGCTACCGGAGCCGCACTTGCGCCCGTCACGCTGATTTTCAGGAACTTGGCTGCGACTGGGCTGACCCTCGCTCCGAGCGTTACGCTGACGATGCAATTCGGCGGTGGTATCCTGAGTTATGACGGTCTGCATCCGTCCAACACAGGCTATGCGGTGATTACGAACGTCTTTATCGGAGCGCTTGACGCGAAGTACGGTTTGGCAATTGCGCCGCTAAGCAACGCGCAAATCGGAGCGATAGCGCAAACCGATACGTACAATCCGTTTGTCATCAAGGCGATCAATCCGGCCTGGCCCTATCCGCTGCCCTAGCAATGGCGAGCATCGACGACGTTAAGAACGCACAATCAATTCACTAGAAGAGGACAATCGACGGGGACGCGAGGCGCTCGCGGAGGCTCAATCAAGCGCCACGCAATCGACTGCCGATCGGCACGCGTGCACGTGCGGGCTCGAATTCTACAGCACCAAGCCTTGCGCCGGAAGGCGACCCACTGCCGCGCGGACGTCAGGTCTTTTCGACGGCGTTTGCTTATGTCTGCGAGAAAACGCGGCACAGGTTTGCACGCCCACGCCCTAGTAGAGCGTGCAAATGAATTCTCGCTTCTTGGGGTCCTCGCGTATTGCCGTTTCGGAAATAGGTTACGGGTGTATGGGCTTGAACTGGGCGTACGGCTCGGGAGTCTCTGCGCCGGACGAAAAAGGCGCGATCGACCTGATCCGTCGTGCCATCGACATCGGCGTCACTTTCTTCGATACGGCCGACATGTACGGTCCGTTCACCAACGAAGAAATAGTCGGTAAAGCGCTGGCGCCCCGGCGCAACGATGTGCGCATCGCGACTAAGTGCGGCATTGTGGTGCACGGCGAGCGCACGAGCTATGATTTCCAGCGCGACGGTACCCCGCAGCACATTCGGGAGGCGTGCGATGGGTCGTTAAAGCGTTTACAAACCGACGTCATCGATCTCTACCAATTGCATCGCGTCGATCCAAACGTGCCGGTCGAAGAGAGCGTGGGCGCGATGGCGGAGCTCGTGCGCGCAGGAAAGGTCCGCGCGATCGGCCTCTCCGAGGCCGACGTTCCTACGCTCGAGCGCGCGGCGCGCGTGCATCCGATCACCGCGCTGCAATCGGAATACTCGCTTTTCGAACGAAACGTCGAAGCCGCCATTCTACCGTGGTGCGAAGCGCACGGCGTAACTTTGATTGCCTACTCACCGCTTGGCCGCGGCATGCTAACCGGACGCTTGAAACGCACCGATATCGCGGACGGCGATTTTCGCGCGACGCTCCCGCGCTATCAAGGTGAAACATTCGATCAAAATCGTCGCATCGTGGAACGTATAGAAGCTGTCGCGCAACGCGCCGGGGCGACGGCGTCTCAAGTCGCACTTGCGTGGCTGCTCCATAAGACCGGCAGCGCGATCCCGATTCCCGGCACAAAGCGCATCGAATATCTCGAGGAAAACGCCGGCGCCGCCGATGTCCACCTCACGCAAGCCGATATCGCCGAACTTGACGGGTTGCCGCGTCCGGTCGGAGATCGCTATTTTCTACCGCCGCCCTCCTTGATGCCGACGAACCACAAGGGAGAGTCGTAGGGGTTCGAATCCCCTCATCTCCACCGACGCGGCATTGCAGCACGAACCGCAAGTGTTCGTGCTCTTGTTGTTGATGATGTTAGCCGTCAGTAGGTAGCGCAGGCCCGGCGGTCCAAACTCTTCCGCCACTCAACAAAGGCCGCGCTATTCGAGTCGGCCGTCTCGTGGTTGGAGGTCGCCATGCCGCTCGAACTCCTCAATACCGTCGGTACGTTTACCACCGTCGCCATCGTTTCCGCAACGGCCATTGCTGCGCTCGTTCAACTCCGTCATCTGCGCACCGGAAATCAGATCAATGCCATGCTCAGTATCGCTGAGAATTCTTTTGGCGAGGCGTTTTCTGCCGCGCTACTTTTGGCGGACCGCCGGCTCCCGACCGCGTTGGAGGATCCGGGATTTAGAGATTACAGCGCTGCGCTAGTGAACGACGCTACGCCGCCCGAAGTCAGTCCTGACTACGTCGAAATTCGTCGCGCGACGATACTTGTCGGGAACAGGTGTGAAAGTGTGGGAATCCTCGTCAAAAACGGAATAGTCGACAAAAAACTATTTCTCGATCAGTACTCCCAGATAATCATCGGCGCTTGGAACCGACTTGAGATCCTGACTGCATTTCACCGCGAAAGCACGGGAAACCGGGCGATGTGGGAAAATTTCGAGCTTTTGACGGTGCTATCTCAGGATTGGTTAGAACAGCATCCCAGCCTCTATCCGAGAGGCGTACGGCGCTTGCAACTGCACAACCCGTGGCCCGTTGCACCAACACGAGTCACCTGACACCAGAGGATCGAGTCGCCACCCGTCCACTCACTTTTCCTGAGGCCACGGTGAAATTGTGTTCGATCAAATCGGGAACACTAAGTGTTTTATCTTAGCCATTCTTCAATCCGGTGAACGAAGCGAAAGGACTACGCCTGTCGTTATGGGCGTTTTGTTTCACTCGTCTAATATCGGTGACGAGTGGGTGACTCTTTTGAGACATCGTCTAACGGCGGAAATGCGCGGCTCGGGTTGTTCGCTACGTAAGGATAATCCATCGCCCGGTCTAACGAGCTCCGAAATGCACTCCCACGCCTTCGGAGACTCGCATGACTTTACAACTTTGGGACACCTTTGCCACCTTCGGCACATTCCTCGTCATCGCTGCGACCGCAATAGCTGCCCTCGTTCAATTGCGCCACGCCCGCGGCAGCAACCAGCTCGAAGCGCTAAACGAAATTCGTGAATCGACGGAAAGGCCGTACTTTCGAGATGCTTTGCAATTCATTCGTACCGAGCTCGGTGATAAGCTGAAGGACCCGGCGTTCCGCTACCAGATCGAAAATAGAGCCGCGATAACCAGCGAGAATCACCCACTGATCGAGAAAGTAAAAATGGTGGGCAATCTCTACGAGGATATGGGCCTGCTGGTCAAGGCCGGTTTCCTCGATCGTAAACTCGCCATGCAGATGTGGAACGTTGATTACTATTGGGGAGTACTCGCGGAATACACGGCGATCGCTCGTCGCCAGGGTGGGGATGATCTTTGGGAAAACTTTGAGTATCTTGCCGTCTTAGTCGAGGACTGGAGCGCCAAACACCCCCATGGCACCTACCCGGCCGGCATGCGGCGCAAGCACCTCTCCGATCCGTGGCTTGCGGCTGACGCTCACGCGTCGCCTCGCTCGTGACTCCATAGTAGCGCTGCCATTGGAACTTTGAAGCTATTCGGTAGGGACGGGACTTGCCGGGACCGCCAATCGCGGGTTCGACTCCCGTTGGGGCTAGAAATACGAGCTCGATTTTATCGAGCTCTTTCCTTTATATACAGTTGATTGGCCCGCCATTCTAAGAATGATACGTCAGCGACAGGCGCACTTAACGACGGATCAGCTCTGACACCTCCGCTTCTCGAGCATTGGCAATTGCAAGAAGCGTTCGCAAAGTCGCTATTTTTGGGCGGTTTCCCTCTCCAGGGCATTCTCGAATCGCTACTGTGCCTTCGACAGGCTCAGGATGACAAGGGCGGCAGCCTTCCCGGTGATAAGATGATCGCAGGGGGTTCGCGATGATTAAAAGCCTGCCACGGATGTGCTTGATCGGCGCACTCATCTTCTTCTTTTTCGCAATGCCGAGCGCAATTGTCGGGGCGGACGCGCCTTTCGTGAACGTCGTACGGATCGACGGAGTCATCGGCCCCGCAATGGCCCGATACGTGTTGCGCGCCGTCAGTCGAGCGGCCCGCGAGAACGCACAGGCGCTTGTCATCGAGATGGACACGCCCGGCGGCTTGATGAAATCGATGGATGACATCAGCAAAGCGCTGCTTAATTCGCCGGTTCCGACGGTGGTGTACGTCTATCCGAGCGGTGCGCGGGCAGCATCTGCGGGTGTCTTTATCACCTACGCAGCCAACATTGCCGCGATGGCCCCGACCACGCATCTCGGCGCAGCGCACCCGGTCAGCATCGCAACCGGCACTCTGGACAAGACCGAAGTTACCAAAATTACCAATGACGCCGTCGCAGAGATTCGCGGGTTTGCGATCCGGCGCGGACGCAACTCCGCCTGGGCGGAGCAAGCAGTTCGACAGAGCGTCTCCATCACCGACGAAGAAGCGCTCCGCTTGCACGTCATCGATCTCATCGCGAACAGTCCGCGCGACTTGCTGGCAAAGATCGACGGCCGGAATGTTCCCACCGAAGTGGGTTCGCGCCGGCTCGTAACGCGAAATGCGCGCATCGTCGAGATCCCAATGGATCTGGCCGAAGGATTCTTGCTCGTTCTCAGCGACCCAAACGTCGGATTTGTCCTTATGACGATAGCAATTTACGGCCTCATCTTCGAACTAAGCAATCCCGGATCGGTTTTTCCAGGCGTAATCGGCGTGCTGGCGCTGCTCCTCGCGCTGGCGTCGTTTGCCGCGATAGAAATAAACGTCGCGGGATTGTTGTTCATCGCCTTCGCGATCGTTCTGTTCATTGCGGATATCAAGGTGCCGAGCCACGGAATTCTGACGGCAGGCGGAATTGCGTCGTTCATTCTGGGCTCGCTCCTGCTGACGCAGAACCAACCTCCATTCCTGCGTATCTCACTCACCCTGATTCTGACGATCGCCGTGCTGACGGCGGCGTTCTTCATCTTTGCCGTCGGCGCCGGCATCCGCGCTCAAACGCGCAAGATCCAGACCGGACGTGAAGCATTGGTCGGCGCGATAGGCATTGCGCGCCGCGACCTTGCGCCGTCTGGGACGGTCTTCGTACAAGGCGAATTGTGGAGCGCGCAGACTGCCGGCGACGCCATTCCGGCGGGGGCGCGTGTGCGCGTCGTGGGGATCAACGGATTACGCCTCGAAGTTTGCAGGGCCGAAGAGCCGTAACAAGGAGCGGAAACATGACAGCCATTCTCATTGCAATCGCAGTCTTCATCGTGTTGTTTGTGCTGCTTCCCTCAACGGTGAGGATCGCGCGTGAGTACGAGCGCGGTGTGATCTTCCGGCTGGGGCGGCTTCTGCGCGCCAAGGGCCCCGGCGTGATCCTCCTCATTCCAATCATCGATCGGATGGTCCGGGTGGACCTGCGCGTCGTCACGCTCGAGATACCGCGCCAGGATATGATGACGCGCGACAACGTTCCGGTCAGCGTCGATGCCGTGATCTATTTCCGGATCGTGAACCCTGAAGATGCGATCGTAAAGGTTGAACAGTTCGAGAAAGCAATTTTCCTGCTTGCGCAGACCACGCTTCGCAGCGTCATCGGCCAACATGAGTTGGACGAACTCTTAAGCCAGCGCGATCGGATCAATCAGCAGCTGCAGAGTGTGATTGACGAGAGTTCAGAAGCTTGGGGAATCAAAGTCACCCTCGTCGAAGTGCGCGACGTTGCCTTGCCGGACCCGATGAAACGGGTGATGGCAAAGCAAGCCGAAGTCGAACGGGAGCGGCGCGCGAAAGTCATCAACGCCGAGGGCGAATATCAAGCTGCCGAAAAGCTCGTGATGGCTGCCGAGAGAATCTCGACGCAGCCGATCGCTCTGCAACTGCGCTATCTGCAGGCGCTAACTACGATCGCCGCCGAGCACAACTCGACGACCGTCTTCCCGTTCCCAATCGATCTCATATCGCCGTTCCTAAAGAAACCGGAGGGCTCATCGTAACATCCTTCGACAAGCTCAGGATGACAAGTCCTGGGGGCACGCGTGTCACATTTTGTCACGGACGGGTCGGTAGCAGCCGGGTTTGGGCGGGAACGCCTAACAGCCGAAGCGTGTGGAATCCCTTATTTTTCGGAGTATTTGGTAGCGGGCGGGAGTTGCCGGGACCGCCAGTCGCGGGTTCGAATCCCGTTGGGGCTACCAATTTCCTTCCTTATGTTACAAGCGTTTCCGCTTATTCTTATTGGGGCGCGATCGCAATTCAATACGGCGGCGCCTCCCTAGCGGTAGGCGTCCTTGCGATCGAGGATGCGTAACACAATTAGCTGGTTATCACGCAGCTCGTATAGCGCTCGCCATCGCCCGATGCGGAGGCGATATTCCATCCGCCCCTTAAGCTTCTTGACGTCGGCGATTGCTCCAGCGCCTAACGCACGAACCGCCGCGAGAATTACGCGGCGGTCCGATTCGGACAGGCGACCTAAGTCGCGATCGGCGCGACTCGTAAATCGGATTTGCCAGCTCACGTCATGCCGTGGCGCCGTTCGAGCTCTTCGATCGAAATCGTCGGTTCCGATCGATCGATTTCGGCGAGCGCCGCCAGTTCATCATTCTCGGCGGGAACCTCTTCCGCTAATAGTGTCTGGACGGCGAGACGATCGTGTTTTCGCGCGGCCTCGACCAGCGCGGCCAAATGTTCCACCTCGGTCTCAGGGATTTCGTCGATTAACTGGTGCAAGGCAGTACGATCCATGTCTCTATTTTACCACGCTCGGCCTGAGCTGACCCTTCCCTTCTAGTATTGCCCGAGAGCGGGCGCTTGCCGGCGCGCTCTGCTTTTCTTACGGCGCCGTGTGTCACATTTTGTCACGGACGGGTCGGGAGCGGCCGGGTTTGGGCGGGAACGGCTAACAGCCGAAGCGGGCGGAATCCCTTATTTTAGGGACTATTCGGTAGCGGACGGGACTGGCCGGGACCGCCAATCGCGGGTTCGAATCCCGTTGGGGCTACCAAATTCGCCATTATGTCGTATGAGTTTTCGCGACACTAACGGCTTCGTGCAACAAATGCTAAAGGCCCTGATACTCGACATGGCCGCTTATCGCGCAACCCTTTCGCACCTTCGTCGACATCGGTTTTAGCGCGCTCCCGAGCGGTACGGTAGTGCATCGAAAATACTGGTCAAAGTCGGACCCATCAAAGAATGCCAACAGATTAATGCTGGTCGTCCCAACATTTTTTATCGTCACCCAGGTGTTATGCGGAATGAAAATTGTGCCACCATCGCCGACCCGGCCTTGCATGTTGCCTACTTGCGCATAGACCGTGCCATGTTCGATGTACAGGATTTCATCTTGCCGAAGATGACGGTGGAGTGGGATAATCGCACCGGGTAAGAACGCTTCCGTAATAAACATGAGCCGGTTCGAACCGCCATTTTTCGTATCGACTTTGAAGAGTAGGGACGTGGTCAGCATACCTACATGAGCATTAGCAACGCGTGGTCGCCGTAGGCGCATCTCACCGTCTTTCGCTTGAAGTAGCAACGGCCGCTCGGGCGTCATTTCAACCTTCGGGGACGCGGCGGCCAGGATGCCGCCGGTAAGTAATGCGATGCCCAGAAAAACGGCAAAAGCAAACGCTACAACGTTACGCATTTGAATATCCCTCCTTCGAGACCTATAACACGCAGTTGCGCTTCCCGGTGTTGTGTCCTTCTGGTTCGTAACGTGCAGTTTTCTATAGCAAAAATATAACGGAGCGGGTCGAAATGGTCGGTATTGGCCGGGAGCGGATAACACCCGAATGCGCCAAAACCCTCATAAAACGGGACTATTCGGTAGCGGTGGGGACTGGCCGGGACCCCTGAGTTCGGTTTCGAATCCCGTTGGGGCTACCAATTTAAATCCGCACGGTGCTCGGCGCGCTTTCGCGATCCCGCTCCATCGATACGATCGCAGCGGCCAGCTCGTGCGCAAATGGGGAACCTCTAAGATCCCTTGCGCTCAGATTAAGGCAGGGTCGCGAGCCGGCCGCCGTCTACGATGAGCGTAGTGCCATTGACAAACCGCGCATCGTCCGAGGCGAGGAAGCAAATGGCCGCGGCCAGATCTTCGGGCTTCCCGATCGCGCCGGTGACTTTCTCAGCGCCGCTTTCGACGTTCGGATTGTTCCGCAACATCGGCGTATCGACGGCACCGGGCGCCACGCAATTGATGCGAATCTGCCGCGCCGTCATTTCGATGCTGAATCCGCGCGTGAAAGCTTCGATCGCACCCTTGGACGACGCGTACGGTACCACATTGGCCGTTGTTTCATAAGCGTGAACCGAGCTGACGTTCACTATTGCCGAGCCCGGCGGCATATGCGGAGCCGCGTATTTACAGAAATAAAAGACGGAGCCCAGATTCGTGGTGATAACGCGAAAGAAATCGGCCTCGGCAATGTCGACGATCGGCGTGAATGTCATCATGCCCGCATCGTTGACGACGACGTCGATCGAACCGCCGTAGGCCGCAACCGCCTTCGCAACGACGGCTTGGACCTCCGCCGAGTTGCCGACGTCGACTTGCGCCGCGATCGCTTGGCCTTTCGCGGCATTGATTTCATCGACGGTCGATTGCGCAGCCGTGCCGTTCAGGTCTGCAACCACGACGCGCGCACCCTCTGCCGCAAGCAATAAACACGTAGCGCGGCCGATGCCCGAACCGCCGCCGGTAACGATGCAAACCTTGTTCGTGAATCTCATTTGCCCCTCAATGCGCTCGGGATTCGACGCTCCCCCGTGTCATCCTGAGCCTGTCGAAGGGCTGAGGTATCGAGCGATCCTCAGCGAAGTCGGAGGGGGTGCTGTTCGGCGTAGCCACCGCGGACCATCAATGCGAAGCCTACGACGGCCGCGATGACATTCGCGACG
>Ga0207416_1003495_pt1 | contig 14928 bp, 17 predicted proteins | sample PaiPotPPM11metaG_FD_184107 | JGI IMG/M metagenome (GOLD analysis project Ga0207416, IMG submission 184107) | Iron sulfur acid spring bacterial and archeal communities from Banff, Canada, to study Microbial Dark Matter (Phase II) - Paint Pots PPM... ...
ATGTACATTATGCCATCCATTAATCTGACATAATTGTTATTACTGTGTAACTCTAACGACAAGATCTCGTACTTAGAGAGATTCTAATTTTTCGAGTATAGCTTAAGGATAATTAAATCAGAGAAACCTAATAATAGGTATTTAATAGGTAATGATGCTGCCGCCATTATGGAAAGAAAAAAGAACAGCTCTGATTTTGAATTAGAACGATGGATCAAAGAAAGCCTAGAAGGAAAAGGCTTTGTAAGGAAGTGAAGATAAGTTTAACCTTTTCTTATAGTTCTACTAACAATTGCAAATCTGTTGCATATCTTAATCCTTAGATAGATAATTGCCTTCTACAAATGGAAGGAAGGCAACGAGAGATCAAATTGCAATCTTCATTTTAATCCTATTCTAGTTCGTTTACAATGTCTATCGTCGTTTGTTCTTCTCCAAATTTCCTTAATACTTGTCTAACCTTGTCTGTGCTAAATAGAGAAAATTTTCTTTCCGTGATATCAACAGCGTCTGGAGTAACTAAGATTAATTTATGATCTCCAATTTTTAATGCTTCAACAAACATATTCAGTATAAATTCATCGTTGAAACTATACCCTATTACAATCCATGTTTTTGTTCTTTCCAAATCATCTTTGAACCTATAAAACAAATTGAACCAGGGATAAAGATACAAGTCCTTTTGTTGAATAGGATAGAGCATAAATTCACCCTGAACTGCTCTCTTGCCATATGTCTTCCGAAAATTGGGCAACTTTACAATAGTTCTATCACTTAAACCGAACCAATCTAATGAACCATGCAGTTTAATCAAATTCAGTGCATCACCTTCATGCTTGTCTACCCATAACGTCAACGTTCCATTGGTATCCTTCCATAGATCATTGATGTGCGCAATTCCTTGCCAGTATGTCTCAAGTACGGCATCGTAATTTGTGGTATAGATTGAACACCCGCTTGGATAGGAATATTGTAGACCATCTTTACCCCTAATTTTTTGACTTTGTTCGGAACAGAGCTTTTCAAAAAAATTGCTATACACATCAGTAATTTTTTTTTCTTGTGAATTTTTTAGACGACATACTCGTCTAACAAAAGTTCTATACCTCTTTAGTAATTTGTCTGCTGCTCTTGCTTCTTCTTCTGTTGTAATATTCAGGTTATGATCCGCAATAATTCTTGATATTGCAAATAAGGAAGTAAATCCAAGGTCTGAATATTTTATTCTTTGAGAAATTGATAGTAATACAGTAAATACTGATTCTAAATCAACGTAACCATATGTGCTAAATATCGCTCTCTTAATAGAACCATATAGTCGTATCATAATTTTATATTCCTTGTTTGTTAGTGAACTGGGCTTGGATTTCTTTAATTTCAGTTCAAATAGCTTTACCATGTTCTTCATTGTAGGTAGTCCGAAAGGGACTGATGCACCTGAACCGAGAAATATCAGAATTTGTTCCATTTGTTATGAACAATATGGACATACATTATTTGATTTTATCCAAAAAATAATCGTCTTTCGCCCAATCAACCATGAATCATTGTAAGACTATTAAGGAATGAAATCAGCTATCCTTGGTTTAAATCTTACAAACAGTACAAGGTTGAAATAGCTCGGCAATCTAAATAAAACATTCTTGTATATTGAGTAAATATTAATTCATTCTATTCTAACCTTTACTTGATTCATGAAATTGTTTAGGTCTTTTTACTCTTTTTTGATTCATTTCCTTAGAAAGTTTACGAAGTTGTTTATAGTGTTGTAATATGATAGACATTAAGATTGGCCGTACTCTTATAGGATTGGCAGCATATGAGCATGCTGAATTGTATAAATGTGGAATTGAAAACATTTCATCAAATATCTTTCTATCCGATTTGTCAAGGGCATTACGAAATACTTTCCATTCTCTTTGTTCTTCAACGCTGGCTAACCTAAATGAAGGAATTGTTCTACCCATTCAACTATATCACTCCTTTCAAATATTCAGCTAGTTTTTCTTGTAATTGGTCACATGAAACTTTGTAGTGGCTGCCTTAGTTTTTCTTTATCCTTTCTGGATGTAGACGAAAGTCTCAGTGCCATACAGCAGCATGGACAAAAGCTGCCGTTATGAAATAAGTAAATTTCGCACCTCCTACAGTATTTTCTACCACCTTCATAATGGCTCCTACCAAAAATAATTTTGGAATACCACTTCTCACATAGATTCCTGCAAACCATACTGAATTGAGGAAAAAGGTTAGACCGCTAAAAGTATGGGAGCCACTTACAGAGAGTGGGAGGGAAGGCGACAACAACAAGAATGTCTCTCAGTTGCATAATAGGCAAACTAGAAAAGAGTTTCCACTCATTGTTGGCCGAGGTAGCATCGGATTAATTCTAACTGACTGATTCATTCATTCAGACGTTTGAAGTTCTATTCCATCTTATTCCATATCATCCATATTAATATCGTCTTCGTCCTCTTCGTCAAATTCTAGGTCTAGTACTGGATCTGGATCTGCTACTATATCTTCGTCATCGTCAGTAACAATATCAGTTTCCTGAACATCAGTTACCATAGATACTATATGGTGGTTGACATTTATTAGTTTTTTTTTGGGAGGCACACCAATCAGAGAGTCAGATTGCATAGTTAGGTATTGAATGCTTATAATTTTATCTTGCCGTCAAGAAGTATCTTGAATAATGTCAGAAGTGATTAGAAATTAAAAAAAGGGAAATTGGATTGTTCCAGTTTTTCTATCAGTGCACGCTAGCGTCGTTTGATGCTGTGTTTGAACAAGCGGAATTACTACAGAGATTTGCTTGGTCAATTGATTGACTTATTCTAACATTATTTGAACTATGGTGTGGGAGATCAACTGAGGCATGGTTACTTGCGGTGTTTGAGCAGCTGGAGTGGTCACATGCATTGAGTTGTGAAATACTTTGGTGGATATTTACGCTGTTGTGATGATGGTGATGATGGTGATGCCCTCCTGCGAATGCTGCTGGTGCGATGTTCGCACCTGGAATCATCATGACGCCGATTGCAATTGCTAATCCTGCTATAAGACTCATCCTAAAGTTTTTTTGCATTAGAAGTTATTGATTCAATTAACATAAAGGCTTTAAGAATCCATCTTCGATTAAATCTGATATAAGAAAAGTCTGTCTGACCAATCATATAAAGGTAAAATCTCAAGGAATTAATTTTTGAGAAGATAAATCCCTTAAATTCGTTCCTAAATCCTTTATGTTCCTACATGATATAATATGTTATCTTTGACGACTAATGAATAATAGAAATTCGATCAGTTTATCCATCGTCATACTTTCTGTGGCGGCTTTGGTTAGTGGGTCAACAGCGACAACACTAGTATACGCCTTGCATCATTCAACCTCTTCAAGCAATAATGGATCACCTTCGTCAACACCTTCTAGTAGTGGTAGTTCAGGATCATCTGGATCGACCTCATCTGGAAGTGGTAGTAGTAGTGGTCTAGGATCTGCAGGAAGTCCAAGCGGTGGCACTAGTAGTGGTGTGGCTACAGGAGGTAGTAGTAACAATCCAACACCGCCCTCACAAGGAGGAAGTACTGCACATTGTGATAGACTAGGCTATCCGTCCTGTTCCAGTCTCGGTTCCGAAGCTGGTAAGAACGCCGCTGGGAGTAGCTGTCCTCCTGGTCACAGCAAGGCTTTTTGTAGTGCATATAACGTTGCTGCAGGACCATCCACTACTACTACTAACAAGCCAGGCTCTTCCACTCAAAAAGGGAATACTTCAGCAAGCTCAGTCGGTAATAACACCACATCGTCCCACCAGGCAGATGCTGCACATTGCGATCAACCAGCCTATCCGTCTTGCTATAGTATGGGCTTTAAGGATGGCAATAGCAATCCAGGAACCAGATGTCCTAGCGATCACAGTGTAAACTTTTGTGCGGGATGGAATACTGCAGCAGGAAATCCCTCTACCAAAACGACACCAACATTTGCTAAAGTGACTGAGATTGCTCCTGGTGCGGCACCTGGTCCACACACATTAGAGTATATTCAAGCATTCAATATAGCAGCAGGAAATCCATACAAACCAGGAACTATACAATTTGACGACTATCAGGCAGGACTTGACGATGCGATGAAAGCTGGTAGAGATTGCGACAAAATGGATACGTGTGGTGGTCCTGATCTTCTAGGTAATTATGTTAACGGCGTGTTGCACCTTGACAACAAACAATATTGTGGTAATGGATTTGGAGTATATAGTAACGAATTGTGTTCATTTCAGAAGGGTTGCACAGCAAACATCATAGGAGTAGTAGCATGTCCATCACCAGCTAGGAGTGGCGGAGGTAGCAGTAGTACTACTACTACCATTGTCAAATACATAGGCTCTCCTGGGCTAGGAATAATACAAACAGTAAACGCCAGTGACAGAATAATAATCCTGCCATCTAATGCGAGTGACTTTGCAAACAACGATCCAAAAACACTGACCTTAGATTTCGTTAATCCAACAGGACCAGATTCAATAGGAAACTACTACATTAGAGGTGAAGTGGTTAATAATGGAAATACAACTCTACAAAGCTTGAAGATAACAGCACATTGGTATGATTCAATGCACAAGCTGATAGGTGTAACATTTGGTTATCCTGACAATGTTCTACAGCCATTAGATTCAGGAAAAAGAACTACTTTTACAATATTTGGAGACGGACATAGCGATTTGATAGGCAAACCAAAATTCGTTGAGTTGAGCTACGATTGGCAATGATGTCTCATATTGAGAAGAAACGAGACAGCATATTGAAGAAAAGTAAGTTGTAGAAATCAGGCTTCGATAGAAATGACTTGTAAAGGTATCTGTATTCGTCATGAAGCTGTCAGACCACCAGATGGCTATCGGTACTCTAACGGACAGAAACGTTGCCGAGTTTGTGACCTATTTATAAAGTGGGATGGGATAAAATGTCCATGCTGTGGTATGACTCTAAGCACAAGGCAACACAGATCAAGAACATAAAGGTTCTATTTAAGGATACATACAGGACACCGAACATCATAGTATTTTTACTATTTTATCAATTTCGTTTGTAGTAACAATTTTTTCTTTTTTTACCCAACTGCAACCTGGTCTGGACAATGCGATTCTAGAATAGCCTGCATACTATATTTGCAATATTGACCCATATTCGTCATACCCCATTCCTTTGCCAAGTTCTCCATTTTAGAATATTTTTGATCAACAATATTCAAGTCATAAATTGTTTTGTCTTGACATTTTATTCGTATATGTCTCATGTTTATGGTAATGCGACAAAATCATGAACTTTATACTTTATGGTTGAATTTTTCTTATCTACAGGTGCAATTCACGGATATTGTGTCACTCCTACTACACTAACGTCATGTTATTTGGGTAAAACTCCGAGTTAATAACGTTATAATCAGGAACTTCATTACCAAAGCTAATTGTGACTGTAAGATTCTGTACTGTCTGACGACTTGCTGTTGTAGTTTCTCCAGTTTTAGTCAAGTCTGCTCTAAACTGAAAGAACTTTGAATTAGTATTTCCGCCACTGTGACTAGTAGCTCTTAACGTTCCTTCTAACACATACATGTTGGTATCGAAGGGATTAGGCCGCCATGCGCCACTCTCTAGGCTATACGTACAGCCAGCAGATGTTCCTAGTCCTTTAATTCCGAGGGGACATATGTTGCAATAAATTGGTTATGTACAAATTGATTGCTGTTGTCAGGTGTCATCGTCGCATATAGTCCTACTACTCCAACTGTTTGTCCATTTGTGTATTGAATTGCACCTAACGAAACCATGAGTAAGGGGACTAGAATTACTGCGTTCATAACCGTCGTTTTGATAACGTATATCTAATCCTTGATTCAGTTATGTAAAGATTTGAACATAGAAATCTGAATATTGATTTCATAAATCAATTGGTGTACTCTGGTTCTCTATGTCTTGCATGGAGTATTTTTCATTTAATGAGCAGACAGAACGCTCTACATAACAATAACAAAACGAGTTACAATTTCATGAAATCATGATACCAAATAGTATGATACTAAATATAAGTCACGCACTTATATAGTACAACTTGTATGATATTAATAAGTTGAATAATATCAATACTTCGCATAACAGGCGAAGAACTACAATATCAGTTTATTCTGATACAAGAGAGCAGTTAAGCAAATTAGGGAATCTATCTCAAAATTATGATACAGTAATCCAAAATCTACTGAGAAGTGCACAAATGCAAACATCAAAGGATGAATAGGAAACATGCCCTTCACTTTCTCAGATAAAAAAGATAAACATGTAGTAATTTCAAAAGAGTCATACAACGCCCTGAAACTAATGGACTTATCGTTAAGAAGAGCCATAGAAAGTATGAATAAAACCATAGATAGTTGGAACACACTTCACTATCTACTCGGGAACGTTCTAAACAAGATTAGAGATACTGATCCGTCTATTGACGACGCTGACCTAACATAAGAGTAGTAGGGTAGTGATCTAAAATGTCTGGTGCGGATTTAATTGTGAATTTCGGTGTCACTGGGATCAGTGATGTTACTAGCCAGATAGACACACTATCAAATTCATTTCAAAATCTACAAAGCCAGGCACAGAGTGCTAGTGGTTCCGTATCTGGAAACTTAGGTCAGATAGATACAGCTGGAGGAGGAGTAGCAGATACTCTCAACCAGAAAGTTGGTCCAAGTATGAGCAGTCTAGTGAGTCCCATAGTTGGATTAGTAACTGGTGTTATAGGGATAGCCGCTGGATTCGTAGAAATGGAAAGGTCTGGTACTATGGTAGACAGAATGAACAAGATGGTTCAAGTGTCACAAAATATGTATAATAATGACCTTGCAAAATACAACGCACTTGTAGCAGCAGGTAAAGGTGATACAGAACAAGCTATCGCACTCAAAGAAAAACTAACTACCGATTTAGAAGGGCTATCAGTAGCACAGCAAAGAGCTACCGAAGCTGAACAGATGCATTTGATAGGTATGGCTCAATTTGGTGCTGGTATAGTACAGGTTGGAGTAAGTGCTGGTACTCTTGTTAGTAAATTAGGAGACATGACTGGTGGTATAAGTGCTGTCGGACTTCTTACTAATCCTGTCACTCTGATAATTTTAGGATTAGCTGCCGCTTATCTAGCATTACATTTCAATGTAGGTGGAGTCACAACAGCATTAGAACAATTTGGTCTATGGCTTGGTAATGTTGTCCCTGCATTAAGACCAGTATTAACAGGAATTCAAGACATAGCAGCAACGATAGGTATAGGATCTAAAGACGTAAACACTGCATCACAGGAAATAGGACTTGCTATAGCTGGAATCGTTCAAACTTTTGTGGCAATACCAGGAGAAATCCAGAAGGCATTAGGTGGGATAGGATCTTGGCTCACTACAGATGTATTAAATCCTATAGAAAAAGGATGGTCTGCACTTCAACAAGCATTAGGAACATTCGCAGCAGATCCACTTGGAACTATTGAGAAAGTTATAGGAGATGCTACAGCATGGTTCAAAACGACATTATTAGATCCATTGATAATATTTGGATGGAATGTATTACAAGCGGGTTTCAATAGGTTTGTTGCTACTCCATTAGACGCTATAGCTAAAGTCTTTGGTAATGTAGTAACTTGGTTTACTACTAATATCACAGACAAATTTATGCAAGGGTGGCAAACGCTTCAGACAGACTTTAATGCTTTTACTGCTCATCCTTTGGATTTTATTGCTAAAGTATTCGGAGATATTAGTTCATGGTTTTCTTCCAATATCATAGGTCCATTTATGCAAGGATGGGGTACATTGATGACGGATTTCAATTCATTTGTCTCTAATCCATTAAAAGCTATAATTGGAGTATTTGGAGTTATTTCGTCATGGTTCGCTACTAATATCATAGATCCGTTCATGGCGGGATGGGGTGTTTTAATGAAAGATTTCGATACATTTGCTTCTGATCCATTAGGCGCTATACAGGCAGTATTTCAACCAGTTACAGATTGGTTTACAGGTACATTTATACCAGGTTTATCGAATGCTTGGAATAATTTCGTTAGTGCTATAGCTGGCGGAGCGGGAAGAATAGGAGAAGCTATAGGATCTATCGGTAATAATTTACCGTCAATATCTGGTCAAAGTCCACAGGTTGCAGGACAGCAAGTGGTTCCTGGCTCAAATCCTAATACCTTAATAGGATCGCAATTTCAAACTGGAGGAGGAACTAATACTAATATTCAGGGATTACAGCAAGTAGTACCTGGAACAAGTCTATCTTCATCAGCTATGGGATTAAGTCCGACAGGTATGACTATGAGCGAAATGGACGTATTACGTAATCTAGTATTTCCTCAAACTGCTCAGGGTAACTTTAATCAAAATCTACCAGGAACAGCCACGCAACGAGCTGCAGTACAATCACAAGCTAACGAGTTGCTTAACACCCCAGGATCAGTACCGCCTGCTCAACAAGCAACTATGTTAGGTATTGACCCAGCACAATTAAAGCAGTTACAAGCTCAAAAAGATGCATACGGTCAAGCCCAAGCTGCACTTAAAGGACTAATTTCAAGCACACAGGGATATAATCAAGCTCTACAAGTCACAGCTCCATTACTACAAGGAACAACTAAAGCATGGATTGATGGCGCTTCAGCTATAATCAAAGACACCGATGCAACTACAAAAATTTTGGGAGCATTAGCACCTATCAATCCTGTTTTAGGTCAACAGATAGCTCTACTTCAGAACTGGCAACAAGCGAATCTTGGTGCTGCTCAGGTAATAGGTGAAGTTACACAAAATACTACTGCACTCAGAGGGGCATTTATATCAGGAGAGGCGGCAGCAGCTTCATTCTTTCAGCAAACTGTGTTAGGTGGACAGAAGATAGCAGGTGAGATGGCTGAGTATCAGTCTCTTGATAACGAACTTGGTTTAAAGATGCCACTCGGTATGCAAAATAATGTTAAGAATCAGCAAGAAATGATAGCTGCATTTGTTCAAGGTGGTGAAGCTGCACAGACTTGGCGTAATACACAGATTGCAGCAATGAGTGGGGTTAGTAAGGCTGGTGAAGAGATGGGTAATGCAATAGCAAAAGCTGGGTTGGATGCAAAGACGGGTTTGGTTGATGTAGGAAAAGGAATAGCTTCATTACCAGTATATATACAAAATGCTCTAAATGCTCTACCAACATTTGCTGAGGGAATGAAAAAATTCCTAGATTTCAGGAGTACTATAACAACATTTAGCCAAGAATTAGGAGCGGCGATGGATTCTGATTTGATGCAAGTAGGTGGCAATTCAGCAAAAACATTAATTGATAATTTCTCTGGTCAATTGACGACTAAGGCTAAGGCTATGATAGCGTCAACATCTCCTTTGATGGCTGAAGATGGGAGATTACTAATGCAAGCAATAGGCGACAAGAGCCCACAAGAAATGGCAACGGTAATGTCTAAGATAGGAGATGATACTGCAAAATATGGCGCCGATTCGTTAATACCAGTAGGAAAAATCTTATCTAAATCATTAGCCGATTCAATCAATGCTGCTATGCCTCCACAACTACAAAAAGAGGCGAAGGCGATGGTAGATGCACTTGCATCTGGTATACAATCTAACATAGCTTCCGCAGGCTCCAAATTAAAAGCAGATTATCCACAATTTTTCTCGTCTCAGAATCTACAACCAGCACTAGATGCAGCAAATAAGGGGGGAGGGAGTGCAGCCAATGCAATGGGACAAGGATTCACAGTACAAGGAACTACAGCGCTTACCGTAGCATTTAACAAACTATCTTCAGACATAATAGGTGCTACTCCACTTATAATTTCAGCTATACAAACATTGGTAAGAACAGGTTTCGTTAATTCGTTACAACTAGGAATGAATCAGACATTAACCGTAGTAGAGACTGGATTTAAGACAATGACCACTGATATTGGTACGTTTACAGGGGGTATGGTTAACGCCATGCAAAACTTCGTGAGAATCGGACTGATTAACTCGTTAGAAAAAGGAGTGAGTGAAGCAGTAACCCTAGTAGATTCAGGATTTCTAGGTATGATGAATCAAGTAGGTACACATCTAGGAGGTATGGTCATTGCAGTTCAAAAGTTTGTTACAGATGGACTTGTCAACTCACTGCAAAAGGGAACAGATAATGCACTAGCATTAGTTAACAAAGATTTCAGTACAATGGTTAGTGATGTAGCTAAAGCAATGGGTAGTATAGAGAGTACTATACAAACTAGCATAGCTGCATCTATACGAATAATTGGTACGTTGGTTACAGCTATTAATGCCGTCCCAACTGCTCATAAAACTGTTTTCACAGCAATTGATGATGTAAGTAGTGTTGCAAGAAACGTTACCAGTTCAATAAATGCAGTTCCTACAAGTCATACGACTGTGTTTACGGTTATAACGAGACAAATCACGCAAGCATCCACCGTGTTTGTCAGTCCAACCACGAATACAGCTTTTGCTAGTCCGACTACAAATGTAATGCCTTACGCAGGCTCAACAGGAGGCCCAATAACAATAAATCTTCAGCCAGCTCCTATATACTTGGACGGTAAGGCAGTAGGTAGACAACTGAAGAAGACCATGTTCGATTTGTCAGCAGGAGTAACCTAATGGTTAGATTTTCTAGGATAATCTATAACAAAAGTTTAAACCTAGGTATTAACCAATGTTAGTACGGTGATATAAGAACGAGTATAATGGAGCGACCCAAAGTTCATGCGAGCCTTGAGATTTCGACAGCTAAAATTGAAGACACATCTAAAGAATATAGAAAGTCATTGATATCTAAGATTATAGATATGCTCGCATCAGTAGGAGCAAGTGAAATAAAACCATATCGAACTACTGAAATAATACCATATCGCACAACTAGACGTATTGGCAATCTTATCTTCGAATTCGTTGTCCCAAGTGAAGAATATGTTGAACGAATTGAAAAACTTATGAAAAAGGAAAGCAATGAAAACCTTAATAATCCATCGCTATTCATAGCTGATTAAATCCTTCTTATTTTCAACGTTATTATAGACAAGAGCATATTTTTGTTCTGTTGACTAGGTTTTCCTTCAATGTTCATATCCATTCCAATCTAATATCAAAAGTAAAGAAGGAACTAGAGAATCATTCTTCTTTTAAGACTCGTCTAGAAAGACCGAGTAAAAAACCACCAATTGGTGAAGAAATTGTTGAGATTAGAGTAAAGGTGAACATTAAGGGACAATCGGAAAAAAATTTAATAGGTGACATAATCGCTGCACATGGTGGTTCGATAGCAGGTTATTTTAGAATAGGTCCAATTACCTGGCATGAACGAATCATCGAGTTTCTTAAGAAAATTTGGTTAACAACTACAGCTGTGTATTTGGGAACCATAGGAAGTATAGTAATTTACAATTTCAGTGATTTTTTTGGTAGTCATAAATCGGGGAGTGAAATTACACCAAATATCATAACGTTGTTTTTAGTTTGTTTTATTCCAGCATTCGCTGCGGGGCTGACCGAACTGAAAAAGTAGTTGTTTACGTAAAGCTGACTATGATATCTCTTCCTGGTGGAGCCGCAGGGTTGATAATTGTTGGAAAAACATAATAAATATTCTTGCAACTCATAAGTTGAAGTCAAAATGACAAAGTATAAACCTAAAGAGTTTTCTTCATTTGTCCCAAGAAAACCTGAGGATTGGGCTTTGTGGGGCCTGTACTATACACTCCGATTATATGAAACCGCAGTAGAAGGAACAAGGCGCTTCAATTGTGGTAATCCCCATTGCGGAATGGAAACAGCATTTAACGGAAGAACTGGGTGGGTTCCACCGCGATGCCTGTATTGCGGAGAGGAATTTGATTGGGAAGGTGTATTCACAGAAAAAGCGAAAATTTGCCTCCGATGTAAAACGATATATCCGAGACATGCTAATTTCTGTGTTTTTCATCCAGAGACTGAAAAAGTCCCTCTACAGGAATATGAGTATAGAAAAAAACAATAGCGGAGCGGTATTTTCTCATCGCAGTATATGGATTGACATATTATCTAAGTAGGTAGTTTTCCCATCTTGTCAAAATAATCCCCTAGCCTTTAAGGTGCTCCATTATAGATCCGCCACGCAGTCGCATTGAAATCATGTAGTAGCCAATCCTGATATCTTGGGTCTGTGCAAACCGTGCTAATTGTCTGTATATCTAATAGATTGTGATCGCAATATCCCTTTATTTCCATCATTGATTGACTACAAGGAGAGGAGACTTTGATAGTTGGAATAGCAGTATTATTTATTATGAAAGCAGTTTGATTAATTCCTATGGGGATTTCATTTCTTGTTTCATTGCCTTTACCATTTATCGAATAAGGTGTGCATTGGTCTAAAATTTGCTGTGAATCGGTTCCGATATCAGCAAGTGCGAATTGTGTTACATACAATCCAATTATTATACCAATCATTCCAATTGATACTATCAAGAATTGCAAGGAAACTTACTCCCACTAATAGGACCACAGAATTTATTATATGCGATAGTATACCCTGATGCACATTGAATCGTATTTGTGATATGCTGAGCTGGTCCACAACTACCAGGGATATCGAATACTCCTACACTTGCATCTTGCTTACCTAATTTATAACCAGTCAAAAAATCCTTTGTATGTCCTGCGATTACTGTTGCTGCTGCTATGTGATGTACTATCGTTGTAGGATGGCTACCAGTCAAGCAATCCTTTAACGCTCCTTGAAAAGCTGCAAGTTCTGTATGGATTGCGTTGAAAGGTGTACCATTTTGCAGAGCCGATAAATTGGCTATATTATGACCCAATTCCGCTATATATTGGTCGCTTATGTTTGAACTACTTGCGTTAAAGCATGTCATTATAGATTTGTCTGTACTGCTTAGCGTATCTGATTTTGTCGTAGTAGGACTAGTTTTAGTACGGTTACCGTTGCTACCACTAGTGCTACTATTCGGTACTCCATTACCTGCGCAGCTCTGTTGTGAAGGTACATTTACACCATTCGGACAATTCGTAAAAGTCTGAGTTGGTGGCGGTGGAATCGAAGAATTAACGCATGTTCCATCTGGTTGCAAAGTAAATCCACTTGAACAATTCCGAACTGATTGTACACATACACCGTTTGAATCTGGCGATTGTCCACTTGGACATGAAGGCGTTGATGGTGGAGTAGTTGTAGATGGTGGAGGCGTATTAGATGGGGGGATTATTACTGGTGGGGGTATTACTGTTTGACTAGTAGGTTGTTGAGGTGATGGACCAGTAGATTGTCCACATGACTCTTTAGGACTGCAACCTAGATTCGCAGTACCTTGTTCAATGTTTTTAGATGTTGTACTATGTTTTGCTTGAATGTCCATTGGTGCTATTATTAATAAAACACTAGCTGCCACAAAAATGAGTATGAGAGTATTCATTTTAACAATCCTCCATTATTCGCCATAGTGAAGTTACATAATATCTGAGTGCTACTATGTAGTACACATTGTATTGGCAATACGAATCCTAAGCCTTGTATGAATATTGCCTGCGGTACTTGTTGTACTGAATTTGTATGTGTGTTTTTATGTATTACGAAGATACATGTTTGGCTGTTATTGGATGTTGATGGAGGGCAGGGGAATTTAGTTTTTGGACAAGGCGAGCCGTTTACACTTATGGAACCACCTGGGCATTGAACAATCTTAGGAGGAGTAGGAGTAGGTACTGGCGGAGGAGTAGGAGTTGGTGTTGGTGCAGGAGTGGGTGTTGGCGGCGCTGGTAGTATAGGTTCTGGCTTAATAGTAATAGTTTTAGACGGTTCACCGCCAGTAGTAGTCGTTGCAGTACTTGGTACATGTACATGATTACTAGCAAAAACTTGTACTGCTCCCAAAGGAGCCAATACAAGTGGAGTGATGACTAGTACTACTAGTATAGACTGCAATTTATTCATTTACTAGTACACCCTATTAATATCGCTGTATATGGATTAGTTTTAAATGCCTTGTCACATATCGCTTGCTGATGTTTCAGTTCGTCGGGTGTTAAGTCACCTTTATGATTTGGAATAAAGAGATTATTTGTCTTTGAGTTTGAGCTATTATGTGATTGTTCAAATTGGGAGAGTATTGTTTGTTGTCCTGTCATGCTGTTATAATTTGCTGTCACGTTTGTTGTATTTTGTGCTTTTACATTTATCGCTATTGCTGTCGAACCAATAGCTATTATTGCAACGGTTGCAATTACCACTATGTTGACTGAGAACTTTAGGTCTGTTCTGATTGTTTTGTTGTAATATATTTTATTCATTTTATTTCACTACTGCAAATTTCTCATGACTAGTTATTCTCCTTCACATTCAAGTCTGGGTGTATAAACTCGGTGATTCCAGCACATCGCTTGTTATACAAGCCAATATATTCATTCCACACTGACATTTTCCAGTTCATTCCAAAGACCATCACTGTAGTGCTATTCACCATAATTGAAGAGTTCTTCGTATGCTCAGTCATTGCTTGCCATTCTTGACATCGCCATTTTTGTTGCACTGGATCTTTTGTCGGTATGAATATCGCAGTCATATTACCCACTTGGGCCATTACTTTTCCGGTAACCAGAATCGTGCTTAATAGAAGTGGGATTATTGCAACGAATGCTATACTCATTAACATTAATTCGCTAACTTCCATTTCTCAACAGGTATTTGGTTATGTCTAGTTTGAAACGTTTTGTTCTATAGTAATTGGCTATGGCGCTTTTTAGATTGGGGAATTTAGGATAATATCTTGATACAAGGAGATCATCCTTTCCCTGTCTCCAACATTCTTCAACGGCATTATAATCGGGTGAGCCTG
>Ga0207416_1003496_pt1 | contig 14927 bp, 13 predicted proteins | sample PaiPotPPM11metaG_FD_184107 | JGI IMG/M metagenome (GOLD analysis project Ga0207416, IMG submission 184107) | Iron sulfur acid spring bacterial and archeal communities from Banff, Canada, to study Microbial Dark Matter (Phase II) - Paint Pots PPM... ...
GTGGTGATAGGCCTCGGCGGTGGCGTCATTGGCGACCTCGCCGGCACGTTTGCCGCGACGTACCTTCGTGGCCTGCATCTGGTGCTCGTCCCTACCACGCTGGTGGCTCAGGTGGATGCATCGATCGGTGGTAAGGTCGGCGTGGATCTCCGGACGGTCAAAAACATGGTTGGGTCCTTTTATCCCGCGGAGCTCGTGATCATCGATCCCGATGTACTGGGTTCCCTGCCGCCGGCTGCTGTGTCGGATGGTTTGTCCGAGATCGTGAAGATCGCGCTGGTGCGGTCGCCGCGGCTGCTCAGCACCCTGGAAAACCTCCGCGAGCCACTGGATGTGATCCGCGATACCGCGCTCATCCGCGAAGCAGCGCGCCAGAAGATCCTCGTCGTTGAAAGAGACCCGCGTGAGCAGGGCGAGCGAGAGCTTCTGAACTACGGCCACACCATCGGGCATGCGGTCGAGGCCGCCAGCGCCTATCGGCTCTCGCATGGCCAGGCAGTCGCCGTTGGGATGGTGGCTGAAACACGCCTCGCCGAGGTTGCCGGCTGGTGCGCACCCGGCGTGCTCGGCAGATTGGAAGCCCTCCTGCGCAACTTCGGTCTTCCGCGGGCAGCTCGCGGTCTCGATCCGGACATCGTCTTCGGCCATCTCCGTGAGGACAAGAAACGGAAGGGAAAACAAATTCGGTTCGTCGTCCCTACCACTATCGGAGACTGGGGTGCCTTCGTGGTGAGCGAGTCGCAAGCGCGCGATGCCGTGAGCTTTGCGTTGAGCGGGGATGAGGCACCGTGACCTCGGTCCTCGTTCTTCATGGCCCCAATCTCAATCTCACCGGTGAACGTGAGCCAGACATATACGGTACGGTAACGCTGGCCCAGATCGATGAGCGGCTCCGGACGCACGCCGCCGGCCGCGCGGTCGACGTGCGATCGATTCAGTCCAACCACGAAGGATTGCTCATCGATGCGTTACATGAGGGTAGAGCTTGGGCAGATGGCGCCCTCCTCAACCCGGGCGCACTCGCGCATTACAGCTACGCCCTGCGGGACGCGGTGGCAGCGGTTCCCTTCCCCGTCATCGAAGTTCACATGTCCTTGACGCTCGCTCGGGAAGAGTTCCGCCACACTTCGGTCACAGCCCCCGTTTGCCGCGGACAGATAGCGGGTTTCGGCTGGTACAGCTACATCCTTGGCCTGGATGCGATACTCCACCTGCTGGAAGGCGAGCGGTGAGAGCAATTCGCGGAGCGATTACGGTGGACGAGAATTCTCCTCAGGCGATAAGGGAGGCCACGCAGTGTCTGCTGCAAGAACTGGCGCTACGAAATAGCTTGCACGTCGGCGAAGTAATAAGCGTCTTCTTCAGCGTAACTTCAGACCTGAACGCCGACTTCCCCGCGCGGGCGGCGCGCGCCATCGGATGGGACGTGCCGATGCTCGACATGCAGGAGATGAACGTTCCCGGAGCATTGCAACGCTGTCTGCGCGTACTGGTGCACGTGGAGCGCACCGGCGACGTTGCCCACGCCTATCTCCGCGACGCCCGTCAACTGAGACCCGATCTGGAGAAGGTCGAATGACAATGCTCGTAAGCGAGTACCAACCTACCCTCGCCGAGCTTCAAAGTTCCAAGCTCGACGGAAAAACTGTCGCAATCTCACGCGAGATTCTCGCCGATCTCGATACGCCCGTCTCGGCATATCTGAAGGTGCGTGACGGCACCCCCAGCTTTCTGCTCGAAAGCGTCGAAGGAGGCGAGCGTCTGGGTCGCTACTCCTTCATTGGTTCCCGCCCACGACGTGTCCTGAGAATCAAGAACGGCCGCCAGTGGTACGACTCGGATGCGGCCGAGCCCTGTCAGGATCCCTTGCAGGCGATAAGGCAGATGATCGCGGCGTATGAGCCTGTCAGCCGGCCGCGTGGCCGGTTCGAGGGTGGCGCTCTCGGCTACCTCTCGTACGAGGCAGCGCGCTACTTCGAGCGGCTGCCACTCGCCGCAGCCGATCCGCTGGACTTGCCGGACGCCGTCTTTCTGGACGTGGACACACTGCTCGTGTTCGACCATGTGGCTCACAGAATTCGCATTGTGAGTCACGCGTGGTTGGATGAATCGCTGCCTCGCGCCTACGAGCGCGCGATCAACCGGATCGAAGACCTCGTATCGCGGCTCTCCCGATCGCTCGACCGAGAGCATCTGCCGCACGCCACGTCAGGCGAGCCCAGCAGCAATCTTCGCCCGGAGCAGTACGAAGCCATCGTGCGAGATGCAAAGGGCTACATTCAGGCTGGAGAAATCTTGCAGGTCGTGCTGTCTCAGCGCCTCAGCATCCCGGTGAGCGGCGACGCCTTTGCGCTCTACCGGCGCCTGCGCGCCGTAAATCCATCACCGTTTATGTACTATTTGGACTTCACCGATCACCAGCTGGTTGGCGCATCGCCCGAGCTGCTGGTGCAGGTCGAAAGGGGCATGGTTTCAACTCGCCCGATTGCCGGCACGCGCCGCCGAGGAGCGACGAGCGAGGAAGACGCAGAGCTGGCCGAGGAGCTCCTGTCCGACGAGAAGGAGCGCGCGGAGCACCTGATGCTGGTCGATCTGGCTCGCAACGACGTCGGCAGAGTCAGCCGCCCGGGGAGCGTCCAGGTCACTCAGTTCATGGGTGTCGAGCGCTTCTCCCATGTCATGCATCTTGTCTCGGACGTCAACGGAAGGCTGAACCCGACATCTGATGCCTTCGATGCGCTCAGAGCGTGCTTTCCCGCGGGTACGGTGAGCGGCGCTCCCAAGATTCGCGCGATGGAGATTATCGCGCGGCTCGAGCGTGATGTCCGCGGTCCCTATGCCGGCGCGGTCGGCTTCGTAAGCACGGCGGGCGACATGGAAATGGCCATTACGATCCGGACCGGCGTCGCGGCCGCTGGTGCGTTTCATGTCCAGGCCGGCGCCGGAATCGTAGCGGACTCGGATCCGGAGCGTGAATTCGTCGAGACGATGAATAAGGCCCGGGCGCTGCTGGAGGCCGCGGGAGGAACGCAATGATCTTGCTGCTCGACAATTACGACAGCTTTACCTACAACCTCTTTCAAGAGCTATCGGCGCAGGGGGCCGAGGTCCAGGTACACCGCAACGACGCGATCTCGCCGCAGCAAGTGCAGCTTCTCAAGCCGTCCGGTATCGTGATCTCGCCGGGCCCGGGAGATCCGGACGACGCAGGCGTCAGCTGCGCACTCCTCCGGGACTGCGCGGGTCGCGTCCCTGCGCTCGGTGTGTGTCTGGGACACCAGTGCATTGGAGCGGCCTTTGGCGGCCGGGTGGTGGCAGCTCGCGAGCTGCTGCACGGCAAGACGTCCCTGGTCTACCACCAGGGTGAGGGTGTCTTTGCCGGTCTGCCATCGCCGTTCGAGGCGGTGCGCTACCACTCGCTAGCAGTTGACCGCGCTTCCCTGCCTTCCTGTCTCAAGGTGACCGCGCAGACGGCTGACGGAACCATCATGGGCCTGCGACACCTCCGGCTAGACGTGGAAGGCGTCCAGTTTCACCCCGAGTCCGTGCTGACCAAAGACGGACCGCAGCTCCTTCGCAATTTTCTTCTCCGCTGCGGCGAGATATCAGCGTAGCGGCCACGCGCCACAGCCGGGAAGCGCGTGGGCGAACGTCCAGGGTCGGCACCTTCTACAACGGCAGGCAGATTGCTGAGGCCGGAGTCAAGGAAGGAAAGGGCATCTTCGCCAGCCGGCATTTGCCGACGCGGCTTGCGGCCGGCATCGCCCTCTACCAGGAGTTGGTCCTGGCCGCCCAGAATCTGCTGCGTTGGTTCCAGTGGCGGGTACTCCGGCGGAGTGCCTTGGCGGCGACCGGCGTCAAGGAGGTGGTGCGCCGGGCCGCCAACAGCCGAGCCCTGGTCCAGTTCCGGGGGCGGGCCATCGTGCTCCACTTCGCGTCGGACAGCTCCTGGTCCGGTCATACTCTGGCGCTCCCTGCTGACCTCACCTATCAGCTCTGCCTCCCCTTGCTCGATCTCAGTCAGGTCGGGAACCCCCGACCATGATTACCTCTCCATTCGCACGAAACTTACGTTAATGGCTTCTTCACCTGATTGACGTGACGTGTGTCCGGGTGTACCATGTCCTCGATGGCCGGCCGCCTGGAGATAAGGAGGCAAGACTCAGATGTCCGCGCTCAGATGGCGCCGACGTCCCCTTGCAAGAGTAGGCCTTGCAGCGGCTGTTGCTGTGGCCCTTCTCCTGACGGCGAAGGCTTCGCTCTCCGCGCACTCCGTCGCTAAGGGCCTGCCCACCCTGCGGCTGGACTATTACGCGCCCGGGCCCACCTTGGCAATCAGCCTAGACCCAGTGGCGGGCTCGGATAACGCCACCGTGGCCTTGGTTCAGGCAAACCTCGTCCGTATCCTGCCCAACGGGGAGGTGACGGGCGACCTAGCAACCTGGACGATCAGCAAGAGTCGCCTGGTCTACACCTTCACCATCCGCAAGGACGCGCGCTTCAGCAACGGCCACTACGTCACCGCCCGGGATGCGGCCTTCTCTCTCGAGCGGGCCTTGGCGCCCTCTACCAAATTGTCAGGTGCCCTGCGCTACCTCAGCGTCATCCGTGGGGCGAACGCCTTCAACCGCGGCAAGGCCCGGGACCTCTCGGGGGTGAGGGTCCTGGGTCAGCGAACCTTGCAAATCAAGATCACCCAACCTGCCGGGTACTTCCTTGGTACGCTCTCGTATCCCACCGCCGACGTGCTCGATCCGGCAGTGGTGGCCGGGAAACCGATCGGGGTTCCGAATCCCGAGACCGGTCTCTTCGAGGGCAACTACCTGACCAACACCTGCACCGGGAACCAGGGAGCAGGCCCCTTCGAGTTCGTCTGCCGTGACAATAGCTCCACCGTCCACTCGTTCTACGCCGGCAACGTGCCGACATATACCCTGGTGCCCAATCCCTACTACTATGGACGCAAGCCCCACATCCGCCTGGAGCTTCCGGCCTTTGGCCCCTTCGACAACTTCAAAACCAGTTACAAGCGCTACCTCGCCGGCAAGCTGGACATCAACAGCTTTATCCCGTACGAGTACCTGAGGCAATGGCAGGGCAAGAAGGAGTTTCATCAGTTCCCGTCGTCGGCCATTGATTTCCTGGTGCCCAACACCCATCTGGCCCCGTTCGACAACGTGCACTGCCGTCTGGCCATCGCCTACGCCATCGACCGGAAGACCCTCGCGGACTCCATCCTGCTGGGAGCCGAACGGCCCGCCCATGCCGTGGTGCCCAAAGGCATGCTGGGCTACTACCCGGGCAAGGATAACCCGCACTACAGCCTGAAGCGGGCACGAGCCGAGCTGGCGCAATGCCCCAGCCGGACCACTCCTATTGGGCTGAAGTTCCCACAGGGTGTCTGGGGGATCAAGGCGGTGCCCTTCATGGGCGCTCAGCTGAGAGCCATCGGGATGAACGTCAGGCTGGTGACGCTCACACCCGATGAGGAACCGACCACGTTCAGTCAGCCACTGGACACGACCGGGACACAGATCGTATTGAACCTCTGGACTCAGGACTATCCGGACCCGCAGGATTACCTGTTCGTCCTGCTGCACTCGGGTGCGCCCGCCAACCTTGGCGCCTGGCACAACACCACCTACGATCGACTGGTCGAACGGGCTGATGCGCTCTCCAACGACAAGGAGCGCGCGAAGCTCTACATCGGCGCCCAGCACATTGCACTCAGCCAGGGTGCCATCATCATGCTGATGCAACATGAGAGCCTTGCGCTGGTCAAACCGTACGTGCACGGCTTGGTCGGCACCGAGGCGTATTTCTATCTCCTGGCCAAGGACGGTGATTGGGCCAACGTGTCGATCAGCAGGCATTGACGCTGCAGCCCGGAGGGTATGGATGCCGTCTTTCGCTCCCCGTGCACGGGTCAGGAGCCCGGGGGCGCGAACTTCTGGATGCGATTGTTTCCCGTGTCGGCCACGTAGACGTTGCCCTGGGAGTCGACGGCGATGCCGCCGGGAGACCGAAACTGGCCGGCGAGCCAGCCCTTTGCTCCCCACACTCTGATGAATCCGCCATCCGAGGAGAACTCCTCGACGCGATTGTTGCCGGTATCGGCGACGTAGACATGGCCGTGCGCGTCGACCACGACGGCGGACGGCGAGCTGAGCTGCCCGTTTCCTGACCCCGAGCCTGCCCACCGGGCAATGAACTCGCCCTTGGCGGAAATCTTCTGGACGGTGTTATTGCGCCTGTCGACGGCGTAGACGTTGCCCGAACTGTCGACCGCCACGCCGGAAGGATCGGCGAAATCGCCCTCCGCTGCGCCAGGGCTGCCCCATTCCGCCAGCGTCCTTCCGGCCGGTGCGAGCTTCACGATGCGGTCGTTGGCGCTATCGGCCACGTACGCCGAGCCCTGCCCGAAGGCCAAGCCCTGGGGAGCTTCGAACGGTTTGGAGGCGGGACCACTCCAGGTGCTGAGCCGGCGGCCGGCGGAGGACAGCACCAGGACGGTACCGTTGAGCTGGTCTGCCACGTAAACCGTGCCCCGCATGCCGACGGCCACGCCGTAGTACTGATGGCCCGATGAAGCGGATGGAGTTGCCCAGCCCGGGGCCGGCTCGCCCGGGGAGGTGAGCTTGGAGACCCGGCCGCCGACGGCGCCGTCCGCCACGTACACATTGCCGACTGCGTCCAGTGCGATCCCGGTCGGTTGATTGAAGAGCAAGCCTGTGCCCGTGTGGGTCCAGGTCGCAAGTGGCTTTCCTGTCGAGGAGAGCTGCTGGACACGGTGGTTGCCGGAATCGGCCACCACGATGCGCCCCCGGCTATCGACTGCCAGGGCTTGCGGCGACTGGAACCGACCGGGCGCCGATCCCTTGGTGCCCCAGATGGCTTCAAACCCGCCGTTGGAGGAGAACTTCTGGACCGTGTCATTGGTCTGGTCGGCGACGTAGACGTTGCCCTTCCCGTCAACCGCCAGCCCGATCGGGGCACCAAACGCCCCCGCCTTGGCCCCCTGCCCGCCCCACCGGCGGAGGAGCCTTCCACTCGACGAGAGCATCTCGATCTGGTCGCTCTGGCCGTCCGGCACGTAGACATTGCCCTTGCGGTCGACGGCCACGCCGGCCGGGTACTGGAACAGGTCGGAACCCTGCGATCCCCACTGGTGCAGCGGTTGGCCGGTTGGAGAGAGCACCTGGATGCGGGCGTTGCCGGTGTCCGCCACGTAGATGTCCCCCTGTCGGTCAAGCGCCACACCCAAGGGCGAGGAGAACTGCCCCGGACCCGAGCCTGGCTGCCCCCACCGTTTCAGTGGCTGCCCGGTCGGAGAGAGTTTCTGGATGCGGCTATTGCCTGTGTCGGTGACGTAGATGTTGCCCTGTGAGTCGACCGCTACCCCGGCAGGTCCGTCGAACTGGCCGGGACTGCTTCCCTTGCGGCCCCACTCTGCGCTTGGCTGGCCGGTGGGTGAGAGCTTCTGAATGTGATTGGTTAGCTGGTCTGCGACGTAAATATTGCCCTGGCTGTCGACGGCTACGCCGTCCGGAGTCTTGAAGCTTCCAGGCGCCTGCGCCGACCAGACTGCAACCAGACGGAGCTTGCCCGACGCGCCGCCGGATGAATGGAACGGGCGGACGACGGTGAGGATCAGAACGAGGATCAAGACGGCGGCCACTCCACCTCCAAGAGCCAGAGGGTTGGCCGCGAGCCGGCGCCGCAAATCTGTCCAGCCTCGCGGACGGGTCAACGCACTCAGCTCTCCACTGCGCTCCTCCCGAGCCTGCTCGACTTCGGGCCGAGCTTCCCTCAGCCCCTCTCGCGCCGCGGTAAGCGCCCTTCCCGTGGCTCGGTCCCTGTGTGGCCGAGTGCGAGCCTGGGCCAGACCGGGTCTAAGGGGCGGAGTCAGGACCCGCAGCAGCGAGCGGCGGGGTGCCGGCGCCGCGTCCCCGCCCGGCGACTCGGCGTCCGCGACCCTGGCCCCATCGGTGCTGAGCTTTGCGATGGCCGCCTCCATCTGCGCAGCCGACTGGAACCGGTCTGCCGGATCCTTGGCCAGCGCTTTGAGGATCAATGCATCCCAGGCGTCCGGGGTGGCAGGGTTGATCTCACTGGGCGGAAGGGGTTGCTCCTGAAGGTGCTTGACCGCGACGGCCAGAGCATCGCTGCTCGCAAAAGGAGGCCTGCCGGTCACCATGTGGTAGAGCATGGCACCGAACGCATAGATATCCGTCCGTCCGTCAATCTTCTTGCCCTCGATCTGCTCGGGGGCCATGTACAAGGGTGTGCCCATCCGCATGCCGGTGGTGGCAATCGTCTGGAGGGAGGTATCCGGCGCCAGAATCCGGGCGATCCCGAAGTCGGTCACCTTGACCCGATGGTCGGGGAGCACCATGATGTTGTCGGGCTTGATGTCCCGGTGCACGATCCCCTGGCTGTGGGCATACCCCAGCGCTTCTGCCACCTGCATCGCCAGTCGCTTCGCTCGGGCCAGTGGGAGGGGACCGTCTTGTAGGATCGCTCCCAAGGACTGCCCGTCGAGGAGCTCCATCATGATGCAGCTGGCATGCTCCTCGACGAACGTGTCATAGATATCCACGATGTGGGGATGCTCCAACCTGGCCAGCACCGCCCCTTCCTGCTGGAAGCGCAGTAAGGCATCGAGATCGATCTCCGAGCGAGCCAGCACCAGCTTGGCGGCGACGGTGCGCTCCGTGGCACGATCGAAGGCGCGGAAGACCCGGCCCATCGAGCCGGCTCCGATCTCCTCCTGCAGCTCCAGCCGCCCACCTAGCGAGCGGACCAGCTGATCGATCAGGCGGGGAACACCCTTGGTGCGTCGATACACAAAGGAGGCAAACTCCTCCGAGACCTCCTGGTGGGCCATGGTGACCGCGACCAGCTGGGTCGTCTCCTCCAGCGACAGCCGCCGGACACTCAGCAACTCCGCCACCCGCTCCCGGCTGAGCGTCTTGATCATCTGGGCAAGCTCCGGGTGCTCGTCGGTGAGACTTGCGTCCCGAAATGCCCCGGCCAGGAGGACCGGAGAGCCGTGCGTGGTGCGTGCGAGGTGCTGCACCAGTTTCAGACTGCCGAAGTCCGCCCATTGCAGGTCGTCGAGCAAGATGGCGAGGGGCGTGACTCCTGCGACGCGCTGCAGCAGGCTGCTCACGACACCGAGGAGCTGCTGCTGTGCCGCGATACCGCTCTGCGCCGTCTCGGTGTCCGCCTCGATCGTGCGCGTGAGGTCCTCGATCCGTTTCCAGGCTCGCTGGCAGTCGGTTCTGACGCTCTCCGGCCCTAGGCGCGATAAGGCAGCCAGGGCGTCGAGGAAGGGGTAGTAGAGTGAGGACTGTTCGGCGCTGTAGCAGCGGCCGGTCAGGACCAGGAAGCCCCGGGCTCGGGCTGCAAGCATAATCTCCTGCAGTAGTCGCGTCTTTCCTACCCCGCTCTCCCCGCTCAGCAGCAGTAGATGTCCCGCTCCCTCTGCCACCGCGTCGAGGATCGCGTGTGCGCGCCGCAGTTCCTCTTCCCGGCCCACGAGCTGACCGGCCGGGAGCGCGCCCAGGAAATTCCCTTTCGGTGGAGCGTCGGGGAGGCGAGGCAGGACGCTTGCCGCCCGGGCGGCGCCCTCAAAGAGCGCTCGATCGTCCGCCGAGAGGCCGAGCGCCTCTGCCAGCTGGCGAGTCGTGTATGCTCTCGGACTCTTGTTGACGCCGCGCTCGAGATCGCTAATGGCGCGAACGCTCAACCCGGCGCGCTCGGCGAGCTCCTCCTGGGTGAGGCCGGCGGCCAGGCGGTAGCGGCTCAGCACCGGGCCAAAGACGATCACCTCGTCGGTGGCGATGCCATCCCCTCCGATTCAAGTCCGCTGACGTTTTCGTCCAGACGATCATACCAACATCGCCCATCGTTGTCACGGTTGCTCTCCCTTATGTGGGTGATATGTGGGTTCCTGTCTGGTGTTTTCTCCAACCGAAGCCGAGACTGGAGGTCAGGCAACACCAGCAGCAGGAGACGATGAGGAGAGCGAGGCGAGACCGAAGACATAGGAGGAAGGAGGCGCATGATGCCCGTGTACATGGTGGAGCGGGTCCTGCCGGGAGCAAGTGTCGACTGCCTGGAGGCAATCAGGCGAGCTGCGCAGAAGGCCTGCCGGGCGTTTACCAGCGAGGGCCAGCCGGTGCGCTACCTGCGCAGCACTTTTACGCCCGGTGAGTCCTGCTGCCGGTGCCTGTTCGAGGCACCGAACAGTGACCTGGTTCGGGAGGTGAATGAAGCGATGAAGATTCCCTATAGCCGGGTCGTTCTCGCCGTAGAGTTTCCCGGGGAGGCACCGGCTGAAAGCCTCCATTCATGCAGCCCGGATTCCCATCAGTGACGGACCGAGAAAGGAGGGATCGAAGTAGCCAGATACGGTGAGAGATTGGCAACAACCATCATGCGTCGCTCGATTCATAAAGGAGGCAAACAATGATCTATCTAGGACGGATCTCCCTGGCGGTGGTTGCGCTCGTGGTGGCGCTGATCGCGGTCCCAAGGCAGGCATCGGCGGAGAGCCTGGTACCCTTCCAGGCCACCGTCACTGAGGGCGGCTTCACGCCGACTCCATGCTCCCCTGTCCCCAGCCTGTGCATCCCGCTCACCGGCAGTGGCGAGGCGACGCACCTCGGGAAGATCCAGGAATCCGCCTTGGTCGTGAGCAACCTCGCGAGTAACCCTGCACCGGGCTGCTTCACCGAGACGCGGGATACGACGTTCACTGCAGCCAACGGTGACCAGATTACGATGCACGCCACGGGGAGAAATTGCTCCACCGGCCCGACGACTGTCACCGCCTGGGATTCCTACGTGGTGACAGGCGGGACCGGGCGGTTCAACGGGGCGAGCGGCAGCGGCAAAGACACTGCGATGATCGTGGTAGCCAAGTCGGCTGTTGTTACCTTCAGTGGCAAACTGTCTTCACCCGGCTCGCTGAAGTAGGCTCCTGCGGCGCCTGTCCGGTAGCCGGGGCCTCCGCGTGCACGGAGCGATTAGCGCACCGATCAATTGCATCAGCGCGCCAGGGGACCGACCCGCTCCGGTCTCCTGGCTTCTCCTGGCGTTCTAAACGCCCCCTCACGCACCCAGAAAGGAGCTTTGCCATGATAACCGACTTTCTCCCCTTCCGATCAGTCCAGCCTGGCCGGCTAACACTACCGCACGGCCTGCGCTATCTGAGGGGAGTTTCACCCCCGAGGATTGGTCTTCGGGCCCGATGGCCTGCTCTACATCTCGGTCCGGAGCTTGACGGACAGGGCGCTTGGCTGGATCCTGAGCTTCAACCTCCGCACCGGCGCCGTCACCGTGGTGGCCAGCAACTTGACCTGCACGAAGCTGCACCGGCCTGATGGTTTGACCTTTAGCCCGGATGGGACAAAGCTTTACGTCACGAGCATTGCGACCTCCAGCGACCCCGCCGACCGGATCCTGATCTTCGATCGCGGAACCGGGGCGTGCAGCGATGCGATCGATCTCTATCAGGCCGGCCAGCCCCGAGCGTTTGCGCAGTATCTCCTCTTCGGCCCGGGCGGGTCCCTCTTTGTCCCCATCACCAACACCGGAGTGGTGCGTCGGTATGACGTGAGCACGAAGACCTTTGTGGACTTCGTGTCCCCGGGCGGCCCGCTGGGCGTTGGGTGGGGCTTGACCTTCGGACACACCAACCCCGACACCCTGGCCTATAGTCCATGAACGGACCGGGAACAACGGGTCTGGGCACTGGGCAGCCTCACACCCATCCCTGATGCAAAGCGCTGCAGAAGGAGGTCAGACACAGGACGAAGCAAAACAACGTTCGTCGAGTAGATGCCGCTACCACACCGGGGACGGGATCAAGGTCGCGCTCTGCAGACTCGATGCGCGCGAGCATTGCCCTTCTCTGGGCTAACCGTTGCGATCGCTCTCTTGAGACCTGTCGATTGGATGAACCACTGATTGCGGAAAGGAAGTGTGTCATGTCCCACCTCAAGCGTGCCAGCCTCGGCTTGCTCCTGCTGCTCCTCCTCCCGGCGCGTGCCCATGCCGCCCCGCCGACGCGGCAGGGGACCCGACCCAGGGCCTCAAGCAGGCCGATCTGGTGGGCGAAGCGACCGAAGGGGACGAGCAGGGCATGCTCGGTCATCTGAGGGGATTGCTCTGCTACACTCATCGCTGGCGCTCCTTTCTGGAGATGGGGTGTGGGTATCACCCCTCCAGATTGGGCGCCGTCTCCTTCCACGGGAACATCGTCAGGTGCCCGCCATTCGCACGAAACCTACGCTAACAGGCGCAGGTGTTCGGACTTCTGTAGACCGTCAGCTAGCAGCCCGGCCGCCCGCTCGATTTCTCCGGGCGTCGTCCAACGACCCAGGGAAAGCCGCAGCGCGCCGAGCGCCCGATCTCTGGTGAGACCCATGGCCATCAGCACAGGCGATGGCTCAGTGTGGCCGGAGTGACACGCGGAGCCGGTCGATGCGGCGACTCCAGGCGCGTAAGCCAGCACCGTCTGGCCGACTGCGTCCGGCAAGCTGATATTGAGAGTGTTGGGAAGCCGCTGCGTCAGATGCCCATTCAGGACTGTGCCCGAAATTCGCTCTTCGAGCAACGTCTGCAGTTTGTCCCGCAGCGCGATGAGACGTGGTCCCTCTGTCCGGATCTTCGCCTTCGCGATCCCGCAGGCCATTCCCATCCCGACCATGGATGCCACGTTCTCCGTGCCGGCACGTAAGCCATGCTCCTGCTGCGAGCCGTGGACCAGTGGATCCAGGGACATTCCCTGCCTCAGATAAAGCGCGCCGATCCCCTTGGGGCCATACAGCTTGTGAGCCGCGATGGTCAGCATGTCTACCCCGAGAGCATTGACGTCGACCTCAAGCTTTCCCACCGATTGGGCCGCGTCCACATGGAAGCAGACTCCCGCATCTTGAGCAATCGTCGCAAGCTGTGCAATTGGCTGGATTGTCCCGGTTTCATTGTTGGCGTGCATGACGGTGACCAGTACGGTCTCCGGCCGGATCGCTCGGGCTAGCTGCTCGGGTGCTATCAACCCATCCTCGTCGACGTCCAGAAGCGTGGATTCCACACCGAAGCGTCGCTTGAGATATTGCAGGGTATTGAGAACGGCCGGATGCTCGACCGTCGTGCTCACCACGTGCGGCCGTCTCTCCAGATTGGCAAAGATAACACCCTGAATAGCCAGATTGTCGGTCTCGCTGCCGCCGCCCGAGAACACAATTTCGCCGCGTCGCGCCCCGATCAGATCCGCTACCTGTGCACGGGCCCGTTCCATCGCTTCACGCGCCTCATAGCCGTAGGCATGCGCGCTCGAGGCATTTCCGAAGCGCTCAAACAGATACGGAACCATCGCCTCGACCACCGCCGGATCGACCGGTGTGGTCGCATTGTAATCCAGGTAAATCGGCCTTTCCATGGCCTCACTGTACCATCGTCGGTCCCTTCCGAGGAGGGCCGGAAGGCTGTGATACTATCAGTCGTCATGCTGCCTAGCACCTGTGTCGTCGTGCCGACCTATTGGACGCGCGCCGGCGGTGAAAGCCGTCCCGGGGATGCCGTCTACGACCATCCCACACCGCTTGATGGCGCGAGCACGCTTCCGGCCTTGCTGGAAAGCCTGGAGAAGCTGGACACCGAGTCTTTCTTTCTCCTGGTCCTGGTTGGTGTGACCGGCGAGGATGCGGTGAAAGACGCGGAACGCCGAGTGGGTGAGCTGGTATCCCAGTACCCGAAGCTCAAGACATTGCTCTTCGGACCCTTCCACCTGGCATGGTTGACCAGCTGGCTGAATGCGAATGGCCTGTCCTATGCCACCTCTTTTCTGGATTTGCGAAATTACCCCAAGATTCGAAACCTTCAGCTGGTCATTCCCCATGTCCTGCATAGCCGGGCGATCGTCGCGCTCGACGACGACGAGATAGTGACCGACCAGGACTTTCTTCGGAAGGCCGTTGAGCCTCTCGGCCGATCGATTGATGCGGTACGCGTTGATGGTCTGTCAGGCCACTATCTGCAGGAAAGTGGAGGCATTTTGCTGAATGTAGATCCGGCCAAGGCGAACGCGACGAATGTCTTCGACCGCAAGGCGGCGATTATGAATGCTGCCACCGAGAAGCTCGAGGCAGAACCCGGTGATCTGGTCGAAACGCCTTTTTGCTTCGGCGGCAACATGGAATTCAGCGCCGAGCTGGCGGCGTCCGTAGGCTTCGATCCCGAAATCACCCGCGGCGAGGACATCGATTATCTGATCAATGCACGCATTGAAGGGAAGCACTTCTTCGTGCGGAAAGATCTCCACATCCTTCACTGTCCACCCAAGGGCGGCTCATACAAAGACGTTTCGAGCTCCAAGCTCGAGCAAGACATTATTCGATTCATGTACGAGCAGGCAAAGCTCGAAGCTTCGCAGGCCGGAAGCGGCCTGCACCCGGTCACGCCTTCCGAGCTCTCGCCATACCCGGGTGAGTTCCTAGACAGAGACATCGAGAGCGATGCTGTTGAGGCGCTGCAAGAGGCCGGGTACACCTCGGATCCTCGCGATTTCGTGGGCAAAGTGAGGTCGAGTCTCGAGGACAAAGTGCAGCGTTACCTCCGATTTCGGCGTGAGTGGCCCGCGCTCATGGATGCGATGTCTCGCGCCGATTCGGTAAGGGAACGGCTTTCAGCGGACGTTCGGGGTTTGTAGACGCGCGGCACCGATGATGGCAAGCGACCAGCCGATGTCCGAATTCACGTGGTACTCCCGCCTGATTGTCTGGGCCGGAGCTCTGGTCTTGTTGTCCCAGGCCGTGTCAGGTCACGGTACGTCCTTTATGACCTTCCTCGGGGTCCTGTGTCTGACGATCGGATTTGCCCTCTTTCTGGGCGGACTCGTTCTTGACGCGCGCGCGTCA
>Ga0207416_1003497_pt1 | contig 14925 bp, 10 predicted proteins | sample PaiPotPPM11metaG_FD_184107 | JGI IMG/M metagenome (GOLD analysis project Ga0207416, IMG submission 184107) | Iron sulfur acid spring bacterial and archeal communities from Banff, Canada, to study Microbial Dark Matter (Phase II) - Paint Pots PPM... ...
TGTTGACTACCCAGTGTTCGTATGTGCTATAGTCCATTCTGGTCGATCCTTTCTCCTTCTTGCTTTTTGATGAGTATAGCAAGGTTCGACCTTCTTTTCACCTCTCTAGGACTTTTGAAAAGCCCTGTTACAATAGGGTAGGGTACCGACCTCTTGTCAAGGTGTGCTATTCTATGCTGTGTATATGGATAGCACGTTTATCCTGAGACGAAAGACGCATAACACCATTCTGAAAGAGAAGGATCGGGCAGGTTGCATGGCAAAAAAACTGGTTATTGTAGAGTCACCGGCGAAAGCGAAAACAATTGAAAAATTTCTAGGGCGAGATTTTGAAGTAAGGGCGTCGATGGGGCATATTATCGATCTGCCGAAGCGCGGTCTTGGTGTCAATACGCGCAAGGATTTTGAGCCACAGTACGAGGTGATAGAGAAGAAAGAAAAACTGATCGATGAATTGAAAGCGGCTTCCAGGCGGGCCGAAGAAGTATATCTTGCCCCTGACCCTGATCGCGAAGGGGAATTTATCGCCTGGTCGCTCAAATATACATTGGGCTTGCAACATCCGCACCGCGCTGTTTTTCATGAAATTACCAAACGGGCCGTGCAGGAAGCGATCAACAAGCCGCGCGACATTGATGAAGACCTGTTTAACGCGCAGCAGGCTCGTCGTGTCCTGGATCGCCTCGTCGGTTACAAAATCAGTCCTTTGCTCTGGCGGCGCATCCAATCCGGCACGAGCGCCGGGCGCGTGCAGTCCGTGGCGCTGCGGCTCATCTGCGACCGCGAAGCCGAGATTCGCGCCTTTGTGCCGGAAGAATATTGGAGCATCACAGCCACGCTGAGCAAGCACAAGCAGCAAGAGCTGTTTGAGGCGCAGCTCGTCTCGCGCCTCAAAGACGCGAGCGCGCCGGCAACTGATGAGGATGGCGCGGAAAACGATGAGGCGTCGCCTGAAGCGCCTTCCAGCAACGGGAAGTCGCCACGTGCGGAAAAAGGGCGCCTCAAAATCTCATCAAAAGAAGAGGCAGATGCTATCCTCAAGGATCTGCGAGGAGCGGCATATACCGTTCTGAAAGTGGAAGAGAAAGAGCAGCGACGCCAGCCCAACCCGCCCTATACGACCAGCACCATGCAGCAGGAAGCCTCTTCGCGTCTCTCGTTTAAGCCGAAAAAGACGATGAGCCTGGCCCAGCATCTCTACGAGGGCATCGAACTGGGCGAGCGCGGCCATCAAGGTTTGATTACCTACATGCGTACCGACTCGACGCGCATCTCTGACGAAGCGCAGGCCGCGGTCAAGAGCTATGTCGCGCGGGAATTTGGCCGCGATTACGTTGGGGCGGGACGCACGGGCAAGGCCAAAGCGACCACGCAGGATGCCCATGAAGCGATTCGCCCAACGGATGTCGCGTTGACGCCGCAGATCGTCAGAGCGTATCTCACTGGCGATCAGCTCAAGCTCTATACGCTGATCTGGCGGCGTTTTGTCGCCAGCTTCATGGCTCCCGCCGTCTTTGATACCGTGCGCGTGGATATCGCGGCAGCGCAATACCTCTTCCGCGCCAACGGCTCGCACCTCAAATTCCCCGGCTTCTACGCGGTCTGGCCGCGCGAGGAAGACGAGAAGTTGCTGCCCGTGCTGGCAGCCCAGGAGCCGCTTGATCTGCACAAGTTGCAGCCGGATCAACATTTTACGCAGCCGCCGCCGCGCTACAGCGAGGCCAGCCTGATTAAAGAACTGGAAGAACTGGGTATCGGGCGACCGAGTACCTATGTGCCGATTATCAGCACTATCCAGGATCGCGGCTACGTTGACCAGGAGCAGCGCCGTTTTGTGCCGACATGGCTGGGCGGGACGGTCAACGAAGTGATGAACAAGCATTTTCCTGATATCGTCGATGCCGGCTTTACCGCCGCGATGGAGCGCAAGCTGGATGACGTGGAAGAAGGACGGCAATCGTGGAAAGAATTTTTGCGCGGCTTCTACGGCGATTTCAAAGTCACAATGGAGAAGGCCGAAGCGGAGATGAACCGCGTGCAGAAGCCTGTCGAGGAACTTGCTGAACTCTGCCCCGAATGTGGCCGTAACCTGGTAATTCGCACCGGGCGTTATGGACGTTTCATCTCTTGTTCAGGCTTTCCCGAATGTCGCTATGGCCGCTCTGTCGTCACAAAAACCGGAGCTTTCTGCCCGCAGTGCGGCGGCGACCTCGTGGAGCGCAAGACGCGCCAGAGGAAGCGCATCTTCTACGGGTGCAGCCACTACCCAACCTGCAATTTCGCGATCTGGGAGCGTCCCGTACCCGATCTGTGTCCCAACTGCGGCGGATTGATGGTTGTGCCGCGCGCCGGGCAAGACCCCGTTTGCTACGCCGAGGTGATCCTTCCGCAGCGCAGCGCCGAGGAGAAGCCGCGCCAGGATGGGACAACCACGGCGCGCTCGACTCGCCGCAGAACGGCAAGCAAGGCGGGCGCGTCTTTCACCTCAGCAGAGGCAGGTGAGCAACAGGCGGCGTCTGCCGCGGGCGGCAAAACGCCCAGGCGTCGTGCGGCCACAGCGGCGAAGTCCAGCGCGCAGAAAACCGCCGCTAAGAGTACTGTCAGAGCAAAGCGAACAACGGCGGCCAGAGCCGTAACGAAAAAGACGGCGACGAAGAAAACCACGGCGCGCTCTTCCGCGAAGAAAAAAACTTTGGCCAGTGATGGCTAAACGCGAGGAAATCCCCTACGGGATTGCCGGCAGAAACGGCATCGGTTTGAGGTGATATAATCGAAAAGAATGGACGATTTATCTATCTGACTAGAAACTCTGCTGTTTGGAGGATCATACATGCCGTATGTGGTAACGCTTATCCCAGGGGATGGCACTGGGCCAGAAATTACCGAGGCAACGCGCCGCGTGCTTGAGGCGACGGGCGTGGAGTTCGTCTGGGATGTGCGCCGGGCGGGCCTGGCTATGGTAGAAGCCTACGGTACGGTTTTACCCGATGATGTGATGGAGTCGATTAAACGCAATAAAGTTGCCTTGAAGGGGCCGATCACTACCCCTGTTGGCAAGGGCTTTCGCAGCGCCAATGTGACGCTCCGCAAGAATCTTGACCTGTACGCCAACTTGCGCCCCGCGAAAACGTATCCTGGGCTGCGCTCCCGCTACGAAAATATTCACCTGACTATCGTGCGCGAGAATACCGAGGACCTATACGCCGGTATCGAGTTCCAGCGCGGCACGCCGGAACAGGAAGAGATGATCGACATGATCGCCCGCACGACCGGCATTCGTCCGAGGAACGATTCGGCCATGAGCATCAAAATTATTTCCGTCATGGCGAGCCGGCGTATTGTGAAATTTGCCTTTGACTACGCTCGCGCCAACGGGCATCGCAAAGTGACCGCTGTGCATAAAGCCAATATTATGAAATGTTCCGATGGTTTATTTCTCGCCACGGCCCACGAGGTCGCCAAAGAGTACCCCGATATCCAGTTTGAGGATCGTATCGTTGACAACATGTGTATGCAACTGGTGCAGAAACCGGAAATGTATGATGTGCTGGTCTTGCCCAATCTCTATGGCGACATTATTTCCGATCTTTCGGCTGGCTTGATCGGCGGATTGGGAGTCGCGCCGGGGGCCAATATCGGCAGCCAGTGCGCCGTTTTCGAGCCGGTGCATGGCAGCGCGCCCAAGTACGCGGGGCTGAACAAAGTGAACCCGATGGCGATGATGTTTTCGGGGGCCATGATGCTGCGCCACCTCTGCGAGCGCGAAGCGGCTGATCGCCTGGAGAAGGCCATCTCCCAGGTAATTTTGGAGGGGAAATACGTCACCTACGATCTCAAACCTCGCCCCGACGATCCAACCGCCGTCGGCACCTCCCAGGTCGCCGACGCCGTCATCGACAAATTACAAGCGATGCAATGAAACGAATTTTCTGAATGCCGGTGATCCTGGCTGCTCGTGAGCAGCCAGGATCACCGGCATTCAGAAAATTCGCTGATCTCTTAATGGATTGTCAACGGCCCGATTTGCGATCGCTCCTTCTTCCACTTGTGGCGCGCCTCGATGTAGCGTACCGTGCCGGAATGCGAGCGCATCATGACGGAGAACGTGCGCGCGCCCCAGCCGAAATATTGCACACCCTTTACCAGTTCGCCGCTGGTGATGCCTGTTGCGGCGAAACTGACATCATTGCCTTTCACCAGGTCGTTCGTTCCATATATCCGGTCAAGGTCAACGCCGTCGGCTTTGAGTTTTTCCCGCTCTTGCTCGTTGCGCGGCCAGATTTTACATTGGATTTCGCCGCCGACGCACTTGAGGGCGGCCGCTGCCAGCACGGCCTCCGGCGCGCCGCCGATACCCAGCAGCACATCAACGCCGGTGTAGTCCTCCATCGCGGCCTGGATGGCCCCCGACACGTCGCCGTCCGTGATCAGGCGAATGCGCGCGCCTGCTTCGCGAACCTGTCGGATGATGTCCTGGTGGCGCGGGCGATCCAGGATCATGATGGTCAGATCGTCCACGCGCGCGTCGCGGGCGCGGGCGACGCGCTCGAGGTTGACACTGACCGGCGCGTTGATGTCGATCACGTGGCGGGCAGCCGCGCCGACCGCGATCTTCTCCATGTAGAAAACGCCCGGAGGCGCGGCATACATCGTCCCGCGCTCCGCCGTCGCCACCACGGCCAGCGCGCCGGAGAGACCTTGCGCGAGCAGGCGCGTGCCATCAACAGGATCGACCGCCAGGTCTACTTCCGGCAGTGAGCCATTGCCCACGCGCTCGCCGGTATAGAGCATCGGAGCTTCGTCCTTCTCGCCCTCGCCGATAACCACAATCCCATCCATATCTACCCCGTCGAGGGACTGGCGCATCGCATCAACCGCCGCCTGATCCACCATCTCCTTGTTCCCTCTGCCCATCCAGCGTCCCGCGCTCAACGCTGCCGCCTCGGTCACGCGCACAAGTTCCATCGCGATATTCCGTTCTTTCGTTCCCGATTGCTCAAAACGCTCTTCAGACATTCCGTTCTCCTTTTTTTGTCTATCGGTGCCAGCCCATCAAAGTTCGATATGTTGAGGTTGCGACCTCCGGTGTGCTTCTTCGATAATCGCGCGCAGTTGATCAACCGCCTCTTGCAGGTGATCCTGCCGGTTCTCGATCACATAATCATAGAGGGATTGCTGGGCCAGTTCGCTGCGAGCGTCTTCCAGCCGTCTTTTCTGCTGTTCAGGCGTTTCCGTCTGGCGGTTGATCAACCGTTCTTTGAGTTCTGAAAATGAACCAGGGATGAGGAAAATGAAAATGGCTTCCGGTATTTTTTGCCGGATGGTTGCCGCTCCCTGCACATCGATTTTGAGCAGCACGTCGCGCCCGGCTTGCAGGTTTGTGCGAATGGGTTCTTTCGGTTGTCCATACCAGTTCCCGTGGACTTGCGCGTATTCAATCAGCTTGTCTTCGGCAACCATCTGCTTGAACGTTTCTTCGCTGACAAAATGGTACGGGTTGCCCTCGCTTTCACCGGGGCGTGGAGGGCGAGCAGTAATCGAAGGCACGACGTAGATATCTGTCCCCTGCTCTTTGAGCGTGTGGATCACGCTGTCTTTGCCGGTTCCTGATGGCGCTGAAAGGACGAAAAGAAGCCCCTGTCTCGTTGGCGGCGCTGCTTGCGGGTGCTGTGTAGTACCCTGTGCATCAATCTGCATAGTGTTTTCCTGACGCTCCTGGCACTGTAGGTAAGAGTATCCGAATCGACCTCTCTTTTGCTATAATGACCATGTTTCACGACTATGGCTCACCATTGCTGCCCGACTGAAGGGACATACTACCCACTCACAGGCAGCGGATGAGGCTTGAACAGCCACGCGAGAATGTGAAACCTATTCTTTAGCTTCATTAGTTTTATTGTACAACATAGCACAGTCGCTACGGTAATAGATTTGGAAGGGAAATCAAGGGAAATCATATGTACGTTGACGCCATCACGCTGGCTGCCGTCGCAGACGAGTGGCGCGCGCTCTTGTTCGGCGCGCGCATCGATACCGTCATTCAGCCGACAGAACACTCGATTGCCATGCAGTGTTACGCGCCCGGAGTTGAGGGCGGGCGCAATCGCTGGCTCTATCTTTCCGCGCACCCCCAACTGGCGCGCGCGCACCTGACCGCGCTCAAGCCGCCCAGGATCGCCAGCGAGCCGCCGCCCTTCGTCATGCTGCTGCGCAAACACCTGGAAGGCACGCGCATCGAAGTCGTCCAGCAGCCGCGCTGGGAGCGGGTGATCGAGCTTATCACCAGCCGCCCGCTCAGCCCAGGCAGCGAGGAGCGCGTGCGTTTTCGCCTTGTTATCGAGATTATGGGCCGCCTCAGCAACATCATTCTGGTCGATGAGCAAAACCTGATCCTCGGCAGTCTGAAACGAGTGGATGCCGCCGTCAATCGCTATCGTACCATCGCGCCGAACCTGCCCTACGTGCCGCCGCCACCCCAGCAGCGCACTCTTGCCGGGCAGCTTTTGCCCAGGCTGGAGCCAACCGCGATCACGGCGGCGCAACTCGTGGCTAGCGCGACGGAAGAGATGACTGCGCGACCGCCTATCGCCGCCAGCGGCGCTGGCAAGTCGCGCAAACGCGCCGCACCGGAACTGCTTACCTGCTGGCAACTGCTCTCGCGCCATCTGCTCGGCTTTAGCCCGCTCGTCGCGCGCGAAGTCGTCTATCGCACGACCGGCGACGCGGAATCACCTCTAGAAAGCCGCGTGGAGCTGTGGGAAGAACTGGCCTGGAACGTGCGCGACCTGTCAGCTCTCTACGATAACCACGCCTGGCAGCCGCAGCTTGCCGAGCGAGTTGGGGCTGGGGCCGGACAATCATCAAACCAGGCATTTCCTATAGCCTTTGCGCCCTATGTGCTGGAGCAATATGCCGACCAGCCTGGATTTCACGTGCGCGCATTCTCAACGATCAACGCCCTGCTCGACGATTACTTTGCTCGCGCCGAATGGCGGGACGCGATGGAGCATGTGCGCGCGCCGATCCGTAAGGTATTGCAGTCCCAGCGCGACCGCTGCTTGCGCAAGGCCGAGATTTTGCAGCACGAGTTGGCGAGCATCGAGGACGCGGCCCGTTATCGCGTGCAAGGCGAGTTGTTGTTGGCGCACCAGCATGAGATCGCGCGCGGGCAAACAAGCGCCGCGCTGCCCGATTTTGCCAGCATGGACGAGGAACGTCCGCCGCTTGTCACAATCTCGCTTGATCCGCGCTTCGATGCTGTTGAGAACGCGAACCGGCTGTTCAACAAGTATCACAAGTTGCGCCGCGCCGCCGCGCTCGTACCTGCTCAGATCGAGCAGAACGCCACCGAACTTGCTACGGTAGAGCAACTGCTGACCGATCTTGTGCTGGCCGAGACGCCTGCCGAGGCGGCTCTGGTGAAGGCAGAGGTGCAGGCGGCAGGCTACATGCGCGGCAAGCCACAGGAGAAGAAAGCGCACAAACCCGGCAAAAAGGGCGGCAAATCCGTCAAGGGCAAGCCCACGCCGCCCGGCGGCGGCGTTCCCTTGCACGTGCAGAGCCGCGACGGCTACACCATCCTGATCGGCAAGAATAGTCGCCAGAACGAAGAAGTCACGTTCCGGCAGGCGGCGTCCAACGATCTCTGGCTGCACGCGCGCGGCGTTCCCGGCGCGCATGTCATCATCAAAGCCGCCGGGCGCGAAATCCCGCGCGGCACGATCGAGCAGGCCGCCGCGCTCGCGGCCTACTACAGCCAGGCGCGCGGCAGCACCACCGCGCCTGTGGATTATACGCCCCAGCGCCACGTGCGCCACATGAAGGGCGGCGGCCCCGGCATGGTGGTGTATGAGCGGGAGAAGACGATCTACGTGACACCGGATGTGGAGTAGGGGGTTCCAGGGCGATCCCGCCGCACGTGAGCCAGGGCAACCGCGAGGGATTGCCCTGGCTCTGGAAATACTTCGTTAGCGTTCTCTTGACGACCCGATGTTCATCTCCTCGCGATACTTCGTCACCGTGCGGCGTGCTATGGGGTAGCCGCGCGCCTGCATCAAGTGGGCCAGTTCATCGTCGCTGAAGCGCCGTTTGGGGTCTTCGGAGGTGATGACTTCGCGCAGCACATCTTTGATACTCAACGAGCTGTCGAAAAAGTCTGAGAGCGGGATCAGGCGGCCATTCGGCAACAGCGCGTACTTGTTCGCCGTGGCGCGGCTGACCGTTCCCTCGTCCAGGTTGAGGCGCGTGGCGACTTCGGCGCGCTTGAGCGGGCGCAGGTAACGCACGCCGCGCTCTAAGAAGTCGCGCTGGTAATCGACGACCAGTTCCATCACACGCTTGAGCGTGCGCCAGCGCCGCTGCACGCAGTCGATGAAGAACTTTGCCCGGTCGGGGTAGTGGTTGATGTACTGATGAAGTTCGCTCGAAAGCGGCTTGTTGTCGAGCGGCGGCATAGCCTGATCGGCATTGATCGAGAAGCGATAGCGTTTCTCCTCGATCAGTTCTAGCTCAAAACCCGGCCCGACCTTGCGAATGATCACGTCGGGGCGCACGTAGGTAGCATCATTGCTGGAGCGGGCCTGCTGCGTCTCCGCGTTGTAGGTGTATGCCGGGAATGGGTGCAGTGTCGTGCGAATGTACTGGCCTGCCTGGCGCACGTCCTGTTCCGTCACGCCCAGCGCGCGCGCAATGTCCTGCCATTGGTTGCGAGCGAGGCGGTCTAAGTAGCGGTCGATCAGGGTGTGGACGAGCGGATGGGTGTTGTTCAGTTCTTCCAGGGCGTCTAACTGGAGCAAGAGGCACTCGCGCAGGTCGCGCGCCCCGATGCCGAGAGGCTCCAATGTCTGCAACTGGCCCAGCACGTACTCGACGCGCTCGACAGGCACGCTGAGATGCCCGGCGATGTCCTGCACGCTCATTTCCAGGTAGCCGCGTTCGCTGAGATTCCCGACCAGTTGTTCGGCGATCTCTTCATCGCCGGGGGAGATCAATGCCTCTAACTGCCGCAGCAGGATCTCTGCCAGTGTTTCGCTCACGGGGATGCGCGCCCAGGGATCGTCCTCGTCGTCGCGCTCAGAAGCGGCAAAGCCATAGTTATCCATGTCGAAAGTGTACTGGGTGGCGTTCCATGCCGTCTCGGTCGGGATATCGTAGCTGATCGGAGCTTCGCTAATGGCCGGAAGCGGTTGCGTTGGCGCGCCGAAATGCCCGCAGTTGGGACAGGTACGCCCATACATGATTGTGCCGCACAACAGGCAGATAGTTTGTTCAACTACCTCAAGCGCCGGATTTTCGACCTGCTCCTGGTTCACCGATCGTTCTAATTCATCGGCAGACAGGTGCAAAATAGCGCTGGATGTAATCAGCTTCGGGCTGACGCGCACCGTTTGTGCTGTGCGCGCTCGTGGTTCCAATTGCATAGTAATCCCCCTCCCAATATCCCCATGACAACAACCATTACTATATCATATCCAGCCACGGCTGACCAGCGCGGCGTGGGCTGCTTCCTGCTCTGCGGTCTGTTTGTTGCGCCCTTGTCCGCGCCCGGCCATCTCGTTGCCCACCAGCACCTCGACGGTGAATTCGCGGTCGTGCGATGGCCCTTCCTGGCTGACCAGCCTGTACACGGGCGTGACGCCTTCATGGGCCTGCGCCAGTTCCTGGAACAGCGATTTGTCGTCCTTGAAGAGCTTTTGCGCCACGATGGCCCCGGTCAGCGGCTCCAGGCGCGGCAGCAAGAACTCCTGCACCGTTGCCATGCCCTGGTCAAGGAAGATCGCTCCCAGCAGCGCCTCGAAGGTCGAGGCCAGGACGCGCTTTCCCACCTCGCGGCGGCGTTCGCCTCTGCCCATGCGCATGAATGTTTCCAGTTGCATATCCTGCGCGAAGACTGCCAGCGTCTCCGTGCGTATTAGCATGACGCGAATATCGCTCAGTTCCCCTTCGGTCAATGCCGGATAGGTGCGATACAGGAAATCGGTGGCGATGAACGCCAGGATCGAGTCGCCCAGGAATTCCAGGCGCTCATTCGACGGCTGGCCGATGCCGCGCCCTTCGTAGATATACGAGCGATGCGTCAGAGCCATTTTCAACAGCGCCGGGTCATGAAAGTGAATGCCGAGTATCTCCTCGAGCGACTCTTCCGCTACCATATCTCTAGAACCACCTCTGCTTCTGTTACTACTCGCCCGGTGACTGTGCCAATGCGCCAGAATGTCACGTCGGGGGCCAGCGCCGCCAGTGCCGGCCATGCTGCTGGATCGATGGCCGCGAAGAGTCCGCCCGATGTCTGCGGGTCGAATAAGATCGCGCGCTCGACCTCGTCCCACCGTTCGTGGCTGCGTATATGCGGCCTCAGATATTCCTCGTTGCGCCCTGTCCCGCCGGGAACCGTGCCAAGCCCGGCATAATGGCGCGCGCCAGGAAGCAGAGGCAGCGCGTCGAAACGAAAACTCATGCTGGCGCTGCTTTGTGATGCCATCTCCCAGGCGTGGCCGAGCAGGCCGAAGCCGGTGATATCCGTCGCGGCATGAACGCCGCCGCCGAGACGCAGCAGCGCCTGGCTGGCCTCGCGGTTCAGTCGCATCATCGATTGTACGGCGGTTGCGAGATCATCTTGCTCCACCAGTTCGCGTTTGTGCGCGGTAGTGATCAGTCCCGTGCCGAGCGGCTTGCTAAGGACCAGCAGGTCGCCCGGACGAGCGCCGCCTTTGGTCAGGATGCGTTCAGGATGAACCGTACCCGTCACGGCCAGCCCATATTTCGGCTCGCGGTCGGTGACGGTATGCCCGCCCGCGATCACGCCGCCGGCCAGGGTGACGATGTCCATGCCGCCGCGCAAAATATCGCTCAGGATGCCATAGTCCAGGTTATCGGGCCAGGCGACCAGGTTAATAGCCATAAGTACCTGTCCGCCCATCGCGTAGATATCACTCAATGCGTTGGCGGCTGCGATAGCTCCAAAAGTATAGGGATCATCGACCACCGGCGGGAAGAAATCCGCCGTGCTGATGATGGCCTGCTGATCGCTGATCTTATACACTGCCGCGTCGTCGGCACTGTGCAGGCCAACCAGCAATTCCGGTGGAGCAATTTGTGTAGCGAGTGGACGCAGAACCTGCGCCAGGGCTTGCGGCCCTATTTTGGAAGCTCAACCAGCGCAACTGGCGAGCGATGTCAGACGAATCTGACGGCCCGTTGACATGCATCTTCTCCCAACTGTCGAACGAAAACATCTCGTTCTATCGAATATCGGTAGCTGCATTGTAGCGCGTTTGTGAGTAGTCGTCAATCACACCATCGCCCTGGAACCTCTCGACAAGGGCGCGTTTTTATGGTATCTTAGCGTGGCGGGTCTGAGGAAGACAGGCAATCGCGGGACAATTGTTCCGAGGAAAGTCCGAACTCCATAGAGCAGAATGCTGGTTAACGGCCAGTGGGAGCGATCTCAAGGAAAGTGCCACAGAAACATACCGCCCACGCGCTATGCGAAATACGTGGGTAAGGGTGAAATGGTGAGGTAAGAGCTCACCGGCAGCCAGGTGACTGGCTGGCCGGGTAAACCCCATTCGGAGCAAGACCAGGCAGAAGGGATAGCAGGTTCGCCTGCTAGCAGGCTGCTCGTCTGTCAACCTTCGGGTTGGTCGCTGGAGGTGTTGGGCAACCAGCATCCTAGAAAGATGATTGCCGCCTGGAGAGCCGTGAGGCGTTCCAGGTACAGAATTCGGCTTACGGCTTGCTCAGGCCCGCCCCCAGGCCATCTTACAAGGTGTTCACTATTAACGTGAACATCCTTCATCAGTTCTATTCCCTCATTGGAGTGAGGAGCGAGACTCAACTTCGTCCATCGGTCACATTTGTTCGTTTCGTTTCGTCATTAAGACATCACTGGAGTCTGGCTCAAAGAGCCGACTGCGGTGAAGTCGAGAAGGACACAAAACACGCTGTTTTACGACATGTGAAAGGTAGGTTATGACAATGGCTGATGAAAAACTTCTGATGGTGATGGTGGCAGTCACAGATATGGCGAAGGCCAAAGCGTTCTACGCGGAGCAATTGGGCTGGTCTGTCACCCAAGACTACGGACAAGGCGATCGGCACTGGGTCTCTCTTGAACTCCCAGGAGGAGGCGCCTCTCTGACTCTGTCGACGATGCATGGACAGATGAAACCTGGTACGATGACGCTCTATGTCTCGACTTCAAATATTGAAGCGGCGTACAACGAGCTCAAAGCAAAGGGCGTCAAGGTCAACGAAGTTAAGGATGACCTGTATGGCCCTGGCTCTGGCGTCAAGTGGTTTGACCTCCGTGATCCCGATGGCAACCGGTGGCTGGTGGTTCAGTCCTAGTCGCGTCCGCGATCTTCTGGCGATCATCATTCCCATGATCGCTGTGACCAACCGTTTCAACCGTCAACGCTCCCACCAGACAGGGAGCAGGTCAGAACGAAGCAGCCGTCGCCCCGTGGGGATACTTCGGGTACTGAAGCTCCCCGGACGGCTATCTCTGGAAGGTCGCGTCCGCTTCATATGTACAGCCAGGAGCGGAGACGCGAAGGGCCTGAACAAAGGCGTTCCGACAGCGGAAGCCAGGGAAAGCCTGGTTAAAAGATCCGGAGGGAACATATATCAGCATGGTTCAAGAATATATCGAGATTCGTGGCGCCCGAGAGAACAACCTCAAGGATGTCTCGCTGAGGCTGCCCAAGCGCAAAATCACCATTTTTACTGGCGTGTCTGGTTCGGGGAAGTCATCGGTGGTATTTGATACCATTGCCAACGAAGCGCAGCGGCTGTTGTTCGAGAATTTTAGCATGTTTGTTCGCAATTTTCTGCCGCGCTATCCCCAACCAGACGCTGATGCGATTGAGAACCTGAGCATGGCAGTAATTGTTGACCAGAAACGCCTGGGTGGGGGATCGCAATCGACGGTGGGCACGGTTACTGACATCGCGTCTGTGTTGCGCCTGCTCTTTTCGCGGATCGGTCAACCCTACGTGGGCTATGCAAATGCGTTTTCCTTCAACGATCCCCAGGGCATGTGCCTGGAATGCAATGGCCTGGGCCGTAAGATCGGCATTACCCCGGAAGCGCTGATTGATAAAACAAAATCGCTGAACGAGGGGGCTGTCATTGCCCCAGGACTGGCCGGCTGGGAAAGCGATCTGTATGTGCGTTCTGGCTTCTTCGACAACGACAAGAAGATAGCCGATTATACAACAGAGGAACTGGACCTGCTTCTCTACAGCGAACCGCGCAAACATACGGGTCTGCCGTACAACACCTATGAGGGTCTGGTGGTCAAGTTCAATCGCAAGTTCGTTGCGCGGGACATCCAGACGCTCTCGTCTCGCATACGGCAAAAGGTCGAGCCTTTTTTGAAGCTCGGCCCATGTCCGCTCTGCAAGGGTGCCCGGCTCAACCAGGCCGCCTTAAGCTGTAAGGTCAAGGGGTACACTATTGCCGACATGGCGGCGATGGAGGTTGATGAGCTTTTAGAGGTAGTCAAGGGTATCACAGAACCGGCGGCGGCACCACTCGTTCGCACGTTGACCGAACGGTTGCAACATCTGGTGGAGATTGGCCTGGAGTATCTCAGCCTGGATCGACCCACCGATACGCTGTCTGGAGGTGAATCGCAGCGGGTCAAAATGGTCAAGCATCTGAACGGCAGCCTGGTAGATGTCATGTACATCTTTGACGAGCCAAGCATCGGACTTCACCCGCGCGATGTCCATCGTCTGAACGAACTCCTGGAAAAATTGCGCGACAAAGGGAACACGGTCATTGTAGTAGAGCACGATCCTGATGTGATTAAGAGGGCCGATTACATCGTCGATATGGGACCATATGCCGGGAGCGAAGGAGGCAAGATTGTCTATGAGGGCGATTTCACCGGTCTGCTCCAAGCCGATACGCTGACCGGCAACCATTTGCTGCGTAAGAGGCCGCTTAAGGAGAGCTTTCGCCAGGCGACCGGGGCTCTGCCAATCGTCCACGCAACGGTGAATAATTTGCAGGATGTCAGCGTGAATATTCCCACTGGCGTGCTGACGGTCATCACTGGCGTGGCTGGTTCAGGCAAAAGCTCGTTAATCACTGAAGCCTTCCTCCGCCAGCACCAGGAGGCGGTAGTGATTGATCAAGAAGCCATAGGCACATCCAGCCGTTCTAATCCCGCGACTTATACCGGCATTATGGATGAGGTGCGCAAGACTTTTGCAGCAGCCAACCATGCCGATGCCGGCCTGTTTAGTTTTAACTCAAAGGGCGCCTGTCCTAACTGTCAGGGACTCGGCGTAACCTACACTGACCTCGGCTTCCTTGAGGGGATCAGGCTTCCTTGCGACGTGTGCGGCGGCAAACGCTTTAAGGACGAGGTATTGGCCTACACATTGAACGGGAAATCCATTGCTGATGTTTTGAACATGACCGTTCACCAGGCACTGGCGTTTTTGAAGATGAAAGAAGTGCAATCAAAGCTCCAGGCTTTGAGCGACGTGGGTCTGAACTACCTGACCCTCGGCCAGCCCTTGAGCACCCTCTCTGGCGGAGAATGCCAGCGGATTAAACTGGCCAGCGAACTTCACAAGCAGGGCAGTATCTATGTCATGGATGAGCCGACAACTGGCCTGCACCTGTCGGATATTGGTCGCCTGCTCACCATCATGAACCGGCTGGTAGATGGCGGGAACACCGTGATTGTGATTGAGCACCATCTCGATGTGATTCGCAACGCAGACTGGATCATTGATATGGGTCCAGAAGGCGGCAATAAGGGCGGCATGGTCATCTTCGAGGGTACACCGCGAGAACTACTCGGCGCCAAACATTCGCTGACGAGCCAGTATTTGGGATAGATGCTGGTCTTTGAAAAAGTCGAGGGCATTATTGCAAATTGCTCTAATTCCTACCATTTCGTTATCC
>Ga0207416_1003499_pt1 | contig 14920 bp, 12 predicted proteins | sample PaiPotPPM11metaG_FD_184107 | JGI IMG/M metagenome (GOLD analysis project Ga0207416, IMG submission 184107) | Iron sulfur acid spring bacterial and archeal communities from Banff, Canada, to study Microbial Dark Matter (Phase II) - Paint Pots PPM... ...
TGCCCGATCACGGTCGCGCCCAGGGCGCGGGCCAGCTCGGCCTGGGTGTCGAACCGAGCGACGACGAGCACGTCGACGTCGGGGTGCAGGGCCCGCAGGATCGCGGTCGCGCACGTGCCGAGCGCGCCGGCGCCGTAGACCATCGCCCGGCCGCCGGGCGTCGGCGGGTGCCGGGTGACGGCGTGCAGGCTCACCGCGAACGGGTCGGCGAACACCGCCAGCTCGTCGGGGACGCGGTCGGGCACTTTGAACAACATCGAGTCGTGGGCCGGCATGATGGGCGCGTATCCGCCGCTGGCGTCGCGCGAGGTGCCGGTGTGGATTCCGGGCGCGATCGGGCCCACCGAGAAGCTCCAGCACAGGCTGTAGTCGCCCCGCTCGCAGGCGGGACAGACCGGATCCACGCCCCGGGGCCCGCACGAGAGCCATGGGTTCAGCACCACCCGGTCGCCGACCTCGAGCCCCTCCGCCTCGGGACCGAGCGCGGTGACGTCGGCCACCACCTCGTGACCGAGGACCTGGGGCAGCGAGAAGAACGCCTTCATGGGGTTGTCCGGCGTCTGAACGTCGCCCCAGTCCATGAACACCTGCTTGGAGTCCGAGCCGCAGATTCCAGTGAGGCGCGGCTCGGTGATCACCCAGTCGGGGCGCAAGAAGGTGGGGTCATCGACATCGGTGAGCCGCATCGGCGTGCGGGCGAGCCCGGCCAGCAGCGGGTTGTCGCCGGTGCCGCCGGGCGGATCCCACGGTTCGGGCCGCACGCCGTAGAGCAGCGCTCGCATCGGCGGCAGCGTATCGACGGGGTCGCGCCAGCGTCGACGCCCGCCATCGCGCGGCGAGAAGGACGGACGGGCGCACCAGCGGTACCATCCCGCGTCATGTCGACCGAGACGGTGACGGCGACGCCGGTCGAGGCGCCGCAGCGTCCGATCACCGACGACGGCGACCACGACCGGTTCGCCCACTACGCCAAGAAGAGCGACATCACCCGGGCGTACGTGACCGGGGAGGCGATCGTGGCGCTCTGCGGCAAGAAGTGGGTTCCTAGCCGCGACCCGGCGCGCTATCCCATCTGTCCGGCGTGCGCGGAGCGGAAGGCGGCGGGCTGGCGCCCCTGAGCCGAGACGGCGGGGGTGATCACGACCCGGTTCGGTCGAACGAGCGCCGATCAACGTCGGGGAACGCCGGGGCGACGCCGACGTAGCTGAGCGCCTCCTCCAGTCGCTCGACGTCGATCGGGCAGCCCAGCGGGACCACGGGAACCGTCGAGCGCCTCGGATGGATGACCGGCGCCAGTGCGAGCGCGACGTCCGCTCGGGAGGTCGGCGGGTTCGGCCCCGGGAGCAGTGGACCGCCGGGACCGAACCAGGCGAGCCTCGCTCGCGGCTGGGTCTCATCGAGCATTCGCCACTCGCCGGGGTCCAGAGACGGCGCCGCGATCACGACGGAGTAGTGGTCACGGCGGTCGCTGAGGACCCGCGGTGCCTGGCGGGGGTCGACGACCTCGACGCCCGCCTGGCCGAGCACCGTGTCGCCGGTCTCGGAGGCGTCGACGAGGGTGACGCGCGCTTGCGGCCAGTGGCGAGCGATGGCCAGGGCCAGATCGGCGATGCCGCCCGGGTCGCGCGCGCCGGAGACGAGGACACGAGGCCACGAACCGTGGTCCCGAAGCCTCGTGAAGAGGGCCGGATCGGACGCGGCCTCGCCGAACGTCGGCCTCGAGCGCAGCCACGGCGCCCAACGGGCGCGAAAGACGAGTCGATTGCGCTCCGCCAGCTCGACGGCTGCTTGACGGCTGCTCGAGGCGCCCCCGAGGTGGCGGACGACGCTGCTTGGTTGATACGTCGTATGCCAGCCGCGGCGTCGCATCGAGAAGCACAGGTCGACATCCTCGTAGTACCCGATGCCGTAGCGGGCGGCGAAGCCACCGACGGCGGTGAACATCGCACGTCGAACCAGCAGGCAGGCCGCCCCGCCATAGTCGACGCGGCGAGCAAATCGGTATTCGGCTGCCGTGGGATCAGCGCCCAATCCGTACATGCAGATGCTGCCGTCCCCGGCGACGAGCGACGCCGCCTCCTGGAGTGATCCGTCCCGGTTGAGCTTGCACGGCACGACGGCGGCACAAGTTGGGTCGTGATGCATCGTCGCCAGCAGCGGTGGCAGCCAGCCCGGCTCTACCAGCGTGTCACTGTTCAGGAAGCAGAGAAGCGGGGACCGGGAGAGGAGCGCGCCCTGATTGGATGCCGCGCCGAACCCGACGTTGGTTCGGTTGTGGATCTGGTGGGCGCCCCGCACCGCTTCCTGCAGCCGCGAACCCGTCTCGTCGGTTGATGCGTTGTCCACGACGACGAGCTCGTACACCGGCTCGGTGTTGGCGACCAGCGCGTCGAGTGTCGCCGCGACGACCTCCCAGTGCCCGTACGTCACCATGACGATCGTCACGGCCGGCGCCGAACGAGAAGGAATGGTGACCGTCATGGTGACCTGCGTCGAGTGGATCGGCCAGGAAGCCGGGCCAACCATCGGGAGGCACGGTTCGCTCGACGGTCCGTCGGCGCGGCCTTAGCCGCCGCGACCTCCGTCCGGGCGACCTCCGCCTCGCGGCGCGCTTGCTCGACCTCGGCCTCCTGGCGACGCAGCTGGTGCTGGAAGTGGTCGCGCTCCTCGTGGAGCTGGCGGACGACGACCTCGTAGGCGCGCTCGAGGCGCTGCACTCTCGCCTCGGCCTGGTCGTCGCGATCATCGGGCCGTTTCTCCCATGCTCGGGCTACGTGGTGACCCACCCGATCGAAGTGCTCATCCACTCGTGTCGCCAGCGCATCAAGGATCCGAGGGTCGACGGATGTCAGCAACGCCCGCTCGGCGAGCTCGCCGAGGCGGTGCATGTTCGCTGCACTGACAGCCGGGATGTCGAGCTCGGCGACGATCTCCTCCCCGCGTCGGCCTCCCGGTGACGTCAGCAGGATCGGCGCCCGCCCGTATACCGCGGTAGTGACCACCACGTAGGCGTCGGCGGCGATGCAGAGGCTCGCGCCCGCAACCGCGGCGGCGACGTCCTCCATCGTTGCGTCCGGCGGCCCGACGTGCTCGAGCTCCGGCAGGGCGACCCGCAGTGCCGAGGCAAACTCCTGATCGTCCCCTGTGAGCTGCAGCGCCGCGAGGCGCCAACCTGGCCGTGCGTTCAGCAGACCTCGGAGTGCCGGTGCGAGCTCGGCGATCAGGGGCAGGGCGGCCGTGTCGCCCTGAACAAGGATGACCGGGGCGCGCGGGTACCAGTCCACGTGTTGCAGGTACTCGAATCGGTCGCGCAGCGTGGTCGCCGCCGCGATGCGAGGAAGCAGGGTGCTCAGTGGGGGCACCACGTCGATCTCTTGCTTCACGCTCCCCAACAAGAGGCCGCGGCTCGCCTCGTCGGTCACGGCGATGCACGCACCCCCGTCGATGATCCGCGCGATCGACCTGAGCACTACCGGCGGAACATCGCGGTCGACCGTGATCGCACTCCAAGCGACGGGGATCTCGTCACCGAGCGCGCCGAGATCCCAGGGGGTGCGCGGCGTTCCACCGGCGGGGCGCGTCTCGCTGCCGACATCGGCGAGGTCCCGTGCTCCCAGGTGCGAGATATCGCCCACGATCACCAGCGCGTCCAGGCTGCTCCGAGGCGCCATGTCAACCTCGGTGAGTCGGCCGGAGGACCGCGGCTGCCCGCCGGCCCTGCCCGCTTCGAGGTCGCGCATGACGAACGAGGCGGCCGGCAGGCGGTCACCGAGGGCGGCCAGCGTGACGTTCTGGTCGACGGCCTGACGGAAGCCTTCGGGACCAGACGCCAGCCAGAGGCCGACCTGCCCGGCGCGCCAGGTTCGTACAACGACCAGCCCACCGACCATCAGGTCGCCCGTCGAGCCCGTGCGCGAGCTGCGAGCGGTTCACCCAGAGAGCTGCTCGCTTCGCGAACCCCTCGTCGAGCTACCGCGACATCACCGGATAGCCTGCGCCGGTGCCGACGCTGCACCTTGACCGTCGGGCTTGGAAGCGACGCCGCGCCGCGGAGGTCTCGTACTGGTGGCACTCGCTCGACTTGGGTGACGGTGTCATCACCTCCGGGCACAAGACCCGGGACATGCTGAGCGCAGAGCTTGCGGCACTCAGTCTGCCGGTGCTCGCCGGGAAGACGGTGCTCGACGTCGGCTCCTGGGACGGATTCTTCGCGTTCGAGGCCGAACGCCGCGGTGCGCGCCGGGTCGTGGCGCTCGACTACTTCTTCTGGCGCGTTGACCCAACCACGTTGGATCAGTTCGTCAGCGGCGGGTACGCGGAGGGGCGGGCGCCGGCCCACTGGGAAGAGCTGCCGCAGCTGTGGAGTGACGAAACGCCAGGCAAGCTCGGCTTCGACGTCGCGCACGAGGCACTGGGCAGTCAGGTGGAGGACATGGTCGCCGACTTCATGACCGTCGATCTCGACGAGCTGGGCTCGTTCGACGTGGTGTTGTTCTTGGGGGTGCTGTATCACCTCCGGCATCCGCTGGCGGCGCTCCAGCGATTGCGGGCCCTCACCAACGAGGTCGCGGTCATCGAGACGCACGCCAACTTCTGGCCGGGACTTGAGAACCGCGCGTTCTGCGAGTTCCTCGAGCTCGATGAGCTCAACCAAGACCATGAGAACTGGTGGGTGCCGAACCTGAAGGCCCTCCTCGCACTCTGTCGAACGGCCGGGTTCGGGAGCGTCCGGGTCTGCCAAGGTCCTCCCTCCGCGTACGAGGCGATGCCGGTTGGCAGTCCTCCGATTGGATACCGAGCCGTCGTCCACGCGTACCCATGACCGGTCAGGCCGGGACGGGAGCCGAGCGAGCGAGCAGGTCGAGCACCACCGCTCGTGCCCGAGCCGAGGAGTAATGGTCCGCGATGTGCTTTGCGGCTGCACCGCCGATTCGCCGGCGTAGCTCGGGCTCGTCGAAGAGCAGCCGCATCCACCGGGCCGCTTCGTCGAGGTCCGGCTCCGCCCAGTAGGTGAAGCCGGGCGGGTACACCGCGGTCCCGTCCGGCCACCACTCGTGGTCGAGGTCAGTGATGAGCCGGACGCGATAACCGACCGGGCAGCTGATCTTCGGTCGGAGGAAATCTACGTTCCCCGAGAACGCGGTGCCGATCACCGGCTTCCCAAGCGCCATGGCCTCCGCCATGCCGATGCCGAAGCCCTCGCTGCGGTGGAGCGACACGTAGACATCGATCGAGGACAACAGACCATTCATGTCGGCATGCTCGAGGTCGCCGCTCAACACGACGCCGCCGATCTCATCCATCGCTCGGTGCAGCGCGGCCGCGAAGGCGGGTCGGGGAGCAAGGTTCGTGCACTTGATGACGAGCTGTGCAGCACGGCCGCGTTCCGAGGCGTTGAACGCACGCTTGAAGGCGGCAATGACGCCGAACGGGTTCTTTCGCCCGACGATGGAATACGAATCGAGGTTGAAGAAGTACACGACGGCGTCGTCGGGGAGGTCATAGTCGCGTCGTCCGAAGGAGATGGGGAGACGGGGTTCGATCGGGACCGGGACCACATGCACCGGGCGGGTCGTGTGCTGTCGCATCGTGTCGCGCACGAACTGGCTCGCCACCCAGATCTCATCGACACGTTGCACCTGGCTCGCGACAAAGGCCGGGAGTCGGGGTAGCTCCCAGAACCACAGCCCGATCACGCGCCCGCTCGCCCGAGGCGGACGCAGCGACGCCTCGTCGATATGCACGAACTCGTTGATGTTCGCAAGCCACAGGCGGTCGCCCTCAGCGCTGGGGAGTCGAGAAACGGACGCGAGCTCGGGCTCGGCCCGCGAGACGCTGTGGCTTGGGCCCAAGGAGATGATGTCGGCGATGCGAACGTCGAGCGGCGAGTCCAAGAGCGCCCGGGTCAGCCGCCGCCCGACCTCCATCAGTCCGGTCGCAGCCAAAAAGTCGCCGTGGATGTTCAACGGCCGCCTCGGACCTGCCTTGGACACACTGACTCGCGGCCGCCGCGCCAGGGTCGCCTGAGCCACTTGCAGCTGTCGGACGGCGACCTCCGCGACGTCCCATTCCGCGGCCTGTCGGCGGGCCGCGGCGCACGCTTGCACGAGGTCCACCCGGCGTCCCAGCACGCCGAGCACATGATCAGCAGCTTGTCGAATGGCGCGCGGCGCACTCTCGCGAACGCGCCAGCAGCATGCCGGATCGAGATGCTGGAACTGCTGAAGATCGGTGGTGATCGCGGGGATGCCCTCGGCGAGCCCCCGCACGAGACTCGTTGGAACGCAACCAGCGCCGCTCCGCAGATCGAGGAGGAGATCGGACGCGTCAATGCACGCGTCGAAGGCCGCCGCCGTGACGTCCGTGGCAACGACACCAGCGCCGCTCCCCATCGCCGCAATCGCCGCGTCGAGACGGTCGACGGTGGCAACGTCGGGGGCCCGGCCCGCGACGAGGAGCCGCACGCGCTCGTCGACGGCTCGGCAGGTGGCGACCACGGCCGCGCTGAGCTCCGGCCGTCGCGAGGGGTCGAGGGTGCCGATGGTGCCGATGACAAAGTCGTCGTCATCCCACCCGAGCTCGGCTCGCAGGTCGAGCGCGGCCGCGTCCGGCGTCCGGGGCGGCCGAGGACGGGGCACGACGTCGAGGTGCAGCGCCGGGAACCTGCGGCCGATGTCAACCGCCGTTCCCGGGGTGTCGACGACGATGCCGAGGCTGGCGTCCACGATCCGTCGTAGCAACACGGCGCGAGGAATCTCGCTTTCGGCGACGTTCCCGCCGTGGTTCCGCCACAGCTCGACCTGCAGACGTTCCGGGCTCCGGAGCCACATCGTGCGGTAGAACGACGGCAGGCCGAGATCGTGGAGCACGACGAGCCCCGGACTTCGAAGCACCGCCTCGTGGATGTACGCGTAGGCATCGAAGTCATCGGCCAGGTGGTACACGTTGAGATCCGCGGGGCTTCCCAGAGCCACGAAGTCCGATGCTCCGATCAGTCGGCAGCCGGGGGGTTCCGCAGCCAGCGGCGCGACCCAATCGTCGACGACGACCGTGACCTCGACGTGCCGAGCGAGCTCGGGCGCGAGCGCGGCGTTCTGCAGGGCGACGGAGCCCCGATGCGGTGGCAGCGGGGTCCAGATGGCCACGCGCGTCAGCCCTGTGCCCATGCTTCCTACTGGTCGGGTCTGCGTGCGATCGCGCCCACGTCGCGCGGCCCGAAGAGCTGCTGGTTCAAACAGCGCACCAAGGCGTCGGTGGGGTTCCGTCCTGACGCCGGAGGCTCCAGCAGGTCGTCGTCCGGGTGGAGGAAGGAGAGCTCGACGTCGACATAGCCGCGGGCGACCAGCAGCATGCGAAGTAGCTCCGGATGGATCGGTTGCCGGTGCGTCGGGTCGAGATAGAAGGTGGCGGCGCCGACAACGAGGTTCGTCGGGTTCGGGGTCTCGACCACGAGCAGACCACCGGGCTCCAGAACGCGGAGTGATTGGTCGAGAAGGTCGACGAGCGTGTCGAACGGCAGGTGTTCAACGATGTGCAGGGCGGCGATTCCAGCTATCGAGGCGTCGGGCAGCTTGGCGAGGTGTGAGACCGCGTCTCCCTCGAGCACCTCCAGTCCGCGGTCGCGGCATCGTTCGACGAAGATGGGGTTCAGATCGACGCCGTACGCGTCGATCCCGGCTGCCGCGAGCAGCTCGAGCAGTTCGCCTCTTCCCGGTCCAAGATCGAGGACGCGTCCGCCGCGACACGCTTCGAAGGCCGGGAGGTACACCTCGAGTCGCCGCCGAACTTCGTCCGGCGGGCCTCGGAACACGTCGTGGATCGCGGCGTGTAGCTCCGGCCGACCTTCCTCGGTCGAGATGGCTGGAACCTCGACCCGCTCGTCCGCGATCCGACTCGGCACTCGTTGAGAAAGCTCACGCAGCGACGCGGTGAGGCGCTGCTGCTGGATGAACTGCTCGAGGGTGCGCTGGACGCCCGCCAGCCGAGATTCCAGCGCGGCCAAGTCGGCCGCCGCCCGCTCCAGCCGGACTCCCAGGCCTTGCACCTGCCCGTCGCTTCGGAGCTGACCGCTCTCCAGCACGGCGTGCGCTCCCGAGAGCACCGCCAACTCGCTCCGCACCACGGAGAGTTGTTCTGCGAATACCTGATCGATGAGCACCGGACTGGCAGGGCCAAGCTGCAGCCGGCCATCGACGTCTCGGATCAGCTCGAGCACCTGATGGTTGAACGCGACCTGGCGATGGTTGGTCAGCCAGAACAGCCGTGCCAGCAGTCGCTTGAGGAATCGGAAGCGCGTCCCGCGGGGGACCGGAAGCCCAAGGTCAGCGTTGACAGCTGCCTCGTGGAACGAGTCCATCAGTGACGAAAACTCCGTGCCCGACGTCCGCGAAGAGAGCCCAGCAGGCTAGCCGGGCAGCGACCGCTTCGGCCGCGGTGAAGCGGCGGGGAGCCCCGATGCTCCGGAGCCCTGAGCTATCTCGAGGCAGCGTTCAGGGCGAGGATCGCAGTCGCGACGGTCGCCGTCACGCGTCGTTCGCCGGCCGCGAATGTCGTGGGGCAGACCACGTGCTTGGCGAAGTCCGGATCGGAGCAGAAGTGCAGCCCCTGGTCGCCGGGCCAGCGCACACCGACGGTCCCCGACGAATTGCAGCCCTGCTCATGAGCGACGCAGGGCATCCGCCATTGGTAGCGACCAGAGCCATCGCGCAGGAACACCCCCGGATCGACGACCGTGACTGACTTGGGGTGCATCCGCGCTACTTGGCGGTACACCGTCCCCGTGCCGTCGAACGATGCCATCGAGGAGCCGGCCGGCGGAACATCGGCGACCAGGAGCACGTGGACGCCGGCGTTCACCCAGACGCGGACGGTGTCCCGAACTTCGGTCGGATAAGGCTTGCTGTTCGAGCAGGTCGGCGCCTGGGGATTCGGGACCGGATACTCGAAGAGCACCGCGACGGTCGGCCGGTCCCGCGAGTGCAGGGGCCGACGGATCGCGGTGGCCAAGTTACAGATGGTGTCCCCGATTTGCAGCACGGGATCAAGCCGTGCTCCACGAGCGCGAAGGAACGTGCCGAGGCATAAGTTGATCTCGCCCGCGAACGAGTTCCCGACGAGCTGCACCCGGAACGGTCGCGCCGGCGTGCCGAGCAGTGGCGGGTCCTGCACCGGGGCGTCGCAGCGGGGAGCCGCCGCGTACCGGAGCGTCACAGCCCGAGTCGACGCCGACACTCCTACGGCGGCCGGCACGGAGACCACTGCCGGGGCGATGGTCGCAGGCACCAGCAGCAGTCCCGCCACGGCAGTGACGAGAACGGCGGGGGCGAACGCCGGATTCCGCACTCCGAACCGCGGCAGCCGACCACGACGGATCGGCATCTCGACGAGGTAGTAGCTGGGGATCGCCACCGCCAGCGTCGCTGTCGACCGGGCCAGGAAGAGCGCGGTGCCGGTGAGGCCCGTGCTCGTCGGGGTCAGCCAGACGTAGAACGGCCAGTGCCAGACGTAGACGCCGTAGGAGACCAGGCCGAGCGCGACCAGACCCCGGCTCTCGAGGATGGCGCGCAGCGGGCCACGGCCGGCCTGAGCGGCGAGCAGCACGCCGACGACGGCGAGGCCGATGCCGATGTACCCGCCTTCGTAGAGCCACGCCGTGTCGATCGTCAGCGAGGTGAAGGCGACGGCCAGCGCACCGGCGGCGACGAGACCGATCGGGACGAGTGCAGCCCGTGCAGCCCGACCGAACCTTGGCGATCCTGCCGTCGCTACGCCGAGGGCGACGCCGACGAGCAGAACCCCGGCGTGCGTGTCGGTGCCGAAATAGACGCGGGTTGGGTCGTGGCCCGGTCGGTACAGCATCGCCATCCGCGTGAACGAGGCAGTGGCAAGTACCAGGCTCGCGCCGAGCAGACCGCGGCGAAACAGGCTTCGTTGTCGTGCCTCACGGCGGTGAGACCGAGCCGCGACGAGGCCGACGAGCGCGACCACGAGGGGCCAGACGACGTAGAACTGCTCCTCGATCGCCAGCGACCAGACGTGCTGGAGCGGGGTCGGTGCCCGATTCGCGCCGTCAGGTACGACTGGCTCGACGCGATGAAATGCCAGTTCGCGACGTATGTGAAGGCGGCCAGCCCGTCGTAGGCGACTCGGTGGGCTTCCACCGGCGGCGTGGCGAGGAGTGCCCAGATGCCACAGGCGGCCAGGAGCAGCCCGAGCGCCGGGAAGAGTCGTCGGGCGCGGCGGATCCAGAACGCCCGCAGCCCGACGGCGAGATCACGTTGCCATTCGACGACCAGCAGGCTGGCGATCAGGTAGCCGCTGAGGACGAAGAAGACGTCGACGCCCAGGAAGCCGCCGGGCGCGATCCCCGGCGCATAGTGGTAGAGGACGACGGCCAGCACGGCGACGCCTCGGAGGCCGTCGAGCGACCGAATGTGTCCGATCGACGGTGGCGCGCTCGAGGGTACGGGGCGACCGGGTGCGGGCCGCCGTTGCGCGCCTCGCAGCTGCTTCGGCGGCGGGTAGTCCTCGAGGAGCTCGTCGGTCCTCTCCAGCGAGGCGCCCCCGCGTCGCGGCGCGTCGGCCGTCAACACGAGGCCTCAGGGTCCTGGGCTCGGGACCACTCGCCACCCGGCGCCGCCTGCGCCCATCATGAGGGCGCGAGGTTAGCGGCGCCCTGCTCCACGGCCGGGCGGGCTTGTCACGCCGAACGTGACGAGCCTGCCTCGAGATCGGTCGGGCGGAGCCCGAACAATCGCCGCCCGTTCTCGCCGAGGATCGCGGTCTTCTCGGCTGCAGTCGAAGTTGTAGCTAAGGCTGGCGTCGCCCCCCCGTCGCGTCGAGCCACCGAGCGCGGTCAGCGTGTCGCCGACGAGATTGTGCATGTCGAGCACCCGAGGAACCATGGCCGCGCATCGTCGCATCGCCTCTGCATTCGGACCGGGCCATGATGACACCGTGACTTCCTGCGCCTGCTGGCTCCGTCACCCCGACGGCCGGCGCTGCGAGCCCACGGAGTCGCGCCGCGACACGGGGTTCGTCCCCAGGTTGATCGGGTCATGATCCTCGGTCGTCGACGGACGCGGGCCGCGGCCGCGACCGTGCCGTTGTGGTGGCACTCGATCGACCTCGGCCATGGCGTCACCACGCCGGGGCGCAAGTCGACGGAGCAGCTGCGAGCTGAGCTTGCGGCTCTGGACTTGCCCTCGCTTTCCGGCAAGACGGTGCTCGACGTCGGCGCCTGGGACGGCTACTTCGCCTTCGAAGCTGAACGGCGCGGGGCAGCGCGAGTGGTGGCCCTCGATCACTTCGTCTGGTGCGCCGACTTTCCCGCTGTCCGTGCGTTCGCGCAGCGGTGCTACGCCGAAGGTCGAGCAGCACCGGCGTGGGAGGACGTCCCCGAGCTGTGGCATGGCGACGTGCCCGGAAGCGGGGCTTCGACCTTGCCCGCGAGTGCTTGGACAGCGGCGTCGAGAGCGTCGTTGGCGATTTCATGACGATCGACCTCGGCGCGTTGGGAACGTTCGACGTCGTGCTGTTCCTGGGCGTCCTATACCACCTCCGCGATCCGCTGCAGGCCCTCGAGCGGCTGCGCACGGTCACCGGCGAGGTGGCGGTGATCGAGAGCCAGGTCAACTTCCATCCCGCCAGCGAGCACCGGGCGCTCTGTGAGTTTCTCGAGCGGGACGAGGTCGCTGACGACGCGACGAGCTGGTGGGTTCCGAATCTGAAGGCGCTCACCGGCCTGTGCCGCGCGGCGGGCTTTCGAAGCGTCCGCGTCTGCCTCGGTCCTCCACCGGGGCTCGCTGGGATGCCGCCCGACGCCGCGCCCTTCGGCTACCGGGCCGTCGTGCAGGCATATCCCTGAGCATCGGAGCGCGTCGGCCAGCCTGATGGTGCACCGAGTACCGAGGAGTCGCGGCCGGCAAGGTCGCCTCGCCGGGGCGTTCACGAGCGGGCCATGATGACATCGTGGGTTCCTTCGGCTACCCGGTCATCGATGCCGACGGGCACGGTGGCGAGCCGGCCCGCTGGCGACGCCGGATCCCCGACCGGTACCGGAGCCGGATGGCCGAGTACCTCCGGTCGATGAAGCAGACCTACGGCGATGTGCCGGGCGGGGGGCTGCAGCTCAACGAGTCGAATCCGCGCCGGGCGGCGTGGGACGAGGAGGACGAGCTCGACTTCGACCCGCCGATGCGAGCCGGGATGCACGACCCCACGGCGCGGCTCGAGGACATGGACCTCGAGGGCATCGACGTGACCGTGATGTTCCCGCCCGGCAGCGGCGAGGAGTGGGCCCTCGGCGACGGTGAGTTCGCCGCCGCGCTGTGCCGGACCCTGAACGACGCCCGGGCCGAGTACGCCGCGCACGATCCGGCGCGGCTGAAGCTGGTCGCCAAGCTGCCGATGATCGACCCGACCGCGGCCGCCGAGGAGCTTGAGCGCTGCGTGCGCGAGCACGGGTTCGTGGGCGTGGTGACCGCCCAGCACATCCTCGACCGCAACCTCGACGATCCCCGCTTCGACGTCGTCTGGGCGGCGGCCGAGCGGCTCGAGGTGCCGGTCTGCGTGCACGGCGGCGGGCAGGCGCCGGGGCAGGTGCCGATCGCGATCGACCGCTTCACGACCCGGCTGGCCAAGCACGCCATCACCCATCCGTTCGGCGCCATGCTGGCCCTCACCAGCTTCACCGTCGGGGGTGTGCTCGCGCGCTACCCGCGGCTGCGCGTTGCATTCCTCGAGGCCGGGGCGGGCTGGCTGCCGTTCTGGCTCGAGCGCCTCGACGAGCACTGGGAGCTCCTCCCCGAGCAGGCGCCGGAGCTGGACCGTGCCCCGTCCGAGTACCTGCGCGGCCGGAGCTTCGTGTCGTGCGAGCCCGAGGAGCGGTCGCTGCCCTGGGTGTGCGACACGCTCGGCGACGGCGTCGTCTGCTACGCGTCCGATTACTGCCACTGGGACTGCGCGTTCCCGCACAGCGTCAAGCTGCTCGCCGAGCGCACCGACCTCGGCGAGGAGCGCAAGGCGGCGATCCTCGCCCGCAACGCAGCCCGGCTCTACGGGCTGGCCGAGCCGGGATCAGGCAAACTGGTGCCATGACCATCACCGAGCCCATGCCCACCGCGGTCCACGTCGGCGCCGACGACCTGCCCTTCGTCGACATCGGGGACGGCAACCAGCTGAAGGTGCTCCAGGTCCGAGCACGCGAGGGCCTCTGGATCGTCGAGAACGTCTTCCAGCCCGGCTTCGAGGTGCCGACCCACCGCCACACGGGCCCGGTCTGGGGCTACACGAAGTCGGGGGCGTGGAAGTACAAGGAGTACGAGTACGTGAACCGGGCTGGCTCCTTCCTCTACGAGCCCGCCGGCTCCGTGCACACGCTGACCTGCATCGAGCCGGACACCCGGGTGTGGTTCCACATGTACGGCTCCAACCTGAACCTCGACGCCGACGGGAACATCGAGAGCGTCACCGACGGCGCGGGAACGCTCGCCGCCTACTACCTGCTCTGTGAGGCCCAGGGCCTGCCCCGGCCCAACGTCCTCACCGACTGACCCCCGCGGACGCTGCGCCGCCGCGCCGCTCGGTCGCCGTCACCCGCCGGCGGCCGGGACCGGCTCGAGCGAGAGCTGCCCCGCCTGGTGGCGAGCGCGCAGCTCCTTCTTGTCGAACTTGCCGACGCTGGTCTTCGGCAGCACGTCGAGGAACACCCACCGCTCCGGGACCCACCACTTCGCGACCCGCGGCTCGAGGAACACCCGCAGTTGATCCGGGCCGACGTCGCTGCCGGGCCGGCGCGCCACCACCGCCAGCGGGCGCTCCTCCCACTTCGGGTCGGGCACGGCCACGACGGCCGCTTCCAGCACGTCGGGGTGGGCCATGATCTCGTTCTCGAGGTCGATCGACGAGATCCACTCGCCGCCCGACTTGATCACGTCCTTCAGCCGGTCGCGGATCTCGAGGTAGCCGTACTCGTCGAGCGTCCCGACATCACCGGTGCGAAGCCAGCCGTCGTCGAACTTCTCCGGCGCCGGGTCCCGGTAATAGGAGCCGGTGATCCACGGCCCGCGGACCTCGATCTCGCCCTGGCTCTCGCCGTCGTTCGGGAGCACCCGGCCGTCGGCGGCCACGATCCGCAGCTCGACGCCCGGCACGACGCGTCCGGCTTTCAGGCGCCAGTCGATGTCGTTCTCGTCGAACGGGCGGGGCGGATGCGACACCGTGCACAGCGGGCTGGTCTCGGTCATGCCCCAGCCCTGGATCATGGGCACGCCGAAGCGCTCCTCGAAGCCCTCCATGAGCGCGCGCGGCGGCGCGGAGCCGCCCGCCGTGACCAGCCGCAGGGTCGACAGGTCGACCTCCGGGTGGGCGCGGCCATAGTTGAGGACGTCGGTCCAGATCGTCGGGACCCCGGACGAGACGGTGGGCCGCTCGGCCTCGATGAGCCGGCAGAGCGGCTCGGCCTGCAGGAACCGCTCCGGCATGATCACGTCGGCGCCGTTCATCCACGCCGAGTATGGGATGCCCCACGCGTTGGCGTGGAACATCGGGACGATCATGAGGACCCGGTCCCGATCCGACGTCGGCAGCCCGGACGGCAGGCTCGACCCGAACGTGTGCAGGAACGTCGAGCGGTGGCTGTACACGACGCCCTTCGGCGCGCCGGTGGTGCCGCTCGTGTAGCACATGGCGGCCGCGGCGCGTTCGTCGATGGTCGGCCAATCGAACCCCGGCTCCTCGGCGGCGAGCAGCTCCTCGTAGCGATCGACCGGCAGCAGCGGGCCGGCGTCGCCGTCGCCGACCACGATGTAGCGCTCGACGGTCTCGAACTGGTCGGCGGCCTTGACGAGCACCGGGATCACGCTCTCGTCGACGACGATGACCTTGTCGCCGGCGTGGTTGACGACCTGCGCCAGCTGCT
>Ga0207416_1003502_pt1 | contig 14911 bp, 20 predicted proteins | sample PaiPotPPM11metaG_FD_184107 | JGI IMG/M metagenome (GOLD analysis project Ga0207416, IMG submission 184107) | Iron sulfur acid spring bacterial and archeal communities from Banff, Canada, to study Microbial Dark Matter (Phase II) - Paint Pots PPM... ...
ATTTAACCGGACAAGGCAGTTTGATAGCGCGTACGCGCGAGGATCTCGAGGAACTCAGGCACCGCGGCGATCGCAATTACTATGAGTTCACCTTAAATAAGGGTGAACGTCCGACCCAGCTCTCGACTGTCAGCCTGCAGTTAAAAAAAGCTGATGCCAAGAAAAACAAGTTTACGCTGACCGTGATTGCTGACGATCGAGTCATTGAGAAGAAAGATCGTGGCGCGGCCGAACCGTTGCAGTTTTACACAGGCCGCAACCGGCAGCTCTATGAAGTGGTTATCTTTACCGTCGATAAGAGCAGGGTGACCGGCTATCTGAGCACACCGACGACTACTGGCCTGACGGCCTCGAGATAGTCGTGGCTTACTTTCTGAATATGCTCCGGAGTCACAAGATTGGTGACCACATGCCTGTTTCGTTAATCCAAGATGAACGCTCAAAGCTACTGCGAGGCACACGGAATGCACTCCTGCTTGCCTCGCCGTACTGGGCTGGTCTCATTTACTGGATCACAAGATAGCCACAATTTGTTTGCCATGAGGACTACGCAAGTTTCGGAGTTGAATACCTGCAATACGAAGCTCGGGGGTCTCAGCGCATCGGTCAAACGGTTGAATGGAGGTACGAAGAGTCTCCCATAACCAGTTCACCGTGGGACATAGCATGAGGGACATAACATAAGGCAGACGATTATACGAGTAAGGCACACTCATCATCTTCTAACATGGTTAGCAGATGTCCAAGTTCTTCCAAGCCGCTTGCAAGCTCATCGCCCCATTCGTCAGCGAGAAATACCGCTAACGACGGTTGCAAGCCTTGCGCCTTAGCCGTGAAGTGTTGCATGTCCAGCGTATCCTGGGCACAATCGATTACGATGGCGTCAAAGATTTGTCTGCGCATCAGTGCGAATGCGGCGGCGGCGGTGCTCGCGGTCGTTACATCATGTCCTCGCCGCCTGATGATGTCGAGGTACTTGCCTTGGATAGATTCGGGTTTGAAATAGAGAATCTTCGTACGAACGCCTCCTGCAGGCTTTCGGGCAGAATCGCTTCGCCTTAGATCCGTTGGAGGGGCGTGCGATGCGTGTGGCCTCTTGGCGCGATGGGGGAGAGCTCCAGCCAACGCGCATCGCAATTTTCACCCCTTGTCACCGCTTCCGGCGGGGCCGGCCTAAACACGTTCCGATGGTTCGATTACTAATCGCTGATTAGCCTCTGCCAATCACTTCCGACTCGGCTTTGAGCCAGTCATCGACATCGTGACCCTCCTGTTTGCCACAAATTACGAAAGACTCCTAGGCCCGCTTTCGAACTTTCTCTCGAACTTGTCCAGCAGACTCGGCAATTCCCGTTTTTCGTCGGTTCTGTTCGGCCGCTTTTTCATTCTCTCGTCCTTACTTCCCCTGAGCGTTTGGCGATAGGTGCGTACCGTCGCAAAGCCTACGCGCGAAGCATCCTTCTCCATACAATCTCGCGCCGTGATCTCGCAACCAGGCAAGCGTCCGCTCGCCGTCGTAATCAATCGAGCTTACGCCACTAAGATCTATATCCAGCGCATTCGGGGGTATGCTGCGAGTCTCAAATCCTCTGAAGACAAACCTTCAAGCCGTCCACTCAATCTGACCGTTAGCCGCTCGTCGCGACGAATTATCGAAAGCATCAGCATAATTTCCGTAATCGCGAGTGCACTGCCAGATTCAGTGTTGCAAGTTCCTTGAAGGTCAAGGTGTTAGCTATAGCCAATCGGAGCACTCGGGAAATGCACGACCGCATGTGGACAGCCGCCCGAATCTGGGCATAGCCGCTTCACTGTTGCATCGCAACGAGTTTGAGAAAGAAGCAGGTCAGATGCCTCGCTTCGGCACGTCGTTTCGGCACTTGCCGCCTCGAGTCGGCCGGTCGCCTTCGACATCACTATGAGGCATAACGCGCCAATGGCTGCCCAGAATAGGAGTCGCGCCCGCCGGCAAAGTGCCATTGTTAATCCTGCCACACTGGAGATATGGAGCAGCCGGAAGATCATCATGTTTCCGCCTTCGTAAGTTCCGACGTTCCCAGGATTAAAGGTCCCGACAGTGTTGATCAACTTAGTGAGTGCTTCCAGCACCAGTGCCAAGAACAGCCCACTCTTCGCATCCATGAAGCACAGAAGAATGTAAACCTCCAATATCGCCGTTCCATGACACGCGATGTTGAGAGCCACGCTCTGCCAGAAGGCCCATGGTTTTTTGTAATAAAACTCGAAAAGGTTTTTCTCCGCGGACTCGATGACCGAATGCTTGCCATCCAACCAGTCCTTGAACCATGTAACTCGTCCGATTGCTCGCGCTACCCGGGAGAATACCGGCCAACGCTTTCGTAGCGCCAATGCGCTCGCAGCGAGCATCGCCGCTGCCCCCAACGCGAACAGGAGCGCATACAATCGCCACATTCGAGAGAATGACACTAAGAGCAACGCCGCAATCATTCCTGTGAAAGTTACGATCGCAGAGGTCACGATGTAGAGCCCGCGATCCAAAGTGACGGAGGAGATGCTATTCGCTATCGGGACGTCCGAACCTAATAGGGACACGCGCGCGGCTTCTCCGATTACCTGACCAGGAAGTCCGAGAATAGCGATGGCCTCTGATACCAGCCGAAGCGCAAACGTGCGTGCAAAGGAGATATTCTTGATCTCACATGCGAATGTGAGGCGCCATGCCCAGGTTTTGATGAGATGACTTATTCCACCTAAGAGGAGAATCAGAGCGAATCCCCAGCCAATTGTTTTGACTTGATGGATCACCGTGCCTGTTCCTGCAAGACATATAAGAACGACCAGCAAAGCGATTCCCAGGAGAGCGGCTAGGTAATGTAGTGCTTGCCGAACTTTCATGCGGCTCACGCGTGCTTTCCTTCAAAAGACTTCTTTGAGACATCGACCTTCGAACTTTCCGTCAATCGGAGCTCCGCCCATGTGGAGCTGGAACTCAGTGCTTCCCTCGGCTCGTAAATTTACCCAAGATGAACTCTTGGGCCAGACTGCCGAAGACATGCAGACCCAGGTCCATCCCAAACGTCTGGAATACGTGCCCGACGTTACGATCTGAACTGGGGTAGTAAGCGCTAGAAATGGAATATCCAATTAGACTGCCCCCCAACTGAGAATAATTCGGCTGCCACGCCCCGTTATCTCCTTTACAGACAAATGGAGCCAACATGGCATGAAGAGCGCGAGACTTCTTCGTACCGGAGCCTTGGTAGAAATAGCGAGGATCTTGATGCAGAAGCGATGGCAGAATAGCGTTGCTGATCAAGCTTCCGGTAACGCCGTCCGCGAAGCCAGCTCCCAACCGCTTGCTATATCCTTTCGCACCTTGATGCCATTCGCTCGGATCGTCACGAGCCTGTTGGACGCCGGCCCACGCAGCCGTGCGTCCGAAAAAAAACGGGTTGGTGAGGCTTTTGTACGCCAGGTGGAACTTCATCCCCGTAGTAAGTGGCTCGGCGTGAGGTTCGTACACTACGTACATATTTGGTATGAACCTTAAGAGGCGCTGCTGTTCTTCAGTTTTGAGCTGTTGGGTAGCAACTTCCTTCGAGGAGTAACTCACGGTGACCGCGCGCTGCACAGCCAGGATGCGAAGTTTAATTTCGGGTAGCGTCTTGTTCTGACCTGGTTCGACCGTAATGGACGAGTTCCAGTCTGCAAACCCTTCGGAGGTGACGGTGATCTGGTAGGCGATGCCGGCCAGTGCCTGGTCGAATGCAAAGCCTCCGTCGTCTTTTGTCACAGTCGTGCGATGCTCGCCAGCCGTACCTTGAAGAACAACCTTGGCGCCAGGAATCGGATCGTCACTGGTGTCGACGACCGTACCGAGGATGCTTCCTGTTGTCGTATTTGCGGTTTCAAAAGACTGCGCCGACATCGGTGCTACGAGGACCACTCCACTGAGTACGAGCAGCATCAATGGATTCACTCGCTTCAGGAGCGATGCCAAACATTGGTTGGGCGAGGTTTGGGTAATATTCTGCATGGTCGACACTCCTAAGCTCCCGACAGCGTGAAATTGATCGTGATTCGGGAGTCAACTTCCACGGGTTCCCCGTCCATCAGGTATGGCCTGTAACGCCATTGCTTCACCGCGTCGATAGCGGCTTGCGCGAGTATCGGTAAACCACTCTCCACTCGCACATCCTTGACGGTGCCATCCTTGTCGATCAGCGCCATCAGCACGACTGTCCCTTCAATGCGGGCCCTGCCGGCCTCCTGCGGATATTGCGGAGAAACGTCGTGAATCAGGTTTGCTTCGGCAACCCGGGCAGCGACACGGATTCTCTTTACCGGCGTCGGCACAGGCAATTTCGGAAGTTCTGGAACGCTTGGCGCGCTGTTCAGCATTTGGATAGACGCTCCGCCGGGAAGTCCGCTGACAATCCCGCCGGGGACTCCGCCAGCCACTCCGCCTGTTGTGCCCAGGGGCGCTGGCGTCGCCTCTTGCGCTTTATGTACCGGAGCGGGAATGCTAAGGCTTGTCGGGGTGGATATCGACGGAGACTGAGGTGTTGGCGCTCGAAGCTTCGTGGAATTGCCAGCCGCGGCTGGCGGCTGGAGATACAGCATCGTGACCGTCTCCCTCTTGGGGAGCGGATCCGTGTGAAACAGGGGAACAACAACTAGCGTCGCGAGGACAAGTGCCTGTAAGGTCAGGGCCCCGACTCCGGCCCACCGACTCCGCGGTCGTAAATTCCCCGACGCGATGAGACTGTGAAATACGTCACCGGCTTCGATTCCTTGGAGGCTCGAAGAAGCGGCGGGCCGCAGCCCATCTTCCGACCGCAAAACCAGGCTGGGCCTGTCCTTTCGCAACCCAGGCCGCTGAAGGCTCGGATATGCAATCCGATAAGCTAATTCCGATGGATGGTCACAAGTCGCCATTTACATAATTCCTTTCCAAACAGATCGCTCTCTCCTGTTGTGAATTGCCACGTAAGTCAGGTCAGAACGTCAGGTACCGGCTCTTGCCTCACGCATCTATAAAGGCATTTCAGGGACCAAGAGAAAATTGTTCTAGGAGAACGACATAGATCATTGAAATGGCATCCCGGCCTGCCCAGATGAGGGCAGCTGCCTGAAAAAGGTCATCAGCAGATGCAGGTTTGGACACAGAGCAAATTTAGGTGTGATCCAATTGGGGTGTGATCCATGACACATCAAGAATGACAGCCGGACATCCAAGTCCGCGAACATGTGATCCGCCCAGAAGTGATCCATTGATTGACGTCGTTCGCAGGCTTTCTTCAGCAGCGAGATAGATAGTCGCGCATTCTCACTCTTCGCAGTTCCCTTTCGCATGGGATGGCTGAAGATCACCATATGCGCGGACCAACGAAGGATTGCACGAATGCCAGTTGGATGCTTTATGCAGGAGGGCTGCTCTGGTGGCTCAGGAGCACCGAATCACTGCCACAAATGTGGCGACCCTCGATGTGTTTTAAAACTTTTGGGCGACTGTAGCTGGTGGTGCCTCGCTGTGGGGCGAGACTGCTGTTGGGGTTCCAGCCTGCGTGATTTGGTAATCGCGATATTCAATGCTCAGAACCGCCGTGCCGATGACACGAACCTTGGTTTCGCTCTCGTTGGATTCAGGCAACCAGAAGTCACCAACTTTCTGATAGCGACGTTTGAAATCAGTTTTGACAGTCCACCAGGAGGGGTTGACGGCCGGCTCGCCCTCGACTCGAGTTATTGCAAAGTCTTTTGCATTCACCCAAATGTGCCCTCGAAACAGAAACTTGTTCTTGCTTCGCGGCTGGGCGTCAAGCACGTAGAATTCTTCGGCATCGCTCTTCTCGTAATCAGACAGTTGAAATGTGTAGTTCTCGAGCGTTATGGCCGAACGCTGCTGATTCTCATCCCGCATCGATTCCTGTTCCGCCTCCAGGAGTTTCTTGAACACACGATCCCGCACCGTGCCAGAACCGCTCTCTGACACGATCGTGAACTCTTTTTTATTCGGTGACTGGTAGTCGATGCGTACGACCATGTCGGCCTTCTTATGTGATAGACAATGGCACTCCAGGTGATAGCTGCGGACACTGGAATAGCTTTCGAGTGTTTTGGCACGCACTTCGTTCATCTCTACCACGCGTCCCATCACCTCATCAGCCGTCAGAGGCGCAGATACATTGGTCTGCTGTGCCACTGCTGGGACGCTGATAATCAACAAAGCGAATACACGCACAAACCAGCGTCCATTAGACTTCCTTGCTGGATAAAGCGGAATCATTGTAAGAGTCTCCTGGTGAGATCTGAGAATCCAAATCTGCTCGTGTTTGTTGCTGCGGTTTCTTGAGGATTGTTCTCGAACCGACGTGGTGCGCCCCGCAATTCGGTTACAGCGAACTCTTCCTTTCCATTTCTTGGTCCTGCCACCGACGAATCGAAAAGATAAATCGTGCTCGCCACAATCGGTCCGACGCGGATTTCACTATGGGGCATCACTGAGTTTCCCAAGGCATCGAAAAATCTCTGCGTCTCGAAGAACCGACGCGACGGCTCAAGCACAATTAGATCCCCGTCATGTGGTGCATAATGTGTGTCGTAAAGCGGCACGACCTGGAGATCCGTGCGCCCGCAAGCATGGAGGTAATATGCCATGCTCATCGGTCTTGCCGTTGCTACCGTCGTCGCGATGGGAGCGAACGGACATACCCTCTGGGCTACCTCGCTCGTGTCGAACTCGGACACCTCGTCCGGGGCAAAGTATCGTGTAATGTTTTTTTTCTCTCCGCCAATTGAGTTCAGGTAGAACGAATAATAGGGTGCCCAGGAGTGCAATTCTAGGAGAGGCCATCCAAGCAAAATAACGGCGGCAAGACCTATTAGGCCCCGGGACAGGATTTTCCTTTTCGCTGCCTTGAGTGTTTGTTGAACTGCATACCCGCCTGCCAAGTAGAGGAAGGGCAGGAGCGGGAGGGAATATCGGATCCATTTGGCTCCGCTCATAGACAGCCCGACTAATTGAACCACTCCGAGCGATAGAAAAAAGCACGACGCGAGTGTCCGGCGATCTCGCAAAAGCAGTGCGGAGCCTACAATGACCGCCATTAGGATCGGAATCGGTGTCTTTACCAGCACCAGCCAGAGATAGTAAAACCACGGAACTCCCGCAAGCAGGCGCGCAGGGAAATTCATGTAGAGTGTACCGTCGAAGTCATAGCCGCTGTGCCGCACGCCATCATGATGAAGCCAATGCAGGATTGCGTTGAAGTTGGCCGGAGAGAGAATAACTGGGTTCACCAAAATAACGGTGAGAGACATCACAAGGAAGAATCGTCCGTAGCTGAATTGAGAGTGCTTGCGACTCAGCCCAACTTTTCCGGCAAGAAACCAGGCAAGTGCATTCAAGCCAAGAAGGTGAAGAATGTATTGGGAGGCAAGGCCCAGGCCAAAGCCGATTGCGCTCAGGTCATACCATCGCCGCGAACTCTTGTCCGAAGCTGCCTGTTGGGCGCGACAGTAGAAGTAACATGCGAGCAAGGTGAAAAAGGTGAGCGGTGTTTCCTCCTTCGTAAGTCGGTTTAGCGCCACTGGCAAAGGCGAGATTGCCCAGAAGAGGCTTGCCGCAAAAGAGCCGGCAACACCCATCATTCGACGGCAAAAGAGAAAAAGGATTGCCGTGGTGGCGGCACCGAACAGCACATTGGGCAGACGAAGCCAGCCCTCCGGTTTCAGGGAAGCCCAGCCATGCACCGCTGCGAGCTGACGCCAGCGCTCCCCCGCTGCCAGGCTCGCCCAAGCAAGCACTTTGGGCAACATAGGATGCTCGCTATTTACCCCGGCAAAGTGTCCGTGTCGATACTCTTGAATTGCCGTCCATTTGGCGACCTCGTCCTCTGACAGACTGTTGAAGTCAACCCTGTAGACGCGAACCGCGAATGCCAGGACCGTGAGCAGGAGTATAAGCGCCAGTTCCCGATACCGTCCAAGACAGCGATATTGGGCTTCACTCACCACGCGCGCCCCGCTTACGGCACGAAGGCGATTGGATAATTCCGTCCTCGATGAATCGAGCTTTCGCTACGATGTCGCTCAGCTTGGCATGGATTCCCAGTTCTGCCAGCGCCCGTTCGATTTGAAGCACAGTGACTCTCGAGTCCAGTTTGTCGCGAAAGAAAGGGCCGGCAGAACCGATGGAGTCAGCTCGTTTCTTATTTGTTGCACCAACCCGCGTGCTCACGAATTCACCTCCGATGTGATCGCAGCATTCCGATTGGAGCGCTGATCGAGCACTGCAGAGACAGCGTAAGGCCTGCGCTCGGACCGATTGAAGTACTGCCAAACCTCCAACTCACCCAAAAGTCCGAGCGCTATTAGCTGGAGCCCTACCAATATCAAAACAGCCGCGAACACCAACAATAGTCCGTGTTGCTGTAGAACATCGATTCCCGTCACGACTTTCCAGATCAGGAGCCAGAGTGCGATGGCCGAGCCCAAACCCATGTTGATCGCGCCCAGCCGGCCAAAGAAGTGGAGCGGGCGCGACATGTAGCGCAGAAGAAATCGAATCGTCATGAGATCGAAAAATACCCGGAACGTTCGAGAAATGTTGTAGTGCGATTCGCCGTGCTTCCGATGGTTGTTTTGAATGGGTATTTCACAGATCGACGCTCCGTAGAATGAAGCCAGAGCCGGGATGAACCGGTGCATTTCGCCATAGAGAGGCAATTGTCGTAGCAGGTCGCCCCGATACGCCTTGAACGTGGTCCCAAAGTCGTGAATGTTCACGCCGCTGAGCTTAGCCATCAGCCAATTGGCACAGCGCGAAGGAATCTTTCGAAGCAGCAGATTGTCCATGCGATGGCTGCGCCACCCACTCACGATGTCGTAACCCTCTTCGATTTTTTCCAGGAAGCCAGGAATCTCCGCGGGGTCATGCTGAAGGTCACCATCCATGGCGATCACGTATTCGCCGGTGCTATGCGCAAATCCAGCCGCCAGCGCTCCGGTTTGACCGAAGTTTCGGCGCAAACGAACGACCGTCACGCAAGGATCGATCGTCGCAAGTTCTTTTAGCAGCTTGTAAGTGAGGTCGGTGCTTCCATCGTCTACAAAAACGAACTGGTAATTGCGGCAAAGACCTTCCACAACGGCGTGCAATCGCCCGTACATTTCGATGACGTTGGGTTCTTCGTTATGAAACGGCACAACGATGGAAACACTCGCTGCGTTCTTAGGATCAGGCATGGTGCACCTTCCTGAAAGCCCGATCCATGGCCTTCAACCACTTGCGATCGTGCTCGGTAAGAAAGATGTGCGGATCGTCTTCCAGAGAATTGAGAAGATCGCAGATTTCATTCGCAAAGTCCCAGTTCTGATCCCACACGCCCAGGATATTGTGTCCGTCTCGCTGGATTGTAGGAACGCCGTTCAGAGATGTTGTTGAGTACATCTCGACTCCTTCGTCGCTCTTGTGCTTTAGCACGGCAGCGGCTTGCATAACAGTTCGTACAGCCAGCTGCGTCATCGCACTTAGCTCTCCAAAGGCACAACGCGGCAAATCACTGAATTTAAGGAGCATGGACGAGCTTTAGGGCTAAGATCGGTGCCCACATTGTGGCACTGCCCTTGAACGGTCAGGACAGCCGGAGGGCGGAAAAGACGGATTGCACCAAGGACCAATGACTTAGGACGATGCCGGAAATGGTTAGTCGCCTGCACTGTAACGGTGGAATTTAGTTCAGCATCAAGGGAGTCGAACTTGTCTGTTGAAGTCACCCATCTATCGAGAACCAGCTATTCAACCTCCCCACGGGACAATCGCAGGAAAACAATTGCCCGCTCGCAGAGAGCGAGGTTTATGGAGATCCTTCTGGTTGGGCTTGAATTCCTTTTTGGGTGTCACCACGTTCACCTCAGCCGAGTGTTCACGCTGAAAGGCGAGACATACAAGGTCTGCTGTGACTGCGGCGCGAAATTTGCATATTCACTAGAAACCATGTCCATCAAGCGCCGGCTGCCGCTCACTCCTGTCTTGACCCGGTTTCAAATTGCCTGAGGTGGAAAACGAATGAGAATGAAGAGTACGTCAAAGCGACACCACAATTGGGTACAGGTCAGTTTCAGAGCCGCTGGTGAAATGCTACAAGGTACACGGCGATAGACGCATCTGAGGGCTACGAGTAATGGATTCCAATGCAAATTCGAGAGCAGTTCGAGTTCACGGAGAGGTAATCGTACTTCATTGTTGGGCATGCGGAACTGCCCACTGCGTGAACCTGGAGCTATCCGTTCCTGGGGAACTAGCCCACATGGTGTGCAGCAACCGCAATTGCGGAATGAGTATGTTCTTGGTGAATGAGCTAGTGGTCGACGACAAGAGCAGAAAACAAATGACGAAAACCGAGCTAAATGCAAGCGTTACCTATTCGAGATTCTGGAAATGAAGAGAAATAAGCCAAGCATCCAGCTTTGGACTGTGATAGGTACGGTTAACCTTCTTACACTGATCTACCCCGTCATTCTTGTGCATCGTGCGAAAAGCGTGGAGGAAGACATTTCCGCAAATTTGGTGCTCCTTGGTTGTCTACTTTTGCTGGCAGTTGTCAATGCGGTCAGCATCGTGGCCGCCGAAGCAGTCCCCATGGATAAACGCTGAAGCGGCTTCGTTGACATCTCGCTCTTCCGGTGAGAGTAGGCAACGGCCGGCCTTCCTGCAACGAGGTCCCGAACCTTCGTTCGCGCAATGATTCCTCGAAGTTCTTCTTCCGGTGGGCAGGCTCTAGCCTGAGCCCGTGCCCGCATGCGGACAATGACCGCATTGCGGCAATTCAGAAGTACCAGCCTTCTTCCCGAGGCAAATTCATCAATTATTTAACACCAGAGGCATTGGTCCGAAACGTGCGCACTAGGGAACAGGGCGAGCAGGAAAAAGTTTTCCGAGGATCAACCGAATGTTTCGTGCGGAAATCCAGTGGCTAGCGAGTGGCCCGACCCTGAAGTTGGAAGGCAAGCTCGTCACCGATTGGGCGGAGCAGGCCAAGCGCCTGGTCACAAAGGACGTACTGCCTAAGGATTTGATCGTCGACCTCACCGAGCTGAGCTTTGTCGATTCAGTGGGCGAACAGTTGTTGAACTGGTTGGCCAGTGTTGGCGCAGTGTTTATCGCAGGCAGTGTCTACGCTGCTGCGGTATGCGATCGACTGCGTTTACCGCCCATGCAGAAGATGACCGAGCGACGCAAGTGGCGGCATGGTAGTAGCAAGGAGAGTTCGTCCATTAAGCACTCCCACTCAGGCGAGGCCTTTTGATCGCGTTAGAGAAAGAGAAGAATTATGTCCTGGTTTAACTCGAGCACAGCCCCAGTCGATGCCCGCAGTCATGCATCACCAGTCGAAGTCGTTGCCTGCTTCCAGAATCAAAGAAATCTTCTAGGTAGGCTTGCGTTCTTGATCACTGGCGATCACGCAACGGCGGACCAGGCAGTTGTCCAAGCTTGTGAGTTCACGCTCCAAGGAAACAGTCCCTTCCGAGATTGGCTTCTTGAGTGGGCCAAGGCTGCAACCCTCACCAGTGCTATATCACGAGGAACGAAAGCGATTCGGATTTGTGAAGCCGCGTACCAGGATCGACGATGTCCACATGTCGAGCATTTATCGCAGGGTGACGCGGCAGAACGGGCGGCTAGTCTTGGCCTCATTCTTGGAACCGACGCCCAAACCGTGCTTACGGAGTTGGATGCGCTGTGCCGGGCAATCCTGGTGCTAAGACTTGCAATCCGATCGTCGATTCAAGATTGCGCTTTACGTCTGAACGTGTCCCGCGCAGCAGTGCTCGGCGCCAATTGTCATGCCATGAGATGGCTTCAAATGCGACAGGTGAAGCCAGTCGAGGAAGATCACGGCGCTTCGCACGCTGTGTAGAGACGCGGGCACGGGAGTGAAATCGACGCCTGCAGTTTGGTTTTATTGGCCGCCGAGCACTATTCCAGTCGCCGGCCGACCCATTCTAAGAGGATCTAATGATTATCGAACTTAACGACGACGACACTCGGTTGCTGTATACGGTCCTTCTCGCACAAGTGCAGGAACATTTGAGCTATGCGGATAACTCCGAGGTAGCCGAGAGACTGTACAGACTGGCAACGAGGTTCGAGCGCCGTGTTAGAGAAGTACGAAACATGACGACTGCATGAGTGCGAAATTGACGATAGACCCGGACGATGTTGCCATCAATGATGACCTTACAAGATACCGTGCGCTCCTAAAGATTCCCGGCACTCTCGGAGCGCAGTCCACGGTTGATGCGGTTCTTCACAGCCTGGCTGCCTTATTATCCAACGTGGTTGCATTCGACCACATGGCACTGCTTTTGTTCGACCCTTCGGGCCAACATCTGATTCTGCGTGCGTTCGAGAGTGGTTACGACCATCCTGCAATCGAGGTCGGTACTGAAATCGGATACGCCAGCACAGGCTTAGGGCGCGCCCTTAAAGAGCAAATCCCCGTATTCGTTACCAACGTGAAGCAAGAGCTAGCAATTTATCCGGAGCTCGCGTCGCGTCTTAATCAACCGGACAATGCATACGTTCTCCCCGTCTCCACCTCCCGGACAAGGCTTGGCGCTTTGGTTTTCGTCAAGAAGGAAATGCTTCAATTCAGCCCGGCTGACATCGAACTCATGCGTTCTATCGCCGGACATCTTGCCGTAGCACTGGAGAACGCCCTGGCAATCAGTTCCATCGAAGCGTATCAGCGAGACCTGACACGCGAGCGCGACCGCCTCAGCCTTCTGTTGGAGATCAATAACCACGTAGTCACAATTCTCAATATCAACGACCTTTTCCGGGCTGCATCGGCATCAATCCGCAAGCATTTCGCAAATGACTTTACCAGCTTCATGCTATTTGACGGGCGTTCTGATCGTTTGGAAGTTGTAGTTCTGGATTTTCCTGCCAGCCGAGGGTTCATGAGCGATATCCCGGTGCACGTCGCGCCGGAAGATCTGGAGCGGTTGCGAGCCCGCCAGCCGAGGCTGCTGACACCTTCCGATAAGATGCCCCCGGTCATCGCACAGATGCTCCGAGCAGAGTCCATCGCCTCAGTGACGGCATTGCCACTGGTCGGTGGATGTGGTCCGATCGGGGCCATAGTGCTCGGGAGCCGGAAAGAGAAGAGCTTCACCCAGGCAGATATGGATTTGCTCTCTCAGGTTAGCGGTCAGATATCGCTGGCGATCGACAATGCACTGGCCTATGGACGGCTCAGCGCATCGCGAGATCATCTGGAAGACCAGCGAGTGTATCTGGAATCTGAGATCAGCTCGGAATACAACTTCGAGGATATCGTAGGCAGAAGCTCGGCCTTCCAAAAGGTACTCGAGCAGGTGACGATCGTTGCACCAACGGATTCAACAGTTTTGCTTCACGGGGAAACGGGTACCGGGAAGGAGCTGATTGCACGTGCGATCCACAATCTCAGTTCCAGGCGCCAGCGGACGTTCGTGAGGCTAAACTGCGCGGCCATTCCGTCCGGGTTGCTGGAGAGTGAATTGTTTGGGCATGAAAAGGGTGCCTTTACTGGCGCTCTCATGCAAAAGAAAGGAAGATTCGAACTCGCCGACAGCGGCTCGTTATTTCTGGACGAGATCGGCGACATCAATCTCGAACTGCAGCCTAAATTGCTGCGTGCCGTGCAGGAGCGGGAATTCGAACGCCTGGGAAGCGCCAGAACCATGCAAGTTGATGTGCGTCTGATCGCCGCGTCCCATCGGGATCTCCCCGAAATGATTCGACAGGGCAATTTTCGCGAAGATCTCTTTTATCGGCTCAGCGTTTTTCCCATCGAGATCCCACCACTGCGGGAACGGCGCGAGGACATTCCCCTATTGGTCAATTATTTTGTTTCGAAACTATCAAAGAGAATGCGGAAGAACATCAAGTCCATCCCACGGCAGGCGATGGAGGTCCTAACGAACTCTCCATGGAGAGGCAACATCAGGGAATTGGCCAACTTCATCGAGCGCGCAGTCATACTCTCGCAGGGTGAGGAGCTAAAAGTGCCAATCGCGGAGCTTCAAGTCTCTCATTTTCACACCGCTTCTAGCCCCGCCTCTACCTTCCATGAAGCCGAGCGAAAAGTCATCCTCGAAGCATTGAAGGCAGCGTCCGGGCAAATCTCGGGTCACGGCGGAGCGGCCGAACGACTGGGTCTTAAGCGTACGACCCTGCAGAACAAGATGAGACGGCTCGGAATCTGTAAGGGGGACTATCAGACGCACCGCTGAGAAGTCGCGATTTGCATTTCCCTTTGCCAGTACAATCCGTGGAAATGGGAGTTAACGCTACAGCGGTGCATTGCCGACTGATAGCACCGGGCGTGGGCGAGACGCGTCTCGGTTGTGCTCTCCGGAACTGAAGGAATGCTGGAACAAGCTGTCTGCGATGAACGCCTCGGCTACCTGCATCATGTGCTTCCACATCTCGAACGCTCGCCCCTGCTGATTGAGAAATGCTAGAGCCTATTTTCGATTCACAGGGCAGCCTTGTTCGTTCCCTATCCGCATGAGATGCGAAAGTGTGATTTCAGCGATTACACTTTCCCTGTCTTTCCTGTCGGTCATTTCCTTGCCCCCACTGGTGCATTCCCCTCCAGGGTCTCCCTGAGGCCACCTCAGAACCCACCTTCCGCTGATTACTAAAGGCGAGTGCACTCCCCGGACACATGGAACAAACCTACTGGCAATAATTCGCCTTCGAAATCCCCAAGCGACGAATCTTGTTTTGCAAGGTGGTGCGTTTCAACCCAAGACGCTCCGCGGCTCCCCCCTTGCCAGCGATCCGTCCCGATGTGGCTCTCAAAGCATCGACAATCACAGAGGACTCTGCTTGTCGAAACGTAGAGCGCGTTCCCATCGCAACACTGATCTC
>Ga0207416_1003503_pt1 | contig 14908 bp, 12 predicted proteins | sample PaiPotPPM11metaG_FD_184107 | JGI IMG/M metagenome (GOLD analysis project Ga0207416, IMG submission 184107) | Iron sulfur acid spring bacterial and archeal communities from Banff, Canada, to study Microbial Dark Matter (Phase II) - Paint Pots PPM... ...
CACCCAACATGTAGTCGTACTCATTCATCGTGTTGTGATGCAGATAGCCCAGGGGCTTGTACCAGGGCCAGGGATGTGGGATACCATCAAAACCCGAGGCCAGGATGTTGATCTGGTCACCGTACGAACTGCACATATCACCGAGGGTGGAGAGATCCGACCCCGATCCTACTTCTCGAACGGCGCGGTCGAGCTCGGCCACGCTGCGATCCAAGACCGGCAAGATCTGGACGGCGTAGCGATGCTGCTGGGAGTAGTGCCTAGTGGGCGCTACCGCGACCTGGCGAGAGTGGCCCTGGGAGGTCGCGTGCTGCGCGCTCTTTACAATTTTTGCCGCGCTCGATCCACAACCGGTGACCAGAGTAAAGAGACACAGACCGGCAACCGCCGAACAAGCTGTTGTGCCCGTGATCCGAGGTCCGCTCATCATGCGCTGTCCCTTTCGACTCGCACCTTAAGCTTCGCTCCCGCGGGGTGCTGGGAAAGCCTGGTCCATCGGGAGCCGCTCGCAGTGCTGTTTGCCATGCTGGATGGGAGAATTCGGGCTTTTCGCCCTCGGGAAGATCATGCCATGCGATGGGCGGCATGGGAAGGGTCCTTAGGGAGAAAACGTCTCTCCGCCTTTCGTATGAAATTAGGCTCCCCGGAATGGTTCTTTCGGTCAATAGACGGCGTCTAGAGGGCACGATAAGGTTAGGCGGAGAAGTGCGAAATAAAAGTGCAAGCCATTCGAGGAGGGCCGGACTCGTCGATGGAACTCGAGACTGGGCTAATACGCATGCCTGAGGAACGCGCCCGACCCCTCCGTGTCGGCATCTTCGCTGCTGTCCCGGAGAGCGGCCGCATGGGTGGAACGGAACAACACGTCATGGGATTGGTCCGGGCGCTGGGCCGGCTCCCGGATGGCGACGAAGAATACGTCATCCTGACCGACCGCTCCAATCCACATTGGCTCGACTCATATCTGGGGCGAAATCAGATCGCAAAGGCCTTCCCCATCACCCGAGTTGCGCCTTCTTTGCGGCGGGTGCTTCTCTCGTTTGCGCGTGCAAACCTGAGCGCTGCGCTGAAGCGCCGGGTCCGAACCCTTCTGAACCGAGGTCCGGCTGGAATCTTCGTACATGGACCGCACGACTCTGACGGTTCGCTGGAGTCCCTCGCCCTCGACGTCGTTCACTTCCCATACCAGCACTTCATCCGCACAAGTATTCCGTCCATCTTCAATCCCCACGATCTACTGCACCTGCATTACCCCTGCTTCTTCCCGCTCGAGCAGGTTGCCGCGCGCGAGGCCTACTACCCCATAGCTTGCCGCGCAGCATCCCAGGTCGTTGTCCCATCGAGCTGGGTGGCGCGGGACGTCGTGGAGAAGTACGGGCTCGAACCCCAACGGGTGCAAGTGATTCCACATGCGCCGGTGACTGAAGCCTATGTGCTTGTCAACCAGGAACAGCTCGACCTGGTGCGCAGGCAGTGGACGCTCCCCAGGAGTTTCGCCTTCTACCCAGCACAGACCTGGCCGCACAAGAACCATCTGCGTCTGCTTCGCGCTCTGGCGCACCTCCGGGACGAACGGGCGTTGTCCGTCAACCTCGTATGTACAGGCTGGCAGAACGAGTTCTGGCCCAAAATTTCCCAGGAGATTCGTCGGCTGGGACTCGAACGACAGGTGCACTTTCTGGGCTTTGTCCCCCCTGGTACGCTCCGCGCAATCTATCGGCTGGCAAGCTTTGTCGTACTACCCACGCTCTTCGAGGGCGGGTGCTTCCCCATGCTTGAGGCCTTTCGCGAGGAGGTGCCGGTGGCCTGCGCCGCCGCCACCCACCTGCCGGAGCAGGCCGGAGACGCAGCGCTTCTGTTCGATCCGACCTCTGAACTGAGTATCGCCGGGGCCGTGGAACGAATGGCACTCGATCAGGCGCTACGCGAGACGTTGCGGCAGCGCGGCACTCAGAGAGTCCAGTTGTTCACATGGGACCGAGTAGCACGAACACACCGAGCCCTCTACCGCCGGCTCTCTGGCAGGGCTCTGACTGCCGATGAGGAGACGCTGCTTCGCCTGCCCCTGCCGTCCGATCAGGAGGCGGGACGAGAGTGCGTGGCATAGTGAGCACGGACCTCGCGTCCGCCCGCTCAGCGCGGCGCTCCCGGACCGCGCTGCGGGAGGGGGCCCATCCCTCCGTGCCGCAAGGACAGGGCACGAAGGTCATAGAGCCAGCCAAGGGCTGGGCGCCACTAGAGCTAGAAGCCCTCTGGCGCTCTAGAGAACTACTCTATTTTCTCACCTGGCGGGATGTAAAGGTGCGGTACAAGCAGACCATCCTCGGAGCCGGTTGGGCGGTGCTGAGGCCAGTTCTGACCATGCTGATTTTTACGGTTGTATTCGGTCATTTTGCCAAGATCCCATCGGAAGGGGTGCCCTACGCCATCTTCAGCTACTGCGCCCTGGTGCCTTGGACCTTCTTCGCCTATGCGGTCCCTCAGTCGGCCAACAGCCTCGTGGGCAATGCACACCTGATCTCCAAGGTGTATTTTCCGCGGCTCGTCATTCCTATCGCCGCCACCGTGTCCGGACTGCCGGATTTTGCACTTGCCTTTGCCCTGCTATTGGGCATGATGCTCGTATACGGCATCATGCCGACAGCTACAGTGCTGGTGCTCCCATTCTTTGTTCTGCTCGGGCTGATGGCCATTCTGGCGGTCGGTATCTGGCTCTCAGCCCTCAGCGCACAGTACCGCGACGTCGTCCACGCGGTGCCCTTTCTGGTCCAAATCTGGCTCTTTGCCACCCCCGTCGCCTATCCCATCAGCCTGATCCACGGCAAATTGCAGCTGGTTTTCGCACTGAACCCCATGACGGGTGTCGTGGAGGGCTTCCGCTGGGCGCTCCTTGGCACGCATGATCTGCACGTTGCGCCACTGGTCGCGTCCACCGCCGTCACGATGATCATGCTGCTCGGCGGCCTGTGCTACTTTCGGCGCGTAGAACGACGCCTGGCAGATGTGATCTGAACTATGAGTGAGATTGCGGTTAGCGCGGACGGCCTCGGGAAGAAGTATCGTATAGGAGCCAGTGCCACCGGTCAAAAGCGGCTGCGCGAGGCCGTCTCAGACATGACGAGGACACCCTGGCGAGAAACTCTACGTTTGGCACGTCGCTCCGCCGGCACTAACGGCGCAGGCCGTCCGGAGTTCTGGGCGCTGAAGGATGTGTCCTTCGAGGTCAAGCGGGGCGAAGTGCTGGGAATCATCGGACGCAACGGTGCCGGCAAGAGCACGCTCCTCAAAGTGCTGAGCCAGATCACCGAGCCTACGACCGGTCGCGTGGAAATCAGAGGCCGCGTGGCATCGCTATTGGAAGTGGGGACAGGCTTCCATCCTGAACTAACGGGACGGGAAAACGTCTTCCTGAACGGGGCGATTCTGGGAATGTCGCGTCTCGAGATTATGCGCAAATTTGATGAGATTGTGGCCTTTGCGGAGGTCGACCAGTTTATAGACACGCCGGTGAAGCATTACTCGAGCGGCATGTACCTTCGCCTGGCCTTTGCCGTGGCAGCGCACCTCGAGCCGGAAATCCTCATCGTGGACGAGGTGCTGGCGGTCGGAGATGCCGCTTTCCAGAAGAAGTGCCTGGAAAAGATGGGAGATGTGAGTCACGAGGGCCGCACAGTCCTGTTTGTCAGCCACAACATGACCGCAGTCTCAGCCCTCTCAGGTCGCGGCCTGCTTCTGCAGCAGGGGCACGTGGAAATGCATGGACCCATAGGTGCAACCGTCGCCGCATACACAGCACAGGCACATCACACGAGCGGGTTGGTAGATCTCCTCGACCATCCGGCCAACAATTCGCCGGCCATTAAGTTTGAGGAGCTTTCTGTGTACCAGAACGGCGAAGGTCCCCTCGCGGCGCTGACCACCGATACGGACATCGAGGTCCGCCTCGCCTACAACGTACTGCATCCGATCCGAGGCATAGAGGTCAGCATCGCAGTTGAGCTGGCCGACGGCCAGTACCTATTGAGCACAACCGACGTCGACACCTCTCTCGATGTCGAGCGGTTCCGGCCGGCCGGTCGCTACACGGCCCGGTGCTTTCTGCCCGCAGCGTTCTTCCGGGCAGGTACCTACTATCTTCACTGTGGGTCCAGCCGGCCAAACATGGAACAGCTGTCGCATGTGCGCCGAGCTCTGGGCTTTGATGTCCTAGATATAAACGGCGTTGAGACGCAGGTGGGACAGCGCCGCCTCGGAATTCTCAGTCCTCGCCTCGGATGGACCACGGAGTACGATAACTGACATGTCAGCAGTTGCACGCTATTACAACGATATGTACGCGACCCACGAGCTCGATCTCGACGAGCAAGGAAACACCTTCGAGAAGATATCCAGACTGTGGCGGGACATCCCCGGAAAGACGGCCCTCGATGGGCTCGACATAGGCTGCGGTGCCGGTTCAGTCAGCGAGGAGCTGGTGCGTCGGGGGCATTGGGTCCGCGGGTTGGACATCATGGAAGAAGCCATTGCGCGGGCAAGACAGCGCGGGATCGAGGCTCGTGTCCACGATCTCGACCGGGCGCTCCCGTTTTCGGATGGCAGCTTCGACTTTGTTCTAGCCCTCGACATCGTGGAGCACGTCTTTGATCCGTTGGCCTTGCTCACGGAGATCCGGCGGGTCCTGAGACCGAGCGGTTTCGCCATAATCATGATCCCACTACATTTCGACCTGCGGCAACGTGTGCGGATGCTCCGCGGCAGAGGAGTTGTGAACTACGAGCACCTTTTCTACGACAAGACGTGCTCGCCATGGACCTACTTCCACATCCGCCTGTTCACCTTGCAAGACGTTTATGACGGGCTAGCTCGGTCCCGACTACGGATAGAGCGGCAGGTGTTTCGCCCGATGATTGCGACAGGATGGCCGGGAATCCCTGGAGTGATAGAGCGCATGTTTACCAACCCGATCTGGTCGAAGTATCGCCCCTCGCTCTTCTCGAGCGGAGTCATCGTTCGCGTCCACGCGGCGTGACCATGCGCTGCCCCCGACTGTACGAGCTGCCGCCGCCCCCAGACGGAAAGACGGGCTGGCCTTGGAACGAGGAGACTCCACCGCTCCCCGAGATCTTGCCCGACGGGGCTCCCTGGCCGCGCATCAGCATCGTCACCCCCAGCTATAACCAAGCAGCGTTTCTCGAAGAGACCATCCGCTCAGTCCTGTTGCAGGGCTACCCAAACCTGGAATACATCATCATGGACGGTGGCTCGAACGACGGCTCGGTCGACATTATCAAGAAGTACGCGCCGCACCTCGAGCACTGGGCGAGTGAACCGGATCGCGGACAATCGCACGCCATAAATAAGGGTTGGGAACGAGCAACCGGCGCGGTCGTCGCCTTTCTTAACTCAGACGATCTGTACTTGCCAAGCGCGCTGCGCGATTCAGTCACGTACCTGCACGAGCATGCCGGGACAGACATGATGTACGCCTACTGTCAGGACATCGATCAGGATGGCGCTCCCCTGGAGTTGAAGGGGCCAGGCGAATTCGACCTCCGCCTCTTCCTGGACTCCTGCTACATTCGGCAGCCAACCGTCTTCCTCCGACGCTCGCTGCGCGAGCGAGTTGGATATCTTGACGAGTCGCTCTACTACGCGCTCGACTACGACTACTGGCTGCGGTCTGTGAAGTTCACCACGCCTGGCCGTCTGGCGCACGTCACTGCCTGCGCTCGTTACCACGCCGACGCCAAAAGCACCTCCGATATCACTGGCATCTACCGGGACCAGCTAGGGATGTTCGACCGGATGTTTGGTGATGGCACGTTGCCGCAAGGAGACCCGGTCCTTACACGGGCCGCATATCTACCCTGCCTGGTGTTCCTGTCCGGTCTCGCTAACCGCGCCCGTGCCGACGAACGGGCCGAAGCTCTGGCGCGTTTGCGGAACCTCGACCCACGGCCAACTTCCCGCGAACTGTCGTTGCTGATCGCCGGCCATGACGCGTATCGGGACAGCCCCTACTTGAGCACATGCCAAGACGTTCGAGATCTCCAGAAAAGTCGGGTGAGCGTCGACGCTTACCAGATCCTCCCATCGCTCGTAGCGAACGGCATTGCCTCGGAGGCTATGAGCAGGAACGTCAGAGGCCGGCTGGAAGCTTATGCTGCCTTCCGTGGCATTCTCCACTCAGGCGAAGAATCCGATTCGCGTGTGGTGCTTCTTCGGCTCATTCGCGTCTGCGCGCTCTGTCCCTGGCTCCTATCCACGCGTGTCTGTTGGAAGGAATTCGCACGAGCCACCGCCATCGGGCTGTCCCTGCTGCCCATCTACCGAATAGCGCGGGATACCCGTCGCTCGCTGCTCCAGTTGCTCCGCACCAGGAGGCATCGTATTTCGTCCAACAGCGCGAGTGATTTTCCTCGCGGCAGAACCGGCCAGGCAGCGGGGTAGGTTGTGGTTCACCTGGCGATCGACGCTGTCGGCATGAAGCAGGCAGGCGTGAAGACCATCTTGCTCGACGTTCTGGCCGCCGTTGAGCAGCACGAGGACATCGACAAAGCAACCGTCTTCACCTCCCCGCGATCCGCTCGAGACTTCGAGTTTCCCTCCTCCTACAAGATCCGCGAAATTCCTCAGCCGCTGGCTGAAAGCTTTGCTCTGCGCCTCGCGTGGTACGAATACCAGCTCTCACGGCGAGTCCGGGAGGTGGGCGCCGACATCCTGCTCTGCCTGCACAACGCCGGTAAGTCCCCTCCAGGGATCCCGCACGCGACGTTTGTTCAGCGCCCCCTCGTGTATCCCGAGGATGCTCGGCGACGAGTGCATCTGCGTCATCGCTACCGCATGCCCGTCATTCGATGGGCAGTCGGCCGATCCTGTCGGTCGGCGGAGACGATATTTGTTCATACAGAGACGGAGCGCAAGACCATCTCCGGGCTCTTTGACATTCCCACTCAGCGGATAAGCGTGGTTCTTCCACCAGCTCGTACCCTTCCAACGTCTGGAGCGCATCCGGACCTGCGACCAATGCGAGATGCGCCAGAAGGGATGCGACTTCTGTTTGTCGGACAGCTCTTCGCGCACAAGAATATCCGGGTCGTGTTAGAAGCAATGCGGATGGTGAAGGACCATCTGCCGGCCGCCACCTTGTTCGTGTCCGGTCCCCCTGCACAGGGACTCGAGCCGGCGCCAGGGATGGTGTATTTGGGCGCTGTACCGGACCGCGCCCTCCGCGAGGCATACGAACTGGCGACAGTCCTCGTTATGCCGTCCCTCTATGAGACGATTGGCCTACCCATGCCTGAGGCTATGAGCGTAGGCACGCCCGTCTTGGCTGCGGACCGCCCCTATGCCCACGACGTCTGTGAGGACGCTGCATGCTTCTTTGACCCCCTGTCTTCGCGCTGTTGTGCCGAGCAGATTGTGCGCCTCCTGGCAGACGTGAGCCTGCGCTCCGTGCTGGCGCAGCGGGGCTTCCGGCTTGTGGAGCGCCGTCGCGCGAGCCGGCCGTACGAGCCTATGTTGGCGACAACTCTTGCCATGGCGAAGTGCGGGTAGCGTCGCCATGCACGTACTGATTCTCACCGCCTACTTCCGGCCGGAGATCGGCGCCGCCGCAGACCTGTACTACGAGTTGGCGGAAACCCTTGCCGAACGCGGTCACCAAGTCACGGTGGTCACCGGCTTTCCCCGCTATCGGTTGGGCACGGAACGCCAGAATGGATTCCTGCGGAAGGAACAGGTCGGCCGCTCTCGGGTCGTTCGAGTGGCCAGCTCACCGTTCGATCAGGGAGGTCCTATGAGACGAGGGCTCGATCACCTGTATCTCGCCCCGTCGCTCGTCATGGGTGGACTTCTCGCCGGCAAGCCGGACGTGATCCTCGCCTACTCCCCACCGCTGACGCTCGGCGCTTCCGCCTGGGCGCTCTCGAAGCTTCGTGGTGTTCCTTGGATCATCAACGTCCAGGACCTCTTCCCGCAGTATGCGATTGATGTTGGTCTCCTCACCAGCCCCATCGTGATCCGCGCGTTCGAGGCCCTCGAGCGATTCGTCTATCGGACGGCTCACGGAATCACGGTGAACTCCCCCGGCGGTCGCGTGCACGCCGTCTCCAAGGGAGCAACGTCCGAGCGCGTGCGCGTGATCTCGAACTGGGTCGACGTCGACTTCATCCGGCCCGGACCAAAGGACAATGCTTTCCGGCGGGAGTGCCGGCTACGCGGGAAATTCGTCGTGCAGTACGCCGGCACCATGGGATATCAGCAGGATCTGGACACCCTGATCGAGGCCGCCCAGCTGCTTCGCGACGCGCCTGATATCTGCTTCCAGCTCATTGGAGACGGCGTGGAGCGCGAAAGGCTGCAGGTCAAGGTGATGCGCCTCGGACTGCGCAACGTCGTCTTCACGCCGTTTCAACCGCGCGAGCGCTATCCCCTGGTACTCCAGTCCGCCGATGCCTGCGTCGTGACCCTGCGCAAGGAGGTGCGCACGCCCGCCATTCCCTCGAAGCTCCTGGGCATCATGGCTGCCGGCAAGCCCGTCCTCATAAGCGCTGATCCCTCCGGGGATGCGCCTGCCATCGTGCGAGATGTGGGGTGCGGCATACTGCTACCTCCTGGAGAGCCGGCGCAGTTCGCCGAGGCAGTCCTGACCCTGAAGCGCGACCCGGCCGGCGCCCCCAGGATGGGCCGCCGAGGACGGCTGCACGCCCAGCAGGAGTTCTCCCGGCAAGTCGGTGCTGCCCGATACGAAGAATTGTTTGCGCGCTTGGTGAACACCGGTCCGCTCAACGCAGCTTACTGTAACCGCCTCCAGAGACTTCCGGAGAGAACGCCTACGGATTGAGCTTGTAGGCGGGGCAGTTCATGCGATGGACCTCACCCCAGCCCGTCTCTGCTGCACGTACCATTCGACGGTGCACTTCAGCCCGCTCTCCAGGCCCAACTTCGCCTCAAAGCCAAACCGGTCGCGAGCGCGGCTCGTATCGAGTCTTCGTCGTGGCTGGCCGTTTGGCCTGCTCGTATCCCAGAGAATCTCGCCCTCGTATCCGACCAACCGCGCAATTGTCGTGGCCAGGGTGCTCATCGAGATCTCGCGCCCGGTCCCCAGATTCACCGGCGCCGGGTCATCATATCGCTCCGTGGCAAGGACAAGAGCCTCCGCTGCGTCGTCCACGTACAGGAATTCTCGGGTCGGCGTCCCATCACCCCAGTTCACTACTTTCTCTTGGCCACTCTCCTTTGCCTCGACAAAGCGCGTGATCAGCGCCGGAATGACATGAGAGGTGGCAGGATCGAAGTTGTCGCCCGGGCCGTAAAGGTTGACGGGAAGCAAATGGATGGCGTTGAAGCCGTACTGCAGGCGATACGCCTGACCCTGTACCAGGAGCATTCGTTTCGCGAGTCCATATGGAGCATTGGTCTCCTCCGGATAGCCGTTCCAGAGGTCGTCTTCGCTAAATGGTACCGGGGTGAACTTCGGATACGCGCATACCGTGCCCACCGTCACGAACTTCTGGACTCCGGCGAGCCGTGCCTGTTCCATGAGCTGGATACCCATCATGGCGTTTTCGTAGAAGAAGGTCCCGGGATTGGCGAGATTCGCGCCAATACCGCCCACGCGCGCTGCCAGATGGATCACAACGTCCGGCCGCGAGTCTCGCAGCAGACGTTTCACACGGGCTCCCTCGACCAGGTCATATTCATAGCTCCGCGGAGCCACTACATCGTGGCAGCCTCTCTCGCAGAGCGTCTTCAGCACGGCGCGTCCGAGGAAGCCGGAGCCGCCGGTAACTAGGATTCGCTGATTTGCAAGACTAGATGGCGTGCTGGTCATACGTCTACCTTACCCCTGTCTGGGTCTAACTTGGCTTCCGCTCCCGTCGGTGTTCGGTTCGCGAAAGGTCAGTGATCCTCATTACCGAATCTCCCTAGACAATACAGCCGATGCGCCCGCCTGACCATGGGTCAAACGACGATAGTTGGCTACCATCAGGAGTACGCTTTCCGGCTGGACGAGGAAACAATTTGCACATACACGTAACCAGGACCCCACTCGAGGGCGTGCTCGTGATCGACACAGACTTCGTTCGAGATGAGCGCGGGTTTTTCGTCGAGAGCTACCACAAACAGCGTTTTCTCGAGCACGGCATCTCAGATGAGTTCGTACAGGATAATCATTCCCGCTCGTCTCAAGGCGTCCTTCGAGGTCTGCATTATCAGGACGCAACGGCGCCCATGGGAAAGCTCGTGAGGTGTACCGAAGGGGAGATCTTTGATGTGGCTGTCGATCTCCGGGCTACTTCCGCGACGGCCGGTCAGTGGTTTGGCATCCAGTTGAGCGGCCGCAACATGACCCAAATGTGGATTCCTTCCGGCTTCGCACACGGTTTTGTCACACTGTCGGAGCACGCCGACATCCAGTACAAATGCACGGGATACTACACTCCCTCGGCCGAAGGCACGATCCTCTGGAGCGATCGGGACCTGGCGATCGATTGGCCGGTTGAGAATCCGGTGCTCTCGGTGCGGGATCAAAACGGTATCAGCTGGAAGGCATATCTGGATCGCCCGGCATTTTCATAGGTGGGAGCTGAGGCAAAACTGCTTGGAGAGCCGGTGCCGGCCGTGTCGGCAGCGACAACGCGGCCTGTCAAACTCGGATAGGTCCTGCTGTGATACCTGTACGTTCCCGGTCTCGTGAACACGAAACTCGCCCTTGCACCTTTCCGCATTTTCTTGTCGAACTTCCAGGCGCGGCTATCACTCGTTATGGTGAGAAGGGTACCGGTGTCGTTTTCCCAGACCACCCGCGTACCCACCTTCACCGTGGCTCGGCGGGGGCTGAACGCGTAGTTGTGACCTATCCGCTTGGCAAAGACTTGTGTACAGTTGACTTGCCCTTGGCTGACCATGAAGTCGTGGAACGCCATCTGCACCCTCTGATGAGCGAACACGCCCGGAAAGCTCCACACGGCGAGGGCAAAGGATACAGCTCCTGTCGGGCTGGGCCCCGCATGGATCAGCGTCCACTGACCGTCGTGCCAATTGAAACCGGTCACGGTGTCCCCGGTCCTTACCAGACGAAGTTTGCCGGACAGGTCGTTCGTCGCCGTAATGCCCTGAGCTTGACCCTGATCAGGGTCAAAGGTCAGGTACACCTCTCGAGGTGCTCCCGGATAGTCAGTCGCCCCGAAGCTCGTGCGCTCCACTTGCGCGCCGGGAGAGAGCAGCCCACCCGAGGAAATCAGGCGCAAGCCAACGCGCACGCCGTTTAAAGCGGGCCATGCCAGAAGGGAATATCCAACCTGAACGTCGAAGTCGGCCGCTGCCGCGCAGCGGCTCACGACCCCGGCACCCAGGACACTGTCGCCGGACGCCGGAGCCGAGCTCGCGGGAATCGTGACTTCGAGGCGTCGATGCCGTGCAGCAACTGCTGGACCATCGCCGACGGTGGAAGCGGTCCACAGAGAAGAATCGATGACCCGTCCCGTGAAATGCTCGACCAGAATGGGCACCTGCGGCGCTGCCGTCACCGCCCTGCTGTCGACGGTACCCGGGGCGAGAAACAGGAAGATGGCAGACAAGGGAATGAATCTATTCCATGCGAACATGAGAACGCTTCCTAACGCCCTTTCATCCCCAGCACCGAGCCGAGAGTGCGCGCCATGATTACCAGATTGAGCGCCAGCGATCGGTGCTTGATGTAGTACAGGTCATGTCGCAGCACGTCCAGGTGCTCCTCCGGGCTTGCCGCGTATCCCACGCGAATTTGCTTCAGCCCGCTCAGCCCCGGCCGCACGGCCAGACGTAGTCGGTAAAACGGAATCGAGCGTGCCAGCGCTTCCGTGAACTCAGGCCGCTCCGGGCGTGGCCCAACCAGGCTCATCTCGCCGCGCAGGACGTTCCAGAATTGTGGGAGCTCGTCAAGGTGGGTACGGCGCAGGAAGCGGCCGACGCGGGTCGTCCGCAAATCACCCGCAACTGCCCATTGAGCGCCCTTTGCCTCTGCGTCCCGCCGCATCGATCGAAATTTGTACACGATGAAGGGCCGGCCCGCTCTACCAAGCCGTTCCTGGCGGTATATGACATGCGTTCCGGACTCGATCATGATGGCAGTCACAATGAATGGCGCAAGAATGAAGGTGAGCGCCAGGCCGGCGGCAGCGCCCACGACATCGACCACGCGCATCGCCGCCTCTTCCAGAGATGAGGTGTTCGGGCGTGTGGGCAAAGCAGCCAGCCAGAAATCGTCGGCATGCTCGACCGCTACCTTCCCCGCAATCTCCTCATAGGCGGCGTTGAAATCGATTACCTCGAGCCCTCGCTCGATGCAGCCGGACAGTACCGCTACCAGGCTATTCGATAGGCTCTGACGCGGTCCCACCACGATCCTGTGAGCTTGATACCGATCGGCGATATCGGCCAGATGCGCCGTGTCCCCGAGGTATTGAGGACCACTCGCCGCTCGCTCCGATACGAATCCAAGCACGCGATACGAGCCCTCTCTACCCTGGGCCACCTGCGTGAGGGCCGAGCAAAGGGTGGCGTTCCCCACCACCAGCAGCCGGGTGGCATAGGCGGGCCGCCGCAGAAGAGACGCGTATACTGCGCGCCACCCCAGCACCGAGACCGGCATTCCCACGATGGCCAGTCCGAGAGCAGGCCTGGGATACGTCTTCAAAAAGCCATAGTAGGCCAGTAGCGAGGCTACGGTCACGATGATGCTGACCGTGATCGTCACCCGCGCTGCGTCCAGAAAGCGATCGGCGGTCTTGAGCTCGTAGGCGCCTGCCATACAGGACACGAGCAGCCAGAGCGTCGCACCTCCCAGAACCCAATCCCATGAGACGTACAAGAAACTCGGGCTGGTCGGATGAGCCCAGGCTCGCCACGCATAGTATCCACCGAGCAGCCAGACGACGGCCAGGCCGGTATCGACCGTCCCCAGGAGCCACTTACGTTCCTGCACCTGCAGAAATGGCAGCGAGATCCGGTTGACCGGGACAGTCCCCGGAGCGCGAAGCACCTCCGCGGCAGCCGTTGGTTGCGCGACTCTCATCGTGTAGGCGGAAATCCTTTGAGCGATTCTCCCTAGACAATACCGTCGAACCGACCGCCTGGCTATGGGTCAAAGGTCCATATGTACCTGTCCAAAGGAGTACGCTTTCCGGCGCCTTTGGGGGCCACGCGAGGGCACAAACATCACACTTTCGGCCCATAGTGCGCGCGACCCGCATTCGATATGCTCTACGAAACGAGGATTCGGTATCCCGCAGGGCCTCGGTCGTAGCGCATCGTTCGTAGCTCAGGTCTTCAGGCCGTCAAACGCCACCGAGTTGCCCAACAGTCGGCCGGCAAGGAAACCTACTCATGCAAACCGCTGCAACAGTCGGAGGCGATCGCACATCGGTTCGCCTCACTCGCTCTTACTGGGGCCGAGCGCTACGTTCAGTCTGGACTGTCGCAGGCGTCATATTCCTGCTCTACGGCTGGTGGCTCTTTGTCTTCTTCCGCAGCGGCCACGACGTGCATGAGTTTCCCCTGGTCGAGCGCCGCTATGCACAGCAGAGCCATCTCAGCTCCACGATCAAGTTCGGTCCGCATTATCACTTTGCAGCCCCGGGACGAAGCTACGATGGGCAGTTCTTTTACTTTCTCGCGCTTGATCCTGTCAATGCGCGTTACTACCTGGACACTCCCAGCTATCGCTACACCAAAATCCTCTACCCACTCACCGCTCGGTTTCTGGCGCTCGGCCGGTCAGATCTGATCCCCTACACACTGATTCTGGTGAATTGGCTTGCCATGGCGGGCGGCACACTGGCAGTGGCCGCCTGGCTGCGGCGCAGGAAAGTTTCACCCTGGTTCGCCCTCATCTACGGTCTGTATCCTGGCCTATTTACCGCCTTTCAGCGCGACTTGACGGAACCCATGGCCTATGCGCTCATCGCCCTTGCCGTCTATCTCTTCGACTTTGGCGGACGGCGACGTTTGTTATGGTCCGGTCTCGTCTTCTCGCTCGCCGTGCTCACACGCGACAAATCGGCCGTCTTCGCGACCATCTACGGTCTGGCGCTGCTCCTCGACGGGATTGCCGCTACCAAGCCGGCAGACTGGGTTGAGAGGATCGTCGCAAATGTGCCACGTGCCGCGCTACTGCTGGGTCTCGCCGGCATCCCTATGCTCCTCTACAAGGTCTTCCTGCACTTCTGGCTGGGATCTGCCGGATTCACACCGTATGAGGCCGCCCCCCTGGCCGGCGTCCTGACCTCGCTTTCACTCGGAGACCGAGTGGTAGAGACGCTCAGCGTCTATTTTCCTGCGCTGATCTGTGGATCGCTGGGTGTCTGGGCGCTCTGGAAGAGGCTCTGGCACGCACCCATCTTCCTGTTGCTGGTGAGCATTGACCTTGGACTTATCACCCTCAACCCGGGGTATTTCATAGACCCGTTCGGCATGCTCCGCGTCGGCACAGCGGTAGTACTGGCGGCACTGTACTGCATCCCACTCTTCGACCGGCTGACGGGCAGAAACCGAATGTGGCTTCTTGGCTCCGCGGCTTGCTGGCTCTGGCTCACCGCGAGCTGGCTCATCCTCGGGTTTATCCTTCTGGCGGGGTGAGGGGTGCAGCCACAAGTAATGTTCGCGCTTGCGATCGAGGCGCCAGGCGCTGATACGCCAGCGTCTGCTGCGCAGAGCACTCGTGGCCGAGAGGTTCAGATTCTGTGCAAGTGGATGTTCTCCGCAATCGGCGTGGAATCCGTAGGGGCGTCTTGCAAACGCCCAATTCGCATCAACGTTAGAGGTGACAGAGGGGAGGTCGTCCGCGGCATGATGAGGTTGACCCACTTCATCAGCAAGGAGCGCCTCCCCATGGCGACGGTACCACAGGTAGCCCGTGCCCTGC
>Ga0207416_1003504_pt1 | contig 14906 bp, 14 predicted proteins | sample PaiPotPPM11metaG_FD_184107 | JGI IMG/M metagenome (GOLD analysis project Ga0207416, IMG submission 184107) | Iron sulfur acid spring bacterial and archeal communities from Banff, Canada, to study Microbial Dark Matter (Phase II) - Paint Pots PPM... ...
GATCTTGTCTCGTCACAAAGCATGATCATCCAGGTGGCCGTCCTGACGCTCACCCCGCCCCCGGCACGTCATGATCACCCAGGCGCTACATCACAAACCGGGACTGTAGTACCGGGCGGGCAGGTAGCCGGCTCGACTAGCATTCGTGATGGGCCGCGTTGATGGTGACAGATAGCGGTGGGGGGGCCGGTCTGCGTACTGTGGGTCCAGGCTCTGTCCCGCTGGGTGCTGGCCGTCGACTGGGCAGGGCATGAGGGGCGGTACGGCGGTGATGGAGGAGCCGACGCTTACGCTCGCCGGGTTGCTGCGGCGACTCCGTGCAGAAGCCCGGCTGACGCAGGAGGAACTGGCGGAGGCGGCGGGCCTGAGCCCACGCTCGGTCAGTGACCTGGAGCGGGGCATTAACCGGACCGCGCGCAAGGAGACCGCCGTGTTGCTGGCGGGGGCGCTCGGCCTGTCCGGGACGGTCGCGGAGTTGTTCGTGGCCGCGGCGCGTGGGCGAGGCGCTGCTCAGGATGTGGTGGCGGCCAGGCAAGGGACGGCTCTGGGGGCATTCGCTGCGGCGGCGACTCGGGGGCTGCCGCGGGATGTCGCTGGCTTTACCGGGCGGCAGGCCGACCTTGACCGGCTGGCGGAAGGGCTAGAGAGCCTGGCCGCGTTCGGCGGTGTCGTGGGGATCTGCGCGATCGGCGGGATGGCCGGAGTCGGCAAGACCGCCTTCGCGGTGCACGCGGCTCACCGGCTGGCCGACCAGTTCCCCGACGGCCAGTTTTACTTGCCGTTGCACGCCCACACGCGTGGCCAGCGGCCGGTGGATCCGGCAGACGCGCTGTCCAGCTTGCTGCTGACCGCGGGGGTGCCCGCGGCGGCGATCCCGCCCGGGCTGGAAGCCCGGGCCGCGCGGTGGCGTGCTCACGTGGCAGGCAAGAGGGTCTTGCTCCTGCTGGATGACGCCGCCGGCCATGAGCAGGTCCGGCCGCTGCTGCCGGGTATCGGGGGCAGCCTGGTGCTGCTGACCAGCCGCCGGCGGCTGGCGGCGCTGGACGACGCCATCGTCGTCAGCCTCGACACGCTCGCTCCGCAGGAGGCCAGTGCGCTGCTGATCCGGCTTGCGGGCCGCCCTGGGCTGCAGCCCGGTGACGTTGCGGTGGGCGAGATCACCCGGCGGTGCGGGTACCTGCCGCTGGCGATCGGGCTGATCGCCAGCCAACTGCGCCATCACCCGGCCCAGACCGCCGACAGCGTGGCGGCGAGCCTCGCGGCGGCTACCGACCGGATGGAACTGATGCGGGCGGAGAATCTGTCGGTCGCGGCCGCCTTCGACCTGTCCTACCAGGATCTCAGTCCGGGCCTCCAGCGGCTGTTCCGCCGGCTCGGCTTGATCCCGGGACCTTCCTTCGACGTCTATGCTGCCGCTGCCCTGGACGGCGCCAGCCCGGGCGAAGCCCGCCGCCAGCTCAACGAGCTGTACGACCAGCACCTGATCACTGAGCCCGCCCTCGGCCGGTACCAGCTGCACGACCTGCTCCGCGAACACGCCCGCATCATGGCCACGAGGACTGCCGCTGCCGCCGACTCCGAGATGGCCACCGGGCGGCTTTTGGACTACTACCTGCACACCGCCCGAGCCGCCGGACGGTACTTCGCCACCCGGGCCAGCACCGACCGCCGGCCGCCGCCGGGCAGCCCGCCGGCGCAGGCCCCGGGCCTGTCCACCCTCGGGCAGGCGGCCGCCTGGCTGGAAGCCGAGCGGGCCAACCTGCACGCCGCCGCGGACTACGCCGCCACCCGCGGCCACTCCCGGCATGCCATCGCGATACCCGCCGCGATGAGCGGGTTCCTCGCCGCCCGGGGCCACTGGGATCAATCCGCCGCCCTGCACCAGAGCGCCCTGACCGCAGCGCGCGGGGCTGGTGACCGGCGCGGCGAGGCGGCCACGCTCGGCGAACTGGGCATCGTACAGCGCGAGACGGGGGACTACCCGGCCGCTACCGCCAGCCTGGCCCAGGCGCTGGCGCTTTACCGTGACATCGGTGACCCGGCCGGGCAGGCCTACGCCCTCAACCAGCTGGGCTTCCTTCGAGTGGTGACCGGTGACTATCCGGCCGCCGCCGCCAGCCACCAGCAGGCCCTGGCACTGGCCTGTCGCGCTGACGACCGCCTCACTGAGGCAGCCGCCCTCAGCCACCTGGGCCTGCTGCAGCAACTAACCGGGGACTACCCGGCGGCGGCCGCCAGCCTGCAGCAGGCCCTGGCCCTGTGCCGCGGCATCGGCGATCTGCCCGGTCAGGCCTACGCCCTGAACTCCCTGGGCGTCGTGCAGCAGGAGACCGGGGACTACCCGGCCGCCGCCGCCACCCAGCAACAAGCCCTGGCGCTGTTCGATGAGCTCGGCTACCTGCTCGGCCAGGCCTGCGCCCTCAATGACCTCGGCCTCGTACAGCAAGAGACCGGGGACTACCCGGCCGCCGCCGCCAGCCACCAGCAGGCCCTGACCCTGTTCGGTGACCTCGGCAACCGGCTCGGCCAGGCCGAGGCGCTCAACCGCCTCGGCGAGCTAGCCACCCGGACCGCCGACACCCCGCAGGCCCGCGAGCACCACACCCGGGCGCTGGCCATCGCCCGCGACATCAGCGCAGCCCCCGAAGAAGCACGCGCCCTCGAAGGACTCGGCCGGGCCCACATCCACGGCAGCGACCACGGCAAAGGCCTGGATTATCTGCGGCAGGCCCTCACGGTCTACCAGCGCATCGGGGCACCGGCCGCTCAACGCCTGCGGGAAACCCTCCGCGGCCCAAGCTTGCCGGGAAGCACCGACGACCCGATCCGGGCGTCATAACGCCCGCACCCGGTTGATCGCGACCGCGCAATCCGGCTCAGCGAGGCAGAGCGTGACCGGATCCCGCGGCCGCACTGCGCCCGCATTCTCGGCGGGGCAGCCTGATGGGCACATGTGCAGGCCATCGCCTGGGGCACCGCGGGCTTGCAGCCCTTGGGTGAAGATCGCGGGGCCTTCCCCTCCGGAAGGGCAACGTTCTCGTGCTGGTGGACTCATCGGCCGCTATGCCACCGACCGGACGGGAACGTAACCGGAGTGGGCCCAGGGCCCGAACGCCTTTTGTGGTGAGCTGGCCTTGACCCGGCGTTCTGTCGTGCCGCTGCGTTGCCGTTACAACCTGAGTACCCGGTGGAGTCCCCGGTCGACCTCGCTCATCAGCGATGCCGGCAAGTGGCCCGCGGGTGCCTCCAGGTCGGCCTGGTCGAGGGTCACCAGGGCCGTGACGTTAACCACCGAGTCCTTGGGCAGGCCCGAGGAGGCTGCGGGCAGGAACACGTTGCCGGGCATCGCGGCCAGGGCTGTGTTCGAGGTGACGACAGCGGCGATGGTGGTGTTCAGCCGGCTGGCGTTGAAGGAGTCGGCTTGGATGACCAGGACGGGACGTCGTTTGGCGGGCTTACTGCCACGCGCTTCGCCGAGGTCGGCCCAGCAGATGCTGCCGCGGCTGGTCACCAGTCGCCCTGGCCGGCCAGGTAGCGGCGGCCAGCGGCGGCAGCGGCGGCGTTGGAGTCGTCCTCAGTCGTCTGAAGCGCCTCGTTGATCTGCCGGGTAAGCGAGTGGGCAGCGAGCTGGTCAAGGTAGCTGCGGGCAGCGCGGGCAAAGAACTCGGACCTGCTGATACCGAGCTCGGCGGCTTGCCTGGTGGCCTGCTCGAAAGTGTCGTCCGGGAGCGAGATCGCTGTCTTCACACCATCAGTATAACCGGGTATTACCGTCGCTGGGACCGCCGACGCTGCCGGTCGCGGCTCACTGCGGTGGATGGTGCGGATGGCCGCGGACTGGGCGGACACCAACGATGCGATGACGGTGGCGCCGTCGGCGAGCTTGTCCCACAGCACGCTGATCTCCTCGGCGGTGTCACCGTTGAGCATCAGGAAGAACGACTCGTCGTGGGTCAGGCCGCCGACGCGGCGGGCGGTTTGCACCGAGGTGCCGGCGATGCCGCCGGCGGTGCTCCCGAACACGTCGCAGGCGGCCACGCGGAAGCCGTTGTCGTTGTGGTGGGCGGTGCTGGCGATGCGCGGAAGCTTCCGGTCCCACCCTCTGGTGGGACGGCGAGATCATCGGCTCCTGGTCCGTCACATCCACGGGCCAGGTCCGAACGATGGTGCTCGCGGACCGGGGCGGCGCCGCACGCTCCGCCATCGAGGACGCCGCGACGCGACTGGAAGCACGGCTGCCGGGAACCGCGATCACTCCCGCGATCCGCACACCGCTGGAACGCGAACTCGCCGAGAAAATTGCCGAGGCGCCTGCAGGATCCTGACGCCGGCTGAGCCCTTCATGCGCCCGGTGCTTCCCGGTGCTGACGCGTAACGCGGCACCCGGACGCCCGGCCGGGCAGGTGAATATTCTCCGGAGCCGGGGGTCCGGTGCGCGGGTCTTGGAGTGCGGCGGCGCGGGCTTGGAGTTGCGGATTGACGACGCTGGCGGCAAGGGTTCGGGCCAGTGGCCGGGTCGCTTGGTCACCCGCTTCGGCCTGGTAGATCACCGCCCATGCGGTGAATTCGGGTAGGTCCATCCGCAGCGCATCCTGGTAGAGACGGCGCGCTAGCGGCGCGACCAGGTCAGGCTGCTGGCGGGCCGCGATCTCCAGTTGCCCGAGGGCTACGAATCCGGATACCCAGACGTAGCGGTCGGGGAGCCGGTCGCAGCGGCGCCGGGCGTCGGTGATCCATTCGGTGGCGGCCGTCCCGTCGCCTGCCTGCAGGGCCAGCAGGGCCAGGGCTCGCCCGGCCATCCCCTCCCAGCAGGGATCGCCCAGCTGGCAGGCCAGCGCGAACGCGTTCTCCGCGTCGTCGCGTGCCTCCTCACCGCGCCCGGCTGCGGCCAGGCAGTGCGCCCGGAACGCCTGTGGCCAGGGGACGAACGCGTTCCAGCGTTCCCGGTCGCAGATATCGATGCTGCGCTCGGCGGCCGCCCGGGCCTCGTCTACCTGTCCCGCGAGCAGCAGCGAGCGTGCCATGAGACCGGTTGACCAGGCCTCCTGCCGTGGGCGCCCCGCCGATGCCGCGGTCTCTGCGGAGCAGGCGAGCAGCCGCACCGCGGTGTCGTGATGGCCCTGGTCCGCCTCGTTCATGCCGTGGATCGCCAGCACCCGGGCGGTGAGCGCCGGATCACCGGTGGCCTCGGCCTGCGCTGATGCCTCGCGCAGGGCGCGGGCCGCCGATGCGTGCCGCCCGGCTTGCACGTCGACGAAGGCCAGCTCGCGCAAGATCTCCGCGGTAAGCGGCTGGCTGCCCGCGGACCTGGCGGCCGCGAGCGCGCGGTTCAACACCACGGCCCCTTCGCCGTCGAAGCCGCGTACGGCGTGCACCAGGGCGGACCCCAGGGCCGTCAGCACATCCGCCAGCACGAGCGGATCCCCGGCGCGCTCGGCGTCGTCGGCCGCACGGCGCAGCGTCTCGACCCCAGCGTCAGCCGAGCCCGCGTCGAGGGCCGCCTTCCCGGCTCTCAGCAGCGACCTGGCGACCACGCCGGCCCGCAGCCCCGTCGGCGAAGCCGCGGCAGATACCAGCGCCGCGGACCGCAGAGCCGCAGAGCACACCAGGCCCTCCCGGGCGAAAAGGGCCTCGCACCATGACAGATGCACCACGGCCCGGGCGGGATGACCGGCCGCGACCAGCGTGCGCAGAAACAGCTCTTGCGCGCCCTCGTCGAGCGGGTCCAGCGCCGCGGCGCGCCCGGCCGGCTCGATGGCCTCCTCGGCGTCACCCGCGCTCATCAGGCCCAGCGCCGCCCGGCGTAGCTCCTCCATCGACCGGGCCGCGCATCTGCCGCGGGCCAGCATAAGCCAGACGTCGAATGCCGGGCAGTTGCGCGGCTCCACACCCTCTAGCAGCGTCCCGCCGATCTCGGCGGCGGGCAAGGAACCGTCCCACAGCGCCCGGACGTCAACCCACACAGAGACGCCGGCCAGGCTGAGCGGATCGCCCCGGAACATCCGCGGGTTCTGGCCGCAGCGGCGCAGATCAGCCAGGCACCATCGCAATGCCCCCAGCGGGTCATCTGCCTCGCCGAACAGCTCTCCCGCAAGCTCGCCCCTGGTCAGCGGCCGTTCGGCCAGGGCAACCCGGGCCAGCAGCGCCCAGGACTTCTGCCCCCGCGGCGGCTGGCACGGCTGCCCGGACCCGCCTTCGATGCGCGGATGCCCGAGCAGCCGTACCCGCAGAGTCACCGGCCGCGGGGCTCAGCCGACTCCGGCCGCAGCCGGCTGCGCCTGCAAGGCGTGCACATCGGCCGTCGTGAGGCCGTTGCCCCCGATACCCCAGTCACCGCTGCGTACCTCCTCGACGAGGACCCACGTGACCGGCCGGAGATTCTCGCCCTCGATTTCCACCATCGTGTCGGTGATCTTATTGATCATCTCCTGCTTCTGCGCTTGCGTGAAGACTCCCTCGATCACCTTCACCGTGACCATCGGCATCTTGGTTCTCCCTCCAACGCTGATACCCGTGCCGCCGACGATGCCCCCCGGCCGTGTGAAGGCGCGTGTGACCGGCAGGGCCGCATCTCAGCGCTTCATCCCGGAGCTCTCACACGCCCGGTCACATGGCGTGCGGGAATCATCGGCCCAGGTAGGCCCCCAGAGACAGGGACAGAAAGAAGGTGCCGGTGATGACCGACGTCGCGTGCTTTTGCGGGTGCTGCTTCTGGTTCGATGGCGACGCGGCGGCCTGTCCCAGATGCGGACAGGTCGCGAGTATGACCGTACGGTCACCCGGTGGGCCGGATGACCGGGTCACGGGCCAGGGGCGTGTCGAGCAGGGCCGTGTCGAGCAGGGCTGCTGCGGCGGCCCGCGCGGCTTCGGCCGCAGCGGGGTCATGGTCCAGGCGCGCGGACTGCCCGCTGCCGTCGTAGAGCAGGTGCAGCTGGCGGGCCAGGATCTCCGGCTCGGGCACGCCCGCTTGGGCGACCAGTTCGGTTAGCAGGGCGCGTACCCAGTGGCGGTAGACATCGGTGGCCTGTTCGGCGGGGTCTCCCGGATGGGATTCCGCGCTGGCCCGGGCGAACGCGCAGCCGCGGTAGTCCGGCTGGGCGAACAGCTCCCCCTGGCCTTCGAACACGGCCAGGAGGCGCTCGCGCGGGGTGTCGTAGCGTTCGACCGCCTGGGTGATGCGCTGGGTAACGCTGTCGTGGCGGGTCTGCAGGTAGGCGCGGACCAGCTCGTCCTTGCTGCCGAAGGTGTTGTACAGCGAGGCCTTGGCCACGCCGGCCTGCTCGATGATGCGCTCAATGCCGACCGTGTGCACGCCTTCGTTGTAGAACAGCTCGTTGGCCGCGGCCAGCAGCCGATCTCGCGCCGACCGCCGGCCGGCGGTCGTTTCCTCGACAGCCATGGGGATGGCCACCTTCCTAGACAGACTTGTCTATTCTATGCTCTGGGCCCGGGCGGCTGGCTGCGCGGCGCGGCCAGGCCGGTTCTTGAGCAGACCGGACAGGGCCAGCGCGGCCAGCGCGATCACCGCGGCGCCGTAGTAGCGCGCGGTGCTGATCAGCCCTCCGCCGTGCACCACGCCGAACCCGGCCAGCACGGCGGGCACGCCCAGCCCCAGGTAGGACACCACGTAGAGCAGCGAGACCAGGCCCGCCCGCTGGTGTGCCTCGGCCAGCGGGACCACCGTGCGGATGCTGCCCTGGAAGCCGCTGCCGAACCCCGCGCCGGCGATCGCCGATCCCGCGAAGAAGACCGCCGCCGACCCCAGGCTCACGGCCATGACGGTGACGGCCACGCCGGTGATCAGCGCCAGGATGCCGAACAGCATCACCGTGCGCGCCGCGGCCCGGCGCAGCACGATGATCGAGACGACGGCCGAGGCAGCCAGCACGAACAGGCTCAGGCTGCCCAGGAGCACGTCGTCTGAGCCGGTCAGCGCGTGCACCAGCGCCGGGCCGAGCGCACCGTACAGGCCGGCGAGCGCCCAGACCGCGAACAGCACGGGCACGGCGGTCAGCACCGGGGTCCGCAGCGCCCGCGGCAGGATGATCTCCGGCCGCAGGCTGGCCAGCGCGCCCGGTGCCCGGCTGACGGTCTCGCGCATCGCCGCGATCGCAGTCGCCTGCAGGGCGAGCACGCCGATCAGGGCCAGGTAGATCAGATGGGTGGGATCGGGCAGGAAACGGATCGCCAGCGCGGACAAGATCGCGCCGCTCGCGGTGCCCATGCCCGGTGCCGCCGCGTTGGCGAAGGTGCCGAGCTCGCGGTCCATGTCCAGCATGGCCGCGCCGATCGCGCCGAGGGCCGCGCCGGTGGACAGGCCCTGCACCACTCGGGCGGATAGCAGCTCAGGCACCCCGGTAGCGGTGGCGAAGATCACCAGCGAGGCTGCGTGCACGGTGATCGCGGTCAGCAGCACGGGCCGGCGTCCGACGTGGTCGGAAAGCTTGCCCAGAGTCAGCAGGCCAGCCAGCACCGCGATCGCGTACGCCCCGAACACCACCGTGGTGGTGATCGGCGTGAAGTGCCATTGGGCCTGGTAGATCGCATACAACGGGGTGGGGGCGGCGGAAGAAGCCAGGAGCGCCACGATCAGCGAGGCCAGCACGAAAACGGCCGGGCGACCGCTCAGCCGGTGACCGCCCAGCCCGCGCCGCCAAGCCCGCCGCGCGAACGGGTCGGGCGGGAGGCCGGTCGCTTCGCCGACCGGACCACGGACCTGCAGGGCCTGGGGACGCGCCACCCGCCGGGCCGGATGCGGGGCCCGCGCGGCCAGCGCGATGCCTGTTCTGGATCCTGGACCATGGTGCGTCGTCATCGCTGCTTGCCCGCCCAAATTGAGTAGACCGGTCTGTACAGTGAGAGCATAGACAGACTGGTCTAATCAGTCAAGGCCGGTGCCGCCGCGACGCCAACGCGGCCGGAACTGCGCCGGGGGTTATAAGGAACGGGCCTCAGCCACGGCTGACCCTGCCCGCGCATCCGAACGGTCCCACCACCACCCGGTCAGCAACGCTCCTTACCGGCTCTGCTCGCCGCGCTGGAACCTGTGCGTCGTGGCGCCGAACGGGTCGCCCTTGGCGTGGGCGAAGACCCTGACCGGCGTGACCGAGAACACCATCGCCTCACCGCTGCCGTCCGCGTCGCGGAAGCAGCCGTCGCGGGCGATCCACTGCCAACGGCCGTCCCACTTGGGGGCGAACGCCGCGGCGACCCGGCTGAGCACGGCGTCGTCGGTCACCCGGACCGCGTCGCCCTCGACCACGACGTCCAGGCCCTGGTCCCACCGGTTGCAGCCGGTGGTCAGCACCACATGCGGGTTGGCGCGCAGGTTGATGTACTTCTGCTCCCCGGCGCCGGTGCTGAACCAGACGGCCCCTTCGGCCCACGCGGCGACGACCGGGGTGACGTGCGGCCGGCCGTCGGCCCGGACCGTGGAGATCCAGAACAACTCGGCCGCGGCGAGGACCACCAGGGTCTGCTCCCACTCCGCGACGGCCGCGGCAGGATCGCTGTAGCGCTGGTCGAGCTGGGTGACTGGCGTCGGCATGGGCGTATTTCTCCAATCGCGGCATCGGCAGGGCCCGCCCGGCGGGTTGCACCGCAACGCGGGTTGCACCGCAACGCGGGTTGCACCGCAACGCGGGTTGCACCGCAACGCGGGTTGCACCGCAAGGCCGGCGGGCCCCCTCGGCAGAGGGGACTGACCGCGAGCGCAAAACTAATCGCCCGTCGCCGACGGCACTGCTATCTCATCCCTCGTGGACGATAGACGCCGGGGGGCGGGTGAACGCCGTGCCGCAGTCCTTCCCGACCGCTTGAACGTCGGCGGAGAACGCCACGAGCGGCGTGGTCTTTCCCCCTTCGGCCGAGCCCCTTTCGATGAGGCCGGCGTCAATCCCCAGGTTGACGAGATGCTGTTGCAGCTGGCCCGAGGTACCGATCTTGGTGACGGCCTCGGACAGAGCCCGTAGCGGGGTTTCCTTGGTCCCGGTCTGGCTCTTCGGCGGAGCGTATCCGGCCAGGAACTTCTGGTAGGCCGTCCTGAAAGCGGCGCAGGCCGCGCTGTTACTCACGCTGGCGGCCGGGGCGGGGTTATGGCTGCTGCGGGAGGGTGTCCCGCCCGCGGTGGGCGATGACCCGTCACCGCCGCCACAGCCGGCCAGCGCTAAGCAGGCCCCGGCCGCGAGGACCAGCACTGGTGTGCTCAGCCTCAGGAGATGACTATTCCCAGACATTTCCGCCCTCCATTAACGACGCGATGACGGTTGACCCTATCGGCCGCGAACGGCAATCACATCGCCCTCCCCGAAGGTCGTGATGCGGAGAAGGGATGCCGTCCATTCCGGGGAGCTATTAACGGATAATCTCGGCCCTTTTGCGCCGACGAGGCCGGCGCCCCGGCCGGGTCACGTCGCGGCCTGGGTTTCCGCTTGCTCGCCGATGCCGGCCAGGGCCTGCTCGAGCAGGACCAGGCCGGACGGCGAGGGGATGCTGACCCGGACGGCCCCGGGCACGCCGAGGACCTGACCGGGGCGGACGCTCACGCCGCGGCGGGCCAGCGCGCCGGCCAGCCGGCCCGGGTCGGGCGTGCGCACGAGGACGAAGTTCGCCTGGGACGGAACGGTCTGGTAGCCGGCGGCTTCGAACATCGCCGCCGTCGCGGCCCGGGCGGCCAGCGTCTGCTCGCGGACCCGGGCCCGGTAGTCCCGGTCGGCAAGCGCCGCGAGCGCGGCCGACTGGGCGATCGCGTTGACCGAGAACGGCGGGCGCACCTTCCGCAGCGTGGCCACCACCCCGGGCGGGCCGGCGAGGTACCCGACGCGAAGGCCGGCCAGGCCGTAGAGCTTGGAGAACGTCCGCATGACCACGACGTTGCCGAGGGCGAGCAGATCCAGTGCGCTGGTGGCCGGGGGGTCATCGGCGAAGTCGATGTAGGCCTCGTCCACGACGACCAGGCCGGCCTGGCCGTCCGCCGCGAAGCGCGCGATCTGGCTGCGGGTGACGACGGTGCCGGCGGGGTTGTGCGGGTTGCAGATGAACGCCAGCTCGGCGCCGACACCGGCCATGGCCGGCAGGTCGTGCGTCCAGTCGCGCAGCGGGACGCGGGTGACCTGGGCGCCCAGGGCGCGGGGCACGAGGTCGTGCATCTGGTACGGCGGGTCGGCGCAGACGACCCGGCCGCCCATCGCGGCGAACGCGATCACCAGCAGGTAGATGAGCTCGTCGGAGCCGTTGCCCACCACGATGGCGTCCGCGTCCACGCCCAGCTCGGCGGCCAGCGCCGCCCGCAGGTCGTCAGCCAGCGGGCTCGGGTACCGATGCACCCGCGCGGCCGCCTCGATGATCGCGGCCCGCACCGCCGGCGAGGCGCCGAGCGCCGACTCGTTCGACGCCAGGCTGCCCTCCTCCGATGCCGAGGGGCGTCCCGGCACGTAGGGGTCAAGCGCTGCGACCCAGGGCCGGGGGGCGATGGTCATGCCGCCGCGCCCGGCGCACCGAGGCGCTGCGAGGTGCGGTTCGCCGCGGCCCGCACCTGCTGGGCCACGGTCTCGGTGGACAGCCCGCCCGAACTCAGGTAGCTGACCCCGACCGCCCCGCAGCACACCCGCCGGGCGTCGAAGACGGGCGAGGCCACGCAGCGGATGCCGGACGCCGTCTCCCCGTCGTCGACCGCGTACCCCTGCCGCCGCACCTCGCGGAGCTCGTCGTCCAGGCCGGCGTGGCTCAGCGCCCGGCCGGTGGTGCCGCGGACGTCCAGGTCGGCCAGCGATATCGCGGCCGCGTCCGCGTAGGCGAGCGCGGCCTTGCCGACCGCGGTCAGGTGCGCGGGCAGCCGGGCGCCGACCGCGCTGGCGACCTGGATCCCGCGGCCGGGCGGGTCCTCTTTCTCGATGTACAGGACCTCGGGCCCGTCGAGGATCGCGAAGTGCGCGGTGACCTTGAGCTCATGGCTGAGATCCACCAGTTCCGCGTGCACGGCCCGGGTCGGGGACATGTGCCGCGAATAGGCCGAGCCGACCTCGAAGGCCCGGATCCCGAGCCGGTAGCAGCCCTCGTCGGTCGCCTCCAGGAACCGCTGGGCCAGCAGCGACCGCAAAATGCTGTGCACGCTGCTCTTCGGCGCGTCGATCGCGGCGGCCAGCGCCGACAGCCGCATCGGCGCGCCGTCATTGTCGGCCATGAGCTCCAGGAGGCGCAGCGCGCGCGTTACGGAATTGTTCACCAGATGCGTTCCGGTATAAGAAATGCGTTCACATGTACGTAGGCAGGCTAAAGTCGCTCCCCGGAGCTGTCAAGAAACCGCCCGGCCCCGCCCGCCGCCCGCCGTGCCTTCGCGCACGTCAGCACCCTTTTTCGCCAGGCGACAGACGGTTGACACCGCGCGCGCGGCAAGGTTACCGTCTGCTTGCTGACATGCGAACTCTGTTCTTATATGTGAACAGATGCGGAGAGGCGGTGGCACCTGTGATCACCGCACAGAACGCTCCCGGCGGGCCGATGACGACGAAGCCGCCTCTTCCTCCTCATCTTCCCCGGGGGTCATCCCGGAAACTTCGGCACCTGCCCGGGCCCCTCCAGCCGGCTGGCGAAACGGACTCCGGGCAACGCGTAGTCCGCCACGCTCGATCAGGAGCCCGCAGATGGCTAAGACCACAGCTAGAGCAGACCAGCCGGTCGAAACTACTGGCACCGTCGAGAAGCGCAGCTACGACTACGTCCCGCTGAACGAGCGGCATGGCCGGCCGAGGCACCTGTTCTCGGTCTGGTTCGGCGAGAACATTCACATTCTGGCCGTGGTGACCGGCTCGCTCGGCGTTGTGCTCGGCCTCGGGCTGGTTTGGACGATTATCGCGATCCTGATCGGCAACGTGCTCGGTGCGCTGTTCATGGCGTTCCATTCGGCCCAGGGTCCGAAGCTCGGCCTGCCGCAGATGATCCAGAGCCGGGCCCAGTTCGGCTATCACGGCGGCCTGCTGCCCACGGTGATCGCGCTGTTCATGTACCTGGTGTACGGCGCGGCCGGGATCGTGCCCTGCGGCCAGGCCCTGCAGGCGGTGTTCGGCGGGAGCCTCGACCTGTGGATCGTGCTGTGCACGATCCCGATGGTCGGCCTGGCCATCTTCGGCTACAACCAGGTGCACCGGGCGATGCGGATCCAGACCGCCGCGTTCGTGGTGCTGTTCGCGATCGTCGGGATCTGGCTCCTGGTACACGGCATCCCGTCCCCGCAACTGCACGCCGGGCACTTCATCTGGGGCGCCTTCCTCGGCTCGGTCTCGGCCTACGCGGTCTGGCAGATCTCCTACGCGCCGTACGTCTCGGACTACTCGCGCTACCTGCCGCCGGACCAGACCAGGAACGCCTTCGCCTACACCTACCTCGGCACGAACATCGGCTCGATAATCCCGATGGCGATCGGCGCGGGACTGGCGGCGCTATACCCGACACTCGGCACCGTGGGCGCCATCCATAAGCTGGCCGGCGGCGTCCTGACGTTCCTCATCGGGATCAGCATCATCATGCCGAACTCGTTCAACGTCTACGGCGGCATCATCACCACGCTGACCATCGGCACGAACTTCAGGGAGTTCAAGTCGACCGCACGGCTGCGCGTCGTGGTGGGCATCATCGTCGGCGGGCTGATGATGGTGGCCGCGATCGTCGGGGCCGGCAACTTCATCAACAACGTCTACAACTTCCTGCTGATCCTGCTGTACTTCCTGATCCCGTGGACCGCGGTCAACCTCACCGACTTCTACCTGGTGCGCCGCGGCCAGTACCGGACCGACGACTTCTTCGCGAAGAACGGGCCCTACGGCCAGTGGAACTGGACCGGGCTCGGCGTGTACATCATCACGTTCCTGATCGAGATCCCGTTCATGGCCACGCCGCACTTCACCGGGCCCGTCGGCCACGCGCTCAACGGCGGCGACATCACCTGGATCGTCGGCACGGTGGTGGCCGTCCCGCTCTACTTCTTCCTGGACCGGGCGCGGCTGCGCCGGCAGCGGGTCGTCTCGTGACCGCACTCCTCGAGGGCCGCCACGTGATGGTGACCGGCGCCGGCTCGGGCATCGGCCGGGCCACCGCCAGGTACGCGGCCGAGTCTGGCGCGAAGATCGCCGCCTGGGACATCGTGCCCGATGCGGCCCGGCAGACCGCGAAGGACACCGGCGGCCTCGACTGCACGTGCGATGTCACCGACCCGGAGCAGGTCGCGGCGGCGGCCGCCCGCACCTTCGACGCGTTCGGCACCGTCGACGGGCTGGTCAACGCGGCGGGCATCTTCGAGATCGACGGCGGGGTCGAGCGCTGCGAACTGGACCGCTGGAACCGCACGATCGCCACGAACCTGACGTCGGTCTTTCTCATCAGCCAGGCGGTGGTGAGCAGACTGCCCGACCGGGCGGACGCGGCCATCGTCAACATCGCCTCGATGGCGGGGCTGCGCGGGTTCCCCGAGGAGGCCGCCTACGACGCCTCGAAAGGCGGCGTGATCAACCTGACCCGGCAGATGGCCGTCGATCTCGCCCGGCGCGGGATCCGGGTCAACGCGATCGCGCCCGGCGAGATCGAGACCCGGATGATGCTCGTGCAGCAGCAGGCCGGGGAAAGCTACGAGGCGCTCCGGGACCGGCTGGGAGCCGGGGCGCCGCTGGGCCGGGTGGGCCAGCCGGAGGAGATCGGCCAGGTGGCGACGTTCCTGCTCTCGCCGCTCGCGTCGTACATCACCGGCGCGATCATCTCGGTGGACGGCGGCCAGACGGCCCGCTAGGCATCCGGGCCCGGGCCCGGCGCGGTGGGGGGCCCGTGGTTGGGGGACAGTGGAGGCGATCTTGTGCTGATCTACATCTACCATCCGGGGCTGCACGCCCCGGAGCGGGCGGCCGAGATCGCCCGGCGGC
>Ga0207416_1003506_pt1 | contig 14904 bp, 11 predicted proteins | sample PaiPotPPM11metaG_FD_184107 | JGI IMG/M metagenome (GOLD analysis project Ga0207416, IMG submission 184107) | Iron sulfur acid spring bacterial and archeal communities from Banff, Canada, to study Microbial Dark Matter (Phase II) - Paint Pots PPM... ...
GTTGGGCATCGTACCCTGGCAGGGCTTCCTCTTCATGGGTTCGCTGGTCGTGGTTGGCCTTCTGATCTACTTCATCGCACGCGCCGTGCGCAAAACTCAGGGCGTCAACCTCGACCTGATCTATCGCGAGTTGCCACCAGAGTAATCACCAGCCAGGGCGGTTGCAAGAACCGGCCATGAGAGGAAAGTAGGGGCGGGGGTTGTAGCGGACGCGGGCGAGCTTGCCGGGGGCAAGATCAAGGGGCGCTTGCGCCGCCCATCGCTGGACTGTGGTAGGCCACGTGGGCGGCGCAAGCGCCCCCGCCACCACACCACATCCACTCCGCCCCTACGGAGACCGTCTCTTGCCCATTCTTGCAACAGCCCTGAATCACCACCGCAATTCTATTGACAAATGGAACATGCGTTCGGTATAATAGAAGATATGTTAATCCAAACGCTTCCTGATACCATGACAAAACTCGCTCTGACCAGCGATGCAACCGCTTTTGAACCGGCAGGCGATCAGCCGCAGGCCGAGCGAAAGCGCGTGCCGTTCCAATCGCATAGCCTGGCAGAGTGCATTAGTAACGTGGCAACACCTCAGGGCAAAAGACCCATCTTGAAGGCGATGATAACGACGGCCTGCGAGCGTAATTGCTTCTATTGCCCATTTCGCGCCGGGCGCAGCAAGACGAAGCGCGTCACCTTCTCGCCGGACGAGCTGGCGAGCGGCTTCGACACCCTGCAGCGCGCGGGGCAGGTACAGGGAATGTTCCTGTCGTCGGGCATCATCAGGGGAAGCGCGACTACACAGGATAAGATTCTTGCCGCGGCTGAACTGGTGCGTCAAAAGTATGATTACCAGGGATACCTGCACCTCAAGATTATGCCGGGGATTGAGTACGATCAGTTGTACCAGATCATGCAATTGGCCAACCGCGTCTCGGTGAACCTGGAAGGGCCGACTCAAGAACGCCTGAACGCGCTGGCTCCGAAAAAAGATTTCGAGCGCGAGTTGCTGGCGATGCTGCTCCTGGCCGAACAGATACGGCGCGATCATCCTTATCAGAAGCTGGCCGGCACGGTAACACAGTTCGTCGTCGGCGCGGTCGGCGATACTGACCGCGAGCTGCTGGCAATGAGCCAGCGCCTCTACAAACAAGCCCGGCTGACGCGCGCCTATTATTCTGCTTTCCAGCCGGTCGCGCAGACGCCCTTCGAGAATCTGCCGCCGACAGACCTGCTGCGCGAATTTCGCCTGTACCAATCGAGTTTTCTGCTGCGCGACTACGGCTGGCGCATCGAGGATTTCGCCTTTCTGGAGGGAGGCAACCTGCCCACGGAGGTCGATCCCAAGCGAGCCTGGGCCGAACAATACCTGCGCGAGGCTCCCATTGAGATCATGACGGCGAGCCGCGCGCAATTGCTGCGTATTCCAGGCATCGGGCTGAAGGGAGCAGAAGCGATTCTCCAGGCGCGCCGCAGAGGTAAACTAACGGAGCTAGCGCACCTGCGCAAACTTAACATTGCCGCGCCTGAGCGCGCCGCCCCGTATATTTTGTTGGACGGTCAGAAACCGCCATTGCAAATGACGCTTTTGTAGAATATGCAAATCCGGTTCAGTAGAGAGCAATCGGGCGACACAATGCATTGTGTCGCCCGATTGCTCTCTACTGAACCGGATTACAACAACTCTTCCATTTGCGACAGGTGCGACTCGAAGAGTTGCAGCGCCTGACGCACCGGCTCCGGCGAGGTCATATCCACGCCGGCCTTCTTGAGCAATTCGATACTATAGTCGGATGAGCCTGAGTGCAGGAAGTGCAGATAGCGATCCACGGCGGGTTGTCCCTCGTGGAGGATCTGCTGCGCCAGGGCTGAGGCCGCCGAGATGCCGGTCGCGTACTGGTAGACATAGAAACTGCTGTAGAAGTGCGGGATACGCGCCCATTCGATATCGATCAGTTCGTCGATGGTGGTTTCCGCGCCGTAGTAGTACTCTACCAGAGTGTGATAGAGCGCGCTGAGCGAGTCAGCGGTCAGCGGCTCGCCCTGTTCCGCCTGGCTATGCGCCTGTTGCTCAAACTCGGCAAACATAGTCTGGCGATAGAGCGTGCCGCGGAATCCCTCCAGCGAGTGATTGAGAACGGCCAACCGCCGGCTGCGGTCGGTGGTTGTCCGCAGGAGGTACTCAGTCAGTAGGGCTTCGTTGAGCGTCGAGGCCACTTCCGCTACGAAGATGGTGTATTCGCCGTATTGGTAGGGCTGGCGCGAACGCGTGAAGTACGAGTGCATGGAGTGGCCGAGTTCGTGCGCCAGCGTGAACATGCTCTCGCGGTCGCTCTGGAAATTGAGCAGGATGAAGGGCTGGGTGCTGTACGCGCCGCCGCTATAGGCTCCGCCGCGCTTGCCGGACGTCTCGTAGACGTCGATCCAGCGCCGCGTGAAGCCATTCTGCAGCGTGGTCACATACTCATTACCCAGCGGAGCCAGCGCCGCCGTCACCGTCGCGCGCGCCTCGTCATAGCTCACATCTTCGGATGTCTCTTCGACAATCGGCACGTAGAGATCATACATGTGCAAATCGTCGAGTTGCAGAATGCGCTTGCGCAGTTTGAGATAGCGATTGAGCAAGGGTAGAAATTCGTGAACGGTTTCTACGAGCCTATCGTAGACGGAAACAGGAATGTTATAGCGCGCCAGTGCCAACTCGCGCGCGGAATCGTAGCGGTGCTGGCGGGCATAGAAGATGTCCGCTTTCACCTGCGCGGCCAGCGTAGCCGCGATAGTATTGCGCTGCTTGAAGAACGTGCCGTGCATGGCCTCAAAGGCAGCTTTGCGCACTTCGCGGTCTTTATTGCGAATGAAAAGCTGATAGTTGCCCTTCGTCAACTCAACCGCGTTACCATGCTCATCTATGATGGTGGGCAACTTCAAGTCGGCATTATCGATCATGGTAAAGATGCTGCTGGGGCTTTCGGCCAATTCGCCTGCCGCCGCCAGCACGGCTTCTATCTCGGCGGAGAGAACATGCCCGCGCTTGTGATTCAACTCATCCAATTGCTGCCGGTACAGCCCCAGTTCCGGCGCTTCCCGGAAAAACTGGTCGATGGTGTCCTGGGACAGCGCCAGAATCTCCGGCTCGATGAATGAAGCAGCCGTCAAGAGACGCACATACAACTGCCCGACGCGATCGGCCATTCCCTGGTACAGGCTGCTGGTAGTATCTTCATCTTTGCGCATTGAGGCGTAGACAAATAAGCGTTCAAGCTGCTCGAACAATTCGTCACGCTTTTGTAAGACAAGCCAGAAGGACTGTCCGCTCTGGGCAAGCGTTCCTTGCAACGCTTCAAGTTCGGGAACGCGCTGCTGGAGGCTCTGGAAATCGCTTTCCCAATCATCATTGCTGGGATAGATGCTTTCGAGGTTCCAGGTATATTCGACAGGAATATCACTACGACTCTTTATGGTCTGCACGGTTTGCAAAGGTTTGGCTCCTTCTACTGGAAAAAGTTATAGCTCGTAACGGGAGCTTAGTTATCTGAATATATCACCACATTCAGGAAACGAGCAAATCTTCTCTATCGCCCCATTTGCCAAGAAAGTGATAGAAGTTGCGTTTGGTCAGGCGCGTGCGCTCGGCATCCGATAGCCCGGTGTCTTGCAAGGCGGGAGAGGAATGCACCGGCAAGGAGGGCGTGACCACGACACTGGCCCCGCTATCGCGCACCGCGAAGTTAAAATCGACATCCATGTAGGACGGGTAGCGATAACGTTCATCGAACAAGCCGACTTGGTTCAACAGCGCGCGGCGAAAAGCCATGCAGCGCCGGTCGATAGCCTCGACTTCGACCTGCTCGCTCTCTTCAAAGTGGCGCAGATCGCTCGTCGTCAAGCCATGCAGGCCGGTAATACCGATATGCTCGTCGGCCAGCGTTGCCGCCAGCGGCGTGAAGAGATCGCCCATCAATTCTATATTGCAATCGAGCTGGAGGATATACCGTCCCTGGCTACATTTGAAGCCGGCATTGCGGGCTTCCGCTTCGCCTATTGCCCGCGAGATGCGCAGGTAATGCACGCAAGGTTGGGCAGTCCGCAGCGCCGCGGCCCAGGCGCTCAACTCGTCCTGCGATCCGTTATCGACGAGTATCACTTCGACGGCGCTGTCTTGCGCGTAATGCAGCACGCTTTCGACGCAGCGCCGCGTTTGTTCAAAGCTATTCCGCGCCAGGATATTGACGGAGAACAGGCAGGTATCCGCCTCGTTCAGCAGCGACGGAACGTGTCGCACCGTGCGATAGAACGTCCCATCGAACTCGATGCTGGGTAGTATGCTTAAATGCGCCCCACGCGGGTTATCTTTAATTGCATACCCGGCCTCCTCGATCTTGCGTTTAAGAGCATCAGCGCGCGCATACTGTCCTCTGCGGCGCATGATATCTCGCTGGTGAGAGAGGGCCAGGATGTCATCGGGGATGGGATGATACGAAGATTGTGTCGTCATAGCGTCTATCCTTCTTTTATATATACAAAAGATCTCGATACAAAAATGTTGGATCACCAGCCAGGCCCAAGACCGTGCAGTGTGATCCAACGGCTCCTTCAGAGACACGCGACAGCCAGCTCATGGGTGCGGGAAACTATAACACGAAAACTGAGCGCGGGCTGTTTGGGAATCATAGCAGGAGTCTCCATTTCTTTCATGACGCGGCACTCTCTATTCAATGACTCTGCCCATATTATAGCACACATGATAATCGTTGGTTTCTCGATAGGACATGTGATATACTGTCAGCCAAAACAATATCATCTTGGAAGGAGTTCTCATGCAAACTGCTTTAAGCCATTTCAGGAACACCATTTATAGCCCTGGAGAACCAGCGCACGTTAGCAACAGCGAGCTACAACAATTCACGGAAAATTGTGTGGTAGCCTTAGCTGTAGGCGGCGAGGGATCGCGACTCAAAGCTGTAACCGACTCTCAGCAAGTCCATAAATCCGCATTACGCCTGCCGAATGGCGAGACCATGACCGAGCGCACCATTCGCATCTATAGAGAGGCGGGGTTTCGCGAATTCGTGGCTCTGGTCTTTCATCATGCGCAATCCGTCGTTGACGTCCTGGGTGATGGCAGCCGCCTCGGCGTCCATATCACCTATAGTCATGATCCGGAGCGGCCCGTTGGTAGAGGCGGCGCTGTGCGCAACGCCCTCGACAACGGTTCCATACCCCGCACGAAAAATCTGATCGTCCATAATCCTGATGACCAGATTATCAGGTACGAGGGCAGCTTTCCGCGAGATATCGTCGCGGAACACCTGGCGGGGACGCAACGGGGAATGCTCGCCACAGCAGTGGTAGTAGATGGCACGCCGTATACCTACACCGGCATGAAGATTGATCGCGGCGTCATAGAGCAAATCGAGATGTATCCGTATATCCCCATTCCAACGCATGTGGGCGTTACTGTCTTCTCGCCCGGCGTCTATGACTATTTTATCAGGCTGTTTGACCTCACGAAAAAGATCGACTTCGAGAGCGTGCTTTTCCCTCTGCTGGCCCAGGAAAGACGGCTTTATTCCTGCATGATTCCAGGGAGATGCTGGCTATCCGTCAATGATCCGAAGGCGCTGGCGCAACTGATCGAACTGGTGCAACACGAATAAATTGAAAATGGGTTGAGCATACAAAACAATCCGCGCGCCGACCGGCGCGCGGATTGTTTTGTATGCTCAACCCTTATGAATCTTTAGCGCGGACCGGCGCTGCGCACATCATCGCCGACATCAAAGAATTGCTTGAAGTTCTTCTTGAAGTCAGCGGCCAGACCAGTTGCTGTGCGGTCGTAGGCTTCCTTATCCGCCCAGGTGTTGCGCGGGATGAGTACCTCGCGGGGAACATCCGGGCAGGAAGTCGGCGCTTGCAAACCGAAGACGGGATCGGTGTAGGTTTCAACGCCATCCAGCGCGCCGGTAATAGCCGCTGTGACCATGGCGCGGGTATAGTTGATGTTGATGCGCTCGCCGACGCCGAAGGGACCGCCCGTCCAGCCAGTGTTGAGCAGGTAGCAGCGCACGTTGTACTTGTTGATTCGCTCGCGCAGCAGATCGGCATATTCGGTGGGCGGCAAGGGCAGGAAAGGCGCGCCGAAGCACGAGCTAAAGGTGGCTTCCGGCTCCGTCACCCCTGTCTCTGTACCCGCTAGCTTGCTGGTATAGCCGGACAGGAAGTAGTACATGGCCTGCTCGGTGGTCAACAGCGAAACCGGCGGCAGGACGCCAAACGAATCGGCGGTGAGAAAGAGGATCGCGCTGGGATGCCCGGCCATGCCCGACTCGACGACATTATCGATGAAATCGACGGGATAGGCGGCGCGCGTGTTCTCCGTCAGCGAATCATCTTCATAGCGCGGGTCGCGCGTCTTCGGGTCGAGGACGACATTTTCGTAGACGCAGCCGAAGCGCATGGCGTTCCAGATCTGCGGCTCGTATTTCTGCGAGAGGTTGATGCACTTGGCATAGCAGCCGCCCTCGAAATTGAAGATGCCGTTCTCGCCCCAGCCATGCTCATCATCGCCCACGAGATGGCGCGTGGGATCGGCTGACAGGCTGGTTTTGCCCGTGCCGGACAGCCCAAAGAACAAGGCGACATCCCCGTCATCTCCGACATTGGCCGAGCAGTGCATCGTCATCACGTTCTCCGCCGGGAGCAGGTAGTTCAGGACGGTGAAGATGGATTTCTTCATCTCGCCCGCGTACTCCGTACCAGCGATCAAGGCCATGCGCTCTTCAAAGTCGAGGATGACGACCATATCCGAGCGCGTGCCATGCACCCGCGGGGTCGTGTGAAAGTGCGGCACACAGAGAATGGTGAAGCCAGGGCGCGCCAGGGGCGGATCATTCTCGTTCACGCGCAGAAACAACTGGCGCGCGAAAAGATTGTGCCAGGCCAGTTCCGTGATAACCTGGATCGGGATGCGATACTGCGGGTCAGCGCCGCCAGCCGCGTCCAGCACGTAGACGTCGCGCCCCTGCAAATAGGAGGCGAGACCGGCGCGTATCACCTCGAAGTCTTCGCGCGAGACGGGGTGATTGATGTCGCCCCACCAGATTTTCGAGGCGTAATCTTCACTAGACACGATAAACTTATCTTTCGGCGAACGGCCCGTGTGCGATCCGGTGGTCGCGGCAAAAGCGCCATTCGACGCGAGCATTCCCTCGTTGTGGGCCAGGGCATGTTCCATCAACTGTGCAGGCGGCAGATTCCAGTAAACCGTTCCCAAATTGACCAGCCCATAGCCTTCCAGGGCGGTATTACTCATTATCATAGACATACAGAATCTCTCCTTCGAGACTTGTCGTTACATTCTAATAAAGACGACACTAAGAAATGTCGGAAATAGACCTTCATACAGTATACAATACGGATGGCTGGTTTGCGTAGATGCACAATTTCGTTATTCCTTCGGCAATTGCCGTACATAGGCGACAAACTTGTCGCCGCGATCAAATTCGTTGAGGAACATGCCGAAGCTGGTGAAGCCGGGCGAGAACAGCAGCGTATCGCCCGGACGAGTCAGCGCGACCGCTGCGTCCAGCGCTTCCTTGAAGTTACTGAAGACGCCGCGCACCGGATTGCTCACCTGCGCTTGTGCCGCCGCTGCCTGCACGGCGGGCAACAGTTCGTCAGTTCCCGATCCAGCGAGCAGAACAACAGCGCGGCAGCGCCGGGCAATCGCCTCCGGCCAATCCTCCAGGGGCAGATGCTTGGTGTTGCCGCCCGCGACCAGCACGATTGGCCCGGAGAACGCCTCGATGCCGACGCGCCCGGCCACCGGCGAGGTGCTGGCCGTGTCGTTGATGTAACGCACTCCCCTGACGACGGCGACTTCTTCGAGGCGATGCGCCACGCCGCGAAACGCCCGCACGGCTCGCGCGATGATCTCATCGGGAATGCCGAGCAGGCGCGCCGTAGTAGTTGCCAGCAAGATGTTTTCCAGGTTGTGTCTACCGGCCAGGGGCGTATCGGTAAACGCGAAGGGGATCAGATCTTGCGCGCCGCGCTCAAAGTAGCCGCCGCGTTCCAGGCTGGCATACCACGTTTTGCCAGGAGCCTCCTCGCCAAAACGGCGCGTCCAGGGATTGTCATAGTTGAAAACGGCCAGGTCGGTTGGGCGTTGAAAGCGATAGATGCTGGTTTTGGCATGGGCATAGGCTTCCATGCTGTCGTAGGTGTTGAGGTGATCGGGATAAATGTTAGTCATCACGGCGACCGGGGGGCTGATCTCGTGCGGAAACAGCCCTTCGAGTTGCCAACTCGACAACTCCAATACGACCAGCGTTTCAGGCGTGATCTGCGGCAGCAGAGACAGCGTTTCGACGCCGGCCACATTGCCGCCTAAGACGGTCTGCGCGCCGCTCGCGCGTAGAATCTCGTAGATCAACGCAGACGTGGTTGTCTTGCCGCGCGTGCCGGTAATGCCGACGATGCGCGCCGGGCAGGCGAGAAAGAACAGCGCGATCTCCATTTCGACGCGCGCGCCATGCTGGCTGGCAAGCTGCAAATACGGCGACGACAGGGGAACGCCGGGATTGCGAATGACGATCTCGGCCCACAGAAAATCCTCTTCGCGATGTTCGCCCAGAATAAATTCAATCGGCAACCCGGACAGCGCCTGCACGCTCGGCGCTAATACCTCCGGCGCTTTCAGGTCGGTGACGCGCACGATTGACCCCTGCTGTGCGGAGTAGCGAGCCGCAGCGATCCCCGATCCTTGCAGGCCCAGGCCCATAACCAGCACTCGTTTCCCGCGTAAATCCATTCTATACGCTCCTCGTTATCAATAAATTGTCACGTTGGAGATAATCTTAACAGAATAATGCGAAAGGCACAAAGCAATCACGTCACCGATCTGTCCTTCATTGGCCGGAAAAACAGGGTATAATAAGGATAGGTTCATTGCCAGCCAATCATGCGAGTTGGGAAACATGCGTCTCCCGGATATCTAGAAACAGAGCCATATGCAGCCAGGGCCTTTTATACAGCTTGATCCGATTTTACAACACATGTCGGTGGGCATTGTTTTGCTCGATTGCGCCGACTTGCGCGTGAGGTATGCCAATCCCTACCTGCTATCGCTGCTAGAAAAACGCTGGAGCGCGGAAGACGTCGTGCATCGCGCGGTCGAGGAGATCATCCCCGAAGAGTTGCGCGATCTCGCCCTGCCGATCGTGCGCGAAGTGTGTATGACGGGCCAACGTATGAGTTGGAATGACCTTGCCTATGAAGGTTTCCTGGCGGCTCGCGGTCGCACCTCCTGGCGCGTCTCTGTTGAGCGCATTACGCCGGCAGAAGCGCAGCAATATCTTGCCGGGTCGCGGGAAGAAGCGGCGGAGGATATGCTGCTGGTGACGATAGAGGATGTCACCGAACTGGCCCGCTCGCGGCTGTACGTCGATGCCATCCAGAGCATTTCGTCGGCCATTGTGGGGCCATTCGCGCTGCCCCTGGTGCTGGATCGCATTCTCCAGGCCGTGCAGGAAATGGTTGGATCGACGCGCTGCGCCATCATCTTGATCGAGCGTTCGGTCTCCGGCGTCGATTTCGACGTTCAGGAGCCATATCAGGCCACCCCGGCCATCAGCTATGACCAACCAATCACTGGCAGACCACCGACCGCCACCATCGCCGCGCAGAAGGGCGTCCACCTGCGCTCGCAAGACTGGCACCCGCGCCTGAGCGAGCAACTGCTGCTGGCGTGGGCCATGCGGGAGCAGCAATCGATTGTGATCTCGGATACCAATAAGTGGCCCGAACTCGATCTGCCGCTGCTAGACGATGCCGGGACGCCGCGCCGCCCCGGTTCCGTCCTGTGCATCCCAATTTTTGATCCGATTGACGTGGGAGAACATGTTGCCTCAAGTTTCACGCGCGGCGAAAAAAACGGCGCTGAGACGCGCAAAGGCAAAGTGATCGGCACGATCGAGGTTTATCACCGGCGCGCGCGCGGCTTCCCGGCTGAAGAAATTGATCTGCTGGAGCAATTCGCCCAACAAGCAGGGTTGGCGATTCAAAATGCGCGCCTGTTCTTGCGCATCAACCAGTTGGCGCGCGATGCCAGCCGCAACCTGCGCCAGCGCGAGCACATCATGCAGGCAATCCCTGATGGCGTGATCATTTATGACTCGCGCTGGCGCATCGCCGATGCCAACCAGACCATCCGCCTCCTGCTTGGCTGGTCAGATGATATCCTCGGCCTGCATGTCTCCGAGGCGCTGGCGCGCAGCATCGCCACGTTCCCACCAGATTTCCAGATGGTTCCACTTGCCCTGGCGGACATTGATCACCATATCTCTGAACGAGTCATCGACGAATTCAAGCTGATCGGAGCCGACGGCAATCACTACTCGATTCGGCGCTCCTTCGCGCCCATTCAGGATGCTCTGGGCGACATCTTTGCTTACGTCGCTATTTATCACGATGTCACCGAAGCGGTAGCCGCGCGCGAGCGCATCGAGGCCGAAGTAGTTCACCGCACGGCAGAGTTAGCCCAGAGGAATGTCGCGCTAGCGCTGGCAAAAGCCGCGCAGGAGTTGGCGAATGCGCGCATGAAGCTCCTCCTGGAACGCTTGCCGTCGGGCGTCATTCTGGTCTCAGCCGAGGATCAGCGCATCGAACTGATCAACCGCCAGGCGACCAGCCTCTTGCAAAGCATCGGCCTATCGCTCGATCCAGGGGATGATCCGGATCAGGCAGCCCTCGGCGCTATTGGGCGAAGCGCCGAAGAACTTTTCCGCACCCCGATCATCTATGCCGCCTCCGGCTCCGTCGTACCTTACGCGAAACAGCCGCTGGCGCTGGCCCTCTATCAGGGCGAGGCCAGCGAAGCGGAACTACACATCCAACAAGCCGACGGCCAGATGCTCTACCTGCTTGTCAGCGCCGCGCCGCTCGTCGCGCCAGATGGAGGAATCACCAATGTTGTGCTGGTGCTGCACGACATCAGCAAGCTCAAAATGCTGGAACGCGCCCGCGAGGACTTTTTCACGACGATGGCGCACGAACTGAAAACGCCATTAGCCAATATCCGCGCGCACCTCAGCGCATTGCAAGCCGAAGATATGCAATGGTCGCGCGAGGATCAGCGCGATTACCTGCAAAACGCCGACGACCAGGTAGAACGGCTGGTCGGCATGATTAACCACTTCCTCGATGCGTCGCGCGTGGAAGCAGGCGCGCTGCGGCTGGAGCTTGAGCCGGTGCTGCTGCCGGAGCTATTGGAAGATTTGCAGGAGCGGCTCGAAGCTTTAATCGCTGCATCGAAACGGCGTCTTGAAATCAACGCGCCTGATCGCGTGCCGGCAGTCATAGCCGACTATGAACTGCTCATGAGCGTGTTGATCAATCTCTTGAGTAATGCCTTTCGCTACGCGCCAGTAGGGGACGCGGTACGCCTCGACATCGAACTAGTTTGTGAGGAGGACACGCAACAACCATCAAAAGTAGAGATACAGGTCACCGATCGCGGCCCCGGCATCTCAAGCGAGCAGCAGGAGGCGCTCTTCACGCGCTTCAGCGCCTTTGCCGCCATGAGCCGTCCAGACGTTGATCGCCCTGGTCAGCCCACCGAGGAGCGCCGGCAAAGAAGCGGGCGCTGGAGTCCGGCCACCGGCCTGGGTCTGTATATCAGCCGGGGGATCGTAGAGGCGCACGGCAGCCAGTTGACAGTCAAAAGCAGCCCCGGCGAAGGAGCATCATTTGCTTTCACGCTCGCAGTGGCCCACACCAGCACGCCCGAAGAGGAAGGAGTATAGGCTATGCTTACGACGCCTACCGAAAAAAAAGTTCGTATCCTCTGCGTTGAAGACGATCAGCAGATGCGCGCTTTTCTGGTGAACCAGCTCAAGGTTAGAAATTACCAGATTCAGGCAGTGCGCGACGGGGCGCAGGCTCTTGACCAGGCGGTAGCGTTCCAACCGCAAATTATCCTGCTCGATCTTTCCTTGCCCTCGCTGGACGGCTTGTCGTTCCTGCGCCGCCTGCGCGAATGGAGCAGCGCGCAGGTGATCGTGCTTTCCGCGCACGACGAGGAGCCGATCAAGATCAAGGCTCTCGACCTGGGAGCGGATGACTACCTGACCAAGCCATTTAACCTGAACGAGTTGCTGGCGCATGTGCGTGTGGCGGAACGACGTCTGGAAGAGATCGCCCGCCTCCGCAACAGCGCGCTGAACAATGAAGCGCAGCGCTCGCACTATCGCTGCGGCGGCGAAATGGGGCTGCTGGTTGATTATGCCCATCGCGCCGTGCGTTCGGGTGGGCATGAAGTCCATCTCACGCCGACAGAATATAACCTGCTGTGCGAATTGACGCGCAACGCCGGCAAAGTGCTGACGCACCGCGATCTGCTGCAGCGCATCTGGGGGCCAGAATATGCCGGGGAGAATACCTATCTGCGCACGTTCATCCGCCATTTACGCCGCAAATTAGAGCCGGACCCCGCGCAGCCACGTTTCCTGCTGAATGAATTGGGCGTGGGATACTATGTTCCAGCACCTGATCAAAGTGTATAGGGGTCTGCCGTCTTCACAGCAATTTCACACTTACCGGGGCAAAATTCACAACATTATCACCAGGCATAGGCTATAATTCGACAAGAGGCATTCCCTCTCGTGAGCCGCACCGGCAAGGTGCCGCAGTGATACTCGCAAAACATCACTGGAGCAAGGTAGCTATCATGCCCGACAAAGACGCTGCGAACATGATGCCAGGAGGCAACGAAACGAATTATATATGGAAACCCTTTCCGGATCGTGCAAGCGTCCCTTTCAACGCGCTGAAAGAAGCGCAGGAGCAGCCTCAAAGATCGCCCTGGATTCTCGTCGTGGAGGATGATCCATCGCTTGCTCACCTGGAAGCGAACTTTTTAGCGGCTCATGGCTATTCCGTCGAGGTTGTCGGTAGTGGCGAACAGGCCGTCACTGTCCTCGCTCAGCGTCTTCCTGATCTGGTAGTTCTTGATCTCGAACTTTCTGGCATATTGAATGGTTGGCATGTATTACAGACATTGCGTAGTCGAACTCATATTCCCGTATTACTTACGACAAGTTTGAACCCGGAGGTAAGAAAGTATCTGCGTTCCTGCGGTGAGTCACGGTTCACCCTGGATCACCTGCCAAAACCTTATCCTATGCAAGCTCTTCTCAAGCGTATCAAGCGCATGTTGATGATAGCTCCTGATTAACCAGTTCTAGTTTGCGAAAAAGGAGGATCACATGGATCGCAAAGAGGATCGGGACATACTTCGTAAGGTCGGCTTTGCCGAAGCAGAAGTCACGCGTTTATCGAAGCTGCGTCGGGAATATACCGAGAAAGAGAGGCTGCAGACACTTGCCCTTCATCGCCGCCTGGAATTCATCCGCTGGCTCGTGACCACCGGAAAAATCACCGATCAACTGGCTTCGTAGCCTCGCGGAATCATCAGCAAGCAGATAGCTACTGCCCGCGGGCTATTTCACCGAGGAAAAGGTAGCCATACGATTATATAGCGAAACAGCCCGACAAGATGCCGGGCTGTTTCGCTATGATTGTTTCTGCTGTAGTGAGAAGCGCTGGCCGGAAATATGCTGCGTGGTTTTCACGGTGGGCGCATAAGCAACCGGCCATTCATCGTTTCTCACACAGTAATACGCCAAAGAAATAGGATTGGATCACATTTATAAAATTCGCGTGAATTACAGCCGCGCCATATTGGGAGAACTCATCATGCGGCTGAAGAATTGCGAGGATACGCGCCCATCAACGCGCTTACCGACACGCACCAGCAAGATATTGGCCGGCTCGAGGCTGATATTTGGCTCGGTAGTCGGCTGCTCAGTAAACCCTTGCGTGGCAAACAAATGGGCGATCAGCTCGCGGTAACGATAAACTGAAAGGCCCAATCCTTCCATATCCCAGTGCCAGGAGAGTCCCTCGGCAAAGAGAATCATGTCTTCTAAGGCATCGAGTTCAAGAGCGAAAGAAAGCAACTGCGTGGCAAGTTTATGCCCGCGCCAGTTGGAACTGACCTCAATGGCGACTTCGTAGACATTGTCCAGACCTTCCCACCAGGAATCACCGGGGGCAAGCGTCACCTCACCCACAATCTCACCCGCAGGCGTGTGCGCGACGGTGAGGGCGCAGTCTGGACGCCGGGCAATACCGAGCAGCAGTTGATGCTCGCGCGCGGGCAAGCGTGCAAAAGCGCGCAGCCCGCTATCCGGCTGCAGCCGTTCGACGAGCGACGGCGGGCAAAAGTCCCGCAAGATCAGCAAGCCCGCATTCGTCTCGATCATTTTGCTGCGCGACGGGGTATCGCTGCCGCGTATATGCAGCAGATCGACCAGCCCCGCCAGCGAAGAGCGATTACGCGTCGTGGGGAACGCCTGGCGCAAGGAAGAAGGCAACAGAAGATGGCGAACCAGCCCGACCGTATGCCGATTCGTGCGGCTGATTGACCAGCGGCGGGGCTGCGCGGGAAAATCTACTGGCCTATCCAGGAAAAGCGCGGGGAAATCGGCAGCCGAGGCCGCTTTCCCCATAACCTGCTGCGCCGCGATCTCTTCCGCCTGCACTTCCAGCCAGGCCGCGCACCAGCGCGTCACCCATTCCTCCGGCAGAGCCGCGGGCAGTGACTGCCCGGACATCTCCGCCCAGACCACGCTCCAGGCGCGCGGCACAACGCGGAACAGGTCATAGCCGCCGCCACCGAGAGCTACCCAGCGCCCCTGACAATAGGTGTGGGCCAACTCATGAGCTAGCTTAACCTGCGCCTGGATGCCGCGCATCGTCAGAGACAGGTGCGTCAGGGGATCCCAGGCGTGAGTATCACAGCCATGTTGAGAGATGATGATGTCAGGGGCAAAAGACGTGACGAGCGGGGGC
>Ga0207416_1003507_pt1 | contig 14899 bp, 10 predicted proteins | sample PaiPotPPM11metaG_FD_184107 | JGI IMG/M metagenome (GOLD analysis project Ga0207416, IMG submission 184107) | Iron sulfur acid spring bacterial and archeal communities from Banff, Canada, to study Microbial Dark Matter (Phase II) - Paint Pots PPM... ...
TAGGTATCCAGCTCCTGATCGTTCAAGTTGAGGTAGGCAAAGAGCTTATCTTTTTCGAAAATAAAATCAGAGACCACGAGTTTTTGCGAGCGCGCGCCCAAATCCAAGTCGCGAAGCTGCTCAAATCGCTGCACTAGAAATGTGAACTGGGCCTGAAACGCCGCGCCCGGCTCGCCTTGATAAAACGGCGCTAAAAATGAATTGTGCTCCGGGTCTGTGACCCGCTGGGCATTGAGGCGCTCGGCAAGAATATTGGAGAGCGTGCTTTTGCCGACCCGTATGGGACCTTCTACCGCAATATATCTGGGGAGATCGAAAAGCTTGGCCATGAATGTGAGGAGATCGCTTTTGAGAATATCCCGAGCGCAAGCCGAGCGCAATTGAGGAAGAAGTTAACACCGATTGAATCATTGAGTGATCCGATCATTGAGACATTTACAATCCCAGCGTGCTTGGCTTCGCCATATCCGCTGCAGCTATGGTCGGCGCAACCGCCGCTGGGTATCAATCCATGGCCCCTACCGGTCAATGGTTCGGCCGTGCCTTCTGCGGAGCGCCGCACGGGTCAAGACAGATTGCATTGACCTTCGATGACGGCCCAAACGATCCGCATAGTCTAAAGCTGCTCGACGTGCTGTCGAAGCATAACGTTCATGCAACATTTTTCCTGATTGGCCGATATGTGCGCGAGCGGCCAAACATCGTCGCAGAGCTTGCAAAGCAGGGGCATGTGATTGGCAACCACACCTTCACCCATCCGCTACTTACCTTCCAGGCGAGCACCCGCATCCGCGAAGAAATCGTGCAATGCGGTAATGCGATCAACGAAGCTGTCGGCGAGCACTCAAATTTGTTCCGTCCGCCATGGGGGGGCAGGAGGCCCGGGGTCTTCGGGATCGTCCGGCAATTGGGACTGGAGCCAGTGATGTGGAATATAACCGGTTACGACTGGAAAGCGCCCTCGGCGGAATTTATCGAGCAGAAAATTGCTCCGAAAGTCCGAGGCGGAGACGTAATTCTTCTTCACGACGGTGGACACGCCTCGTTAGGCGCCGATCGTTCACACACCGTGGCAGCCGTTGATCGCTTGCTCACACGCTATTTGGCAGAAGGCTACGAATTCGTGAGCATCCCTGAAATGATGCCGTCGCTCACACCCTCGTCCGCGTAGCGGCGGACGCCCTCGTCCGCCGAGTTAACACTCGCGCGAAGCACTCGAACCTTCGCCGGGTGCTACACTGACGAGTTTTCGGAGGCTTTCCTGAGCAACAATCCCGTTCTGGTCGTCCACGGTGGCGCGTGGGCAATTCCAGACCACCTGGTTGACGCCCACTTAACTGGCGTGCGAAACGCCATCAACGCTGGTTGGCGCAGTCTAGAGAGTGGCGGTTCATCGCTCGACGCGGTTGAGGCGGCTGTCGTCATTATGGAAAATGACGAGGCCTTTGACGCCGGCCGCGGCAGTTTTCTCAACCGCGAAGGTAAGGTGCAGCTCGATGCCCTCATCATGGACGGCGCCACGCTTCGCGCAGGCGGAGTCGGATGCGTGGAGCACATTGCCAATCCCATTCGTGCGGCTCGCAAAGTGCTAAGTGAAAGCCCGCATGTTTACTTCGTGGCTGAAGGCGCCGAGCGTTTTGCCAAGGAGCACGGAATCCCGCTTTGCAAAAATGAGGACTTAATTATTCCCCGGGAAGTCGAGCGGCTTCGCGAGTATCAAGACCTGGCCACGAGTGAAGGCCAAGAGCTTTTCGCACCCGAAATTTCGCACGATACGGTAGGCGCGGTTGCGCTCGATCGCTCGGGCAACATTGCCGCCGCCACCTCGACTGGTGGAACCTTGAACAAGGCTCCCGGACGGCTCGGCGATTCTTCTCTTATCGGTTGCGGCTGCTATGCCGATAACGAAAGCGCCGCCGTTTCCCTCACCGGATGGGGCGAACCGATCATGAAGCTGGTTCTGGCCAAGTGGTCAGCCGACCGCGTGGCCTCCGGCAATCTCCCCCAGTGGGTGGCCGCAGAGGCGATGAATTACCTGCGAGATCGTGTCAGCGGGCACGGCGGAATCATTGTGCTCGATTCGCAGGGACGCTTCGGACTCGCCCACAACACTCCTCGCATGGCGTGGGCGCTGAGGACCACTGGTCAGGTGGATTCTGGCATAAGCCGAAGTTGAATTTTCCGCGCACGTGAGGTTTTCCGTATCTCCTCCATTTTCAGCCGTTTCTCGCGTGATTCAAAAATGAAACAGCGGTGACGCGTGTTGCATTGACGGATCGCGGTCTTGTAGGCAAAGTGTGCCTGACCAGATGTCGCCAGGTTTTGGGGGAAGGCTGGTGATTTTGGTAAAAGGCCGGGGTGGAGGGTCGCTGTGAAATATGAAAGCTCATCGAACCTGGTGACACCTGCGCTCCGGCCGATTACGGCGCCATCTGTACTCTGCCCACTAAACAGTAGAGCAACGTTCTTGCTTGATTTCCTTCCACAAACTGATGTACAAACCAGCGAACCTTCGCTTCCACCAAAATTCGTGCAACAAACTGCTCGGGACTGGTCAGGACGCCGGTCCGGAGAATTCTCGCGTCGGAGAGGCCCATGCGAACCCTGAAACTCTTCCTGCTGTTGTCGTCAGCGGTCATCCTTACGTCATCGCTTTTCGGACAAGGTGTGGCCAGCGGCGATCTGCGCGTCATGGTCACCGATCCGCAAGGGCAGCCGGTTGCGAACGCCACCGTGACTGCGCGCAACGGAGCTAAAGGAATTGAACGCGCAGCGTCAGGCAATGGCGAGGGACAGTACAGTTTCCTCTCGCTGCCTCCCGGATCTTACGTGGTCACCGTGAGCGCTCAGGGTTTCGCAAAAGCCAATGCTCCGGATGTCGTAGTTACAGTCGGAGGTTCGCTCGAATTGCCTGTGAGGCTAACTCTGGCCCCCACAGCGGAGACCGTGGAAGTCAGCAGTGCTTCGCAGGCCATCGAAACCGCACGTACGTCGACCACGGACACCATAGATCAGAACCGAATTCAGAATTTACCCATCGACGGCCGGGACTACATCAACTTCGCGAAAACGGACTCAGTCGTCCTACCCGACGCTGCTCCGAACACTGGAGCCGCGCCCACTTCCGGGCTTAACTTTGGTGGCCAGCGTGCCCGCTCGAACCTCGTCAACGTTGACGGGGCCGACGCCACTGACAATTCCGTCAACGGCGTGCGATCGACAGTTTCGCAGGAAGATGTGCAGGAATTTCAAATTATTACGAACGGCTATAACCCGGAATACGGGCGCGCAGCCGGCGGGGTGGTGAATATTGTCACCAAGAGCGGTTCAAATAGTTTTCACGGCGACGTTTTCGGATACCTGCGCAATCGAAACTTTCAGGCGGTGAACCCGTTCAGCACGGTGTCGAATCCCGCATATACGAGAGTCCAGGCGGGTACGGCGTTTGGCGGAGCAATTAAGAAAGATAAAACTTTTTATTTCTTTTCCTACGAAGTCACGCGCCGTCACGAGACGGGATTCTCCAGCATTGGACAGGGAAATTTTGGACTGGTTCCGTTCGACACAACTAACGTAGGGCTCCCGTTTGGCACGCTGCAATTGACTCCCGCTCAGGTTGGGTTTCTTACCAATCCAGCCGTACTCGCAACAGAAGGGGCCTCTCAAGCCTATGCGAGCGAAGTGGGAAAATATGCGGGACTCGTCGGTGCTTCGTCCGGAATGGCGGTCAACGGCGCATGGCCAACCGGAATGACCGGGGGCTTCCCTGGCGTTGCAGGGTTCCCAAGCTCTTGCAGTTCGCCGCCGTGTTTTGTGCCCGCGTCGTTCCAAACGCTGGCCTCGCAGATGGGCAACTTCCCCGTCTTTGAAGGCACCTGCCTCTATTCTTTTCGCATTGATCACAACATCAGCAACAACAATCGTCTGACTTTGCGAGCGAACGTCAGCCCCAGCACGATTACCGGAATTGAAGTCAGCGGGCAGGACCAGCCATTCGGACAAAATGCCTACTCCCGCACTTCGGAGCAAACTTATCGCGACGTTGCGGGCGTAGTGCAGGATGCGTGGACCTTGAGTGGGAATAAGCTCAACGAGTTCACTTTCCAATACGCGCGGCGCGGCCTGTCGTATTTCTACAACACCGCCATACCTGGTGGTTCAGATCCCGCCGTCAACATACCTGGCTTTGCCTACTTCGGGCGTGAGCCTTACTCCTACATTCAGCGCACCGAGCAGCGTTACCAGTTCGCGGACAACTTCTCATGGACGCTCGGTCAGCACAACACCAAATTTGGCGCAGACTTCAACTACATTCCCCTCAAAGCGATTTTCACCGTCAACTATGGAGGCGTGTACGATTTTGGATCTCTAAGCGCGGCCCAGCTTGGTTTCGTTAATCCAAATCCCAACGCATTACCCAACTTCCCACAGATTTCGCCGGTTCAGGCTTATGGGGCTGGAATCCCCGGCGATTTCATTCAGGGTTTGGGTAGTCCCAGCGATTCGTTCACCAACATTCCGATGGGTTTCTACTGGCAGGATTCCTGGAAGATCCGCCGCAATCTGACGCTCAACTATGGCCTGCGCTATGACGTCGAGATCCCGCCCAAATTCAAGCCGCCGACAGGACTTGCTGCATCGGGCTATCAATTTCTGGGACTGCAGAAGGGAATTCAAACCGACAAGAATAATTTCCAGCCGCGCATAGGCCTGGCTTGGGACCCGAAGGGCGACGGCAAGACCGTGATCCGGTCGTCGTATGGACTCTTTTATGACCACCCGCTGCTTGGGTTGTACTTCCTCGGAGACGCTTCCGATGGGTCGACCAGCGGGCAGCTGGCCTTTGGCGGTACTTCACCTTGTGGCGGCGCCGGGAATCCTGGAAATTTAAACGCGATTCCGATTTTCCAGGGATCGCTGGTCAACCCGAATTCACCGCAGTGCGCTCCGTCAGCATTCGGTCCGGTCAACGCGGCCTTGGGGTATTTGCCCAATCAGCAGCAGTTCCAGGCTTTGAACTTTCCCCAATCGGCTTTCCTGAACCAGAATTATCTGACCAATACGCCGCTCGCTCTGGGTTTTCAGCCATTTGGCTATCCGCAATCCAAGAATTTTGTTTATGCCTATTCGCAACAGGCGAATCTCAGCATTGAGCGCGACCTCGGCCACGGCTACACACTCGACGTCGCATACAACTTCAACGGCGGACGCCATCTCAACCGTCCGATCAACGCCAACACGATTCGCGGCGATCTGATGGCTAAGAACTTCCTCTCTGCGTACCAATATGATCTTGCAAACGGCCAAACTCCACCGTCAAGTCCGTTCACGGTTGGATGTACGTTTACCCCTAGTGGAACACCGGTTGCGGTGGATGCCTCTTTGATGAATTTCTTCCGTCCTTCAGGCCTGAATCCGTCGATTGCCGGCCCCATGCTCCTCTTCGGAGGTGCGCCAGGTGCGGCTTGTGTCGGTTACGCGAACCAAATTCTGCAAGGACTGAAGAGTCAAGGCTTCAACGCCAGTTGCGATCCGACGACGGCTGCCTATACCAATTGCATCCCTTTCGGTGACATGGACGCCAACTACTCGAATGGCAGCTCCGTCTATCACGCGCTCAGCGTGAACCTGAACAAACATTTTGGCGGGCACTATGAATTCCTCGCTTCGTACACCTGGTCGCATACGATCGACGATTCCACCGACCTGCAGTCCACGCTGACTCCGCAGGACAGTTACTTTCCTGGCCTCGACCGTTCGAGTTCGTTATTTGATCAGCGCCACCGCTTTGTGTTCAGCGGGGTGTACAGCAGTGGCCGGGTTGGCGGCGATAATTTTGCCGGAAAGCTGCTCAGCAACTGGATTTTTGCGCCGCTGATTCAGTTCAATTCGGGACGCCCGTTCAACATCCTGACCGGCAGCGGAGACAATCTGCAGCTGTCATCGCTCACCGGCAGACCAAACACGTTTGTGAACCCGGGCTGCACCGCACTGGGCTATACGCCGGTTTCTTCCAAGTTTTCGCCCACCGGAGTTTTCCAGGAGCCATGCATCGCTGATTTCAACGGCACGCTGCTTTCGCTGGATGGCGATCTGGGTCGCAATTCCGGCGTGACCCCGTGGACCGTATTCAACGATGTGCGCATTGCCCGGAAGATTACTTTCGGCGAGCGCATGAGCCTGGACGCCTCGGTGGATATTTTCAATATTGCCAACCGGTATAACGTGGCTGCCGTCAGCCCGCTGTTTACCAATGCCGGCCAGGCCACAGCCGCTTACAATCCGCGACAGATTCAGTTTGGATTAAAGGTGAACTGGTAGCCGAGTTGGTGCTGGTTGTAAGAGGTACTCGCTCGCGTAGGGCGGGTGCCCTCACCCGCCCGCGAGACTCAGAACGACAGCATGACCACTCCCAACGCGACCAGGGTTGCCGCCGCCCAGCGGCGCAACCTGACGTCCTCGCCCAGAATGTACTTCGCCAGCAGAGTCTCGAGCAGATAGCTGATTGCGGTCGCCGGAACTGCGAAGCTGACCGAACTGATTGAAAGCAACGAAAGCAATGCAAAAAACGAAACCGCCAGCGCGGCAAATCCTCCAAGGACGAGCGGATTTCGCAAAATGCGCTTGACCATTGCGACGAAACTCCTCGGCCTGAGGTCCTCAACTTCGCCTTGCCGCTTCATTCCGGCCGTGTTGAGCACGTCACCTAGCGTGTTGCATACCGCAATGATCGCCACCAGCAGCCATCTCATAGCCGACGCTCCGGAGACCCGTTGGTCGTTCGATCTGGCGTCTCCTCTGCCAGAATTGCCCCGAGAGTAATGAAGGCAATTCCCGTCCAGCGCTCCCAACTGATGTGATCGTGCAAAATGAAGTGCCCACCGATCGCCACCAGCACATAGGCGCTGGCGGTGACCGGCAACACGAAGCTGAGGTCGGCGCGGCTGAGCAACGCCAGATCACTAAGCATCCAGACCACGAGAACGCAGATGCCGAGCGCGGTCCAGGGATTTGCGAACGCCCTGAGGTAATCGAGCGGCGAAGCTGACACGATCCGCCCGACTTGGTGCATGCCATGGCTGAGCGAAACATTGCCGAGGACGTTGGTGAAGATCACCACTAGAACGAGTATCTGGGTTTTGCGGGCATGGCCTTGCCGGAACTTCATGCCCTTGAGTGGCTTCAACGAAGTAGCTTGCATCGCACCCCGACCACTTGAGTTCACTGTCGCTTGAAGACAAAAACCCCCCGACACCGCCGAATTTCTTAACCCGGTCAGCGACGCCACGAAGTTACAGATCAGTAGTTTACTTAAGCTGCCATCTCGCCGACACACTGCGGATGCGAGCAGCCGCAGTTGTTGCTCATGCTGCCGCTCTCAGCGGCGTCCGAGCAAGCTTGACTGCAGTATTTTTGGCCTTCTGAAACAGGGCAGGTGCATTTCGGGTGTGCACATTGATTTTGGACTGCTTCGGCCATCGGATTTCTCCTCTACGTTATTTGTTTTACCGCATCTTCGATGCAAAGGTCTTGTGCGAGGTAAAGAAAAACCAGGCTTTCGAGGTGCTGCTTCCCGCTTTCAGCCTCCGACAGCCTCGTCGCTGGAACTTGCGCGTCCCGGACTGTCCTTCCGGCCCATTCCCGAAGTAACTTCAGCAAACCCCTTTTGCCGTTGACCCGTCCAAAGACAGAATAGTACGATTTGCTATCTCGCCGAAGCGGCGACACGGCGGTAAGTCATAGATGCACATGAAGATTAGGCATTTTCGAATGCTGATCGCCGCGTCGGCGGTGCTGCTTGGCGGTTTAGGCTGCCAGAGTGCGCACAAACCAACTACCGGTGGGCTCGGGCCTTCGCAGGCACCTCCTCCGCCAGCTCAGCAAGTAAAGCCGACGAAGCCGGTGGTTGGCCAGAAGACCCAACCTGCGCCGAAGAACGAACCATCTAGTCAAGCCAGGAATCAATCCAGCTCTCCCGCAAAGCCTAGGCCTGCAGCCAAACCCGACCCGGTTGCTGAACTGATCGCAAAAGTCGAAAAGGAGTACCAAGCGGGGTTAGATCAGTACAATACCGGTGAAAAGGACGGGGCCAAAGAGCACTTTGACCGTGCTTTCAACCTGCTTCTCGAAAGCCCATCTGGGGTTCGCGCTGACCCTCGTTTTCAACCCGAGTTTGATCGGGTTCTCGACGACGTTAACAAACTCGAAATGGCTGCCGTGCAGCAGAGTGATGCTGCTCCCGAGCAGAAGGCCGAGCCTGCGCCTATTGACGAGGCCAACGAAGTCACAAACTATCCGGTGGATCCGAATCTGAAGGCCAAAGCTACAGCGGAAATCAAGACCACCCATTCCGATCTGCCCCTCATGATGACCGATCAGGTCGCGGGCTACATCAATTACTTTTCTACCCGCGGACGCCCAACCCTGGAACATGGCCTTACGCTGAGTGGCCGTTATCGGGAAATGATCGAACGCATTTTGAAAGAGGAAGGCGTCCCGCAGGAATTGATTTATGTCGCGCAGGCTGAATCTGGCTTCCACCCATATGCGGTCTCAAGGGCGGGGGCACGTGGTATCTGGCAATTTATGGGAAGTCGGGCGAGAGCCTACAACCTTCACCGCGATTTATGGGTGGACGACCGGCAAGACCCGGAAAAGTCAACCCGCGCGGCGGCCCACCATTTGAAGGACCTGTATAACCAGTTCGGCGACTGGTACCTGGCAATGGCAGCCTACAACTCCGGCCCCGGCACCGTGCAAAGCGCCGTAAAACGAACCGGCTATGCGGATTTCTGGGAGCTTTACCGCCGGAATGTCCTGCCGAGAGAAACTCGCAATTACGTCCCAATCATAGTGGCAGTGGCGATTATGGCCAAAAACCCGTCACAGTACGGCTTGCAGACCATCGTTCCCGACCCGCCGATGACCTATGACACGGTCAGAATCACCTATCCGGTGGATTTGCGGCTGGTCGCAGAGTGCATCGACGTGCCGCCTTTGGAGTTGCAGGAACTGAACCCAAGCCTTCTGCGCATGACCACTCCGAAAAGCCATTTCGACTTGCACTTGCCGGTCGGGACTAAAGACAAATACGAGGTCGCTATTGCGGACATTCCCGTAGAAATGCGCGTTTGGTGGCGGTATCACACCGTCGCTGGCGGTGACACGCTGATGTCGCTGGCGCGTACGTATGGGACGCCGATGAGGACGATCGCCAATGCCAATCAACTCGACATCTCGGACACGATCGAGCCGGGTGCTAAGCTCGTAATTCCCATCGCTCCGGGCAGGCACAGCAGCGGCGATGGTCAGACCTACGCGCGCCACCTCACCGTTTATCACGTGAGAAAGAACGACACTCTCGAAACCGTCTCGAACAATCTCGGCGTTGCGTCCGCGACCATTCGCCGCTGGAACCGGATGAAGGGCGACAGTCTGGCCGGACGCAGAGTCCTTTACGTCCACCTGCCAGTGAGTCCCACGGTTGCTGCGGCGGAGCATCCCACTTCGCCTAAGTCAAGGCGGACCAAGGTTTTAGCTGAATCCAAGTCAGGCTCATCCGTCCACCATACGGTCAGACGCGGTGAGACTCTGTATTCCATCGCGAACAACTACAAGACCAGCGTAAAAGCCATCAAGCAAACCAACGCGAACGTTGCCACGCTGCGTCCCGGCATGGTGCTCGTCATCCCCGCGCAATAAGATTCGCCGCATCCAAACAAGAATGCATCTGAAATCGGTTGCGATGGCGTTCGCAACTCCGTTATAATCCGCCGTCGCTAGTTTGGTCTTTTTAATTTTCCCGCGCGAGATAAATGCGCAAACCGGCGCCGAGGCGTCCGGAAATTTGAGGAGGAAAGAATGAATTTCGAGGAAACCCTCTACCTGCGTGACGATGAAGCCGACGAATTTGGTGATTCCAGCGCTTTCAGCGACTCGCTCGACGAAGATTACGAGGAGGAAGAAGAGGAAGAAGAAGCCGAAGCTCCAGTTGGCTCCCTACCCGAGCGCGAGCCTTTCGGCGCACCTGCTCCACCACCAGTGAGTTCCGGTGGAGGTGGGGGCGGTGGTGCTCGATCAGCGCCACGCAAGCCAGCTAAGAAAAAAGCTGCGCGAAAGGCCCCGAAAAAAGCTGCAAAAAAGAAATCTGCAAAAAAGAAATCTGCAAAAAAGAAATCCGCGAAAAAGTCTCCGAGAAAGGCTGCCAAGAAAAAATCAGCTAAGAAGAAATCTTCGAAAAAATCCTCAAAAAAGAAGAGCGCAAAGAAAAAGGGCGGCCGGCGCCGCCGCTAGTACATTTCTGAATTTCCAATTGGCCGCAGCGCAAAGCTACGGCCTTTTTTGTTTTCATCAATCGGTTAAGCTTGCATCAATGAACAGTGATGTTCACCGTTGATTGGAAGTACCGGCCGGAGGAGTCTTTTGCCTGCACGGTGACCCGGTGCGTGCCGGTTGACATCGCCACAGATGTGTTCAAGTTCCCTCCGGAAGCGGTCCATTGCTTAACCCCATCTACCCAAACGAACGTATTGGTCACCGTAGCGGCGGAATCGGTAGTCCCCGCAACAATCTTCACAGGTGATGTGACCGTGGAATTTGGCGCGGGAGTGCAAATGGTTACCGAAGGATTGGTGGAGCTAAGCACGCATGACGAAGTCCCAACCGTCACGAAAACCGTTTGCTTGGTAAGAGCACCGGTTGTATCTACAGACTGCACCGTAAGCCGATGGCTCGCTGCAGCCGCCGTAACTGAGGTGTTTACGTTCGCGCCGGTCACTTGATAGACCTTCACACCATCGAGCCAGATTTGAGAGTTGTTGACGGCATTTGCCATATGGGCGGCGGCCTGCACTGTAAAAGGCGAACTCACCGTCGCGTTATTGGCCGGAGCACAGATATTTACTGATGGAACGGTTGGTGAAGGTTGGCAACCCGTGGACGATCCCGCTGTCACGTTCACAGTCTGGCCGAATACTTGCTCCGCTCCGTTCATCGCCTGCACAATCAGTTGATGGCCGCCCGGGGACATAGTCACGTTCGTATTCAGCGTCACCCCGGGAGTACTGTAAACCTTGATCCCATCAAGCCAAATGGAAAATGAATTTATCGGAGATGAGGAGTTCACTCCGGCAACGACGCTTGCCGGCGAAGTTACAGTTGAATTGTTCAAAGGTGTACAGATGGTCAGTGAAGGATCAGTTGTACTCTGTTGGCACGGCGGTACGGGAAAGAGAAAGAAGTCCAGTTCATTCGGAAAATAATCGTTCAAACTCGCGCTCTTAGTGCCAGCTTGGTAGCCGGCTGCACTAGCGCTTGCAGAGACTTGGCCCGGGGGGAGAGTCAGTGAGTACAGGCCAGTGCTGTCAGTCGTGGCCGTCGCGCCACCTACGTTAACCGTCGCCCCCACGATTGCGCTGCAGCCAGTCCCGTATGAAGCGGTGCGCACACGACCGCTCACGACCGCAGTTCCGCTCCCGGCAGCACCATCGTTGTGCCACTTCAGAGTAAATTGATTACCGGCGTCGGCGAGGGACAGTCCTGTGTACGGCGAGTAAGTCTTGACGTTAATCGTGTTATTCGAAGGCGAAAATTGCATAATCCGGAGATAGCCGTTTCCGCCATTCGTCCAGTCCTGCCAGTTCGCGAATATCTGCTGGACGAAGTTCCCTCCCACACCCAGATCGGATCGTCGCGCATTGAACTTGTTTGTAATGTGTCCGCTTAGCACGACGCTGATGTTCGAATATTGGCTGATGAGCTTCGACCATTGCATCGAACCATCGTTGTCGCCGACCATGTCCGCCGTATCGCATTCGTCGACCTGGGTACTGTCGGAATAAAGATAGCTGTGAGTAACCACGATGACTTCTTTGTCGGTATTGGCGTCCAGGACAGATTTGCCCCAAGCCAGCGCTGAATCTCGCGGCACATATTCCAAGACCAGAATCAGATAGCTCTTCCCGCCCCAAGTGAAGGTCGCGTAGAAATTTTCGTTACTACCAGGCGGATAGTTTGACGAACCGTAATAGGCCTTGTTGGCATATCGAGATGGACCCATGTATTGATTGAAAGTGGTCGCGGCACGACTGGTCGGCGGCAGCGTCTCGTAGTCATGGTTGCCGATCGCGAAGACGTACGGCACGCCGGCCTGATCCAGAATACTTATGGAATGGTTGGCGTTGCTTGTCTGTGTCGCATCTTTGCCAATGTTCACGACGTCGCCCACGCCGATTACCAGCGCGATGTTCTGTCCGGCCGCGTTGTTGGCCACCCACTGGGTTTGCGAATCGAAAATCTGTGGGTAGAACTGCGAGTAGTTCTGGGTATCAGGGAGCACTACTATGGTGAAATCTCCGGCAGTTTGCGCCTGAAGAAGTGATGTCCCAAGGAGAGTTGCTACCAGCAGAGCGATCGAAAGGGCGGCAATTCTAGATGTAAGAAGAGAACAACGAGGGCGCCACATAAAGCTGTAATCCATATTTACGCGCGATTCTTGAAACTCCTGTTGCGAAGAGTAGACGTAGTGATCGCGCTTCGACTAGCATTCGCGACCTTACCCCCGTTGAGCTACTGAGACCGGCGGAGCCAAAAATTCGGCTATTTCTGCCAACCCTTCTGAAGCTCGGATTCCTTTGTGGGTTTGTGCATCAGGATTTCTACTCCGGTCACGTTCGATGCAGAATTCTCATCATGAGATCAAAACGTCTTTCCATTGCGCTTAAATTTGACAATTCCAAGGCTTTTAGGCCCAAGGTGCATTGATTAGCAACAAACCCCCGAAGGGGCAAACCACTCTGCTGGACCAGCATCTTACGCTCCGAGCATGTCAGACTCCGCTTTAGCTTCAGTTCTTCTCGTACTATTGCTTCTCGTCGGATTCGCCCAACTGCTGGGTTATCTGTTTGTCAAGCTGCGTCAACCTAAGGTTGTCGGGGAGATCCTGGCCGGCATAGTGTTGGGCCCCGCTTTGCTGGGCCGGCTGCCATTCGTCTCCCAGTTGATCGACAACGCCAAGCATCAGGGAAATATTCTGGATTTCGTGTATTGGCTCGGCCTGCTGCTGCTGATGTTTCTATCCGGGGCGGAGACCCAGCAACTGTTCAGCCGCGAAGAGCGCCGCGAAGTCGGCTGGCTAGCCATTGTGGGCACCGGAATACCTTTTGTGCTCGGGTTAATCCTCGGTCCATGGCTGATTCGACCGGCGCTGGCAGGCCCGAATGGCAACCGTATTTCCTTGATCATCATTCTTGCGGTCGGCGTGGCGGTGACCTCCGTCCCGGTTGTCTCTAAGATCTTTGCTGACTTGAAAATCCTCCACACTCGATTCGCGCGGCTTGTGCTCGGTGTTGCCGTGCTCGAGGACATCGTCCTCTGGCTGGCGCTGGCCGTGGCAACGGCGATGGCGGGGAAGGCGGCGCTGAATCCACGAGCAATCGCCTATCACTTGCTCTCGACCATCGCATTCTTCTTACTAGGGCTCACCATCGTCCCACGACTGGTAAAGCGGATCAATAAAGCTCGATTTAATGTTTTGGCCAAGCACTCCCCAATCGGATACGCGATTGCAGTTTTGTTTGCGTATTGTGCGGTTGCGGGCGCGCTCAATGTCAGCCTGGTATTCGCGGCCTTTCTCGCCGGTTTCGCAGTGGTGCACAAGAAAAGGAGATTGTTCTCGGAAGCGCTCGACTCCATCGGAAAAGTGGCTTTCGCGTTCTTCATTCCTGTTTATTTTGCGCTCGTTGGTTTGAAGTTGGACTTGGTTCGCGGCGTGTCGTTGTGGATGATTGTCGCGTTCTTGGTCGGAACCTGTGTGGTGAAGATTCTCTCCGTGTCACTGGCTGGCCGATTCGCAGGATTTCGCGGATTGGACTTGGTCAATCTCGCGATCACCACCAACGCACGCGGCGGTCCCGGAATCGTCCTGGCTAGCGTGGCGTTCGACGCCGGAATTATCAGTGCGAAGTTCTATACGACTTTGGTTATAGCTGCGGTACTGACCTCGCAAGTCGCTGGGGCGTGGCTGGAGTTCGTGCTGCGAAAAGGCTGGCCGCTGCTTTCAGGCGCAGCTGCTTCGCGTGAACACGCGTCGGAAGCGGAAACCCGGCTGCAGACGGCCTGATTCGGCTTATTTCTTTCCAACTGCCTGAAGGCATTTTCCGTACAGTTCAAGCAGGTGCGCGGCATATTCCTCCGGTTTCGCTGCCGCGCCCGTTCCTTGAAAACCGACGCCGGTGGAGCTCGTGCGTCCATAACCGGTGGTCATGGCTACAAATTTCATGAGATCGAGAGCAATATCCTCATTGCGGCGCGAGCCTGCCGTCATGCTGGGTACCTCATCCATGGAATGTCTCCGTCCTGGTAAGTATGAAACTCGATGATAGCAAGAACAGCCATCAGCTTTCAGCCATCAGCTATCAGGAAAGCCACTCCATCAAAAGGCTCGTCATTCCGAGAGTCGAGCTATGCGAGACGACGAGAAACCTGCTTTTCTCGATAGTCGCTCGAGGAGTTCGCCGTCAGCCTGCGATCGATTTGCTGAGAGCTGGCGCCCTGAGAACTGACGTCTGTCACCTATTTCGACAAGAGCGTCACGATCTCCTCATGCCCCTTTGCCGCCATCTCCGTCGTAGTCATTCCACTATCGCTTCTCGCCTGCGGATCAGCTCCATGCTCGAGCAATGTCTTCACCATTTCCACATCGCCGATCTGCGCCGCTTCGTGCAGCGCAGTCCACCCGCCATCCTGCCGTGCATTGGCCGGAGCGCCGTTCTCAACCAGAATGCGCACGATGCCGCCACTGTGTGCTGCTGCCGCGCTGTGCAGCGGAGCCACTTTCATGGGATTTTTTGAAGCAGCAGAGACATCTGCGCCATGCCGGATCAATATGGTCGCGATCTCT
>Ga0207416_1003509_pt1 | contig 14896 bp, 12 predicted proteins | sample PaiPotPPM11metaG_FD_184107 | JGI IMG/M metagenome (GOLD analysis project Ga0207416, IMG submission 184107) | Iron sulfur acid spring bacterial and archeal communities from Banff, Canada, to study Microbial Dark Matter (Phase II) - Paint Pots PPM... ...
GCCATAGACGCCGACGAGGAGCGCGTCGCCCTCGAGTGCCGGCGTCATCCGCACGGAGTTGCCGACGCGGCGGCTCCACAGGACGTCGCCCGTCGCCGGATCGAGTGCGACGACGGTGCCGCTGCTGTCGGTGGCGACGAAGACCCGTCCGCGCGCCACAGCGGGCTTGCACGCACCGGTTCGCCGAGCGAACACATCCAGCGCTATCCCAGCGACGGCGCCGTCTCGCGTGCAATCGCACCCCCGGTGCGTTCGAAACCCGAGCGTTGCTGATCATGCGCGAGCGTCGTCCAATCGTCGGCGTCCGGGCGGGCGCGAATCGCGCGCAGGGTTTCGTCGGCCGGGGCGGATGGACCCCGCCGCTCATGAGCACGGCTGTCCGTTCGATCGTCGATCGCACCGAAAGACGGCCGAGGTTCGCGTACCAGCGCGGCACGTACGCCCCGGCGGCGGTCAGCAGAACGACGGCGAGCGCGGCTGCCACCGGCGCGACGCGGCGTGGAAACGAGCGCACGTGCTCCCTTGAGTTTACGGGCGCGCGTCGGGGCGGAGCACGTAACGCCGAGCGCTCGGCGAGGGCCGTCGACCCTCGATGCCGTCGATCGCGCCGAGCAGCGCGGCGGCGCCGGGAACCGAACGCCGCTCGCCGTACGCGCGCACGGCGGAAAGCGCGCGATCGACCGTCGCATCGCGTGCCCTGCACTGTCGTTCGTAGCGGCGTGCGAGACGCTTGCCGACGGGTCGCCGCATAGTGGGACGAAGCATACGAATCGAGGCACGCGGGGCGAAAGGGCGCGATGGCCCCGCACTTCGGGACGATCGTCCGCCGCGCAGTCCGGCTCCCGTACCCCTATGATACGAAGATGGCGCAGCGAAGATGGACGCTCTGGTTGGCGGCGATCGTGCTCGTCGCCGTCTTCGTACGTGCGGGGACGTTGGCGTTGCGTCACGATGCGGCGATCGACATGGACGGCACCGAGTACGTTCGCGTCGCCGAGAACCTGCTGGGCGGTCACGGCGCGATCGGAATGCGCGGTTTCCCGATGGTGATCTTTCCGCCGCTGTACTCGTGGGCGATCGCGCTGCTCGTACGCGCGGGCGTCGCGCCCGAGCAGGCGGCGTTGACGATCGCGTTCCTCGGCGGCTGCGCGTTCGTGCTCGCGATCGCAGCGCTGGCCGCGACCGTCTACGATCGCCGGACGGCGCTCGCCGCTGCGCTGGTCGCGGCGGTGCTGCCGATCTGCGTCGAAACCTCGACGAACGCGCTCACCGAAGCGCCGTTCGCCGCGTGCGCGACCGTCGGCCTGTGGGCGCTCGTGCAGCTGGTCCGCACTTGGTCGTTGCGCGCCGCCGCGCTGTGCGGTGCCGGGTTCGGCACCGCGTACCTCCTGCGTCCCGAGGGCGCGTTGTTCGCGCTGGCAGCGCTCGCCATCGCCATCGCCATCGCGCTCGCCGCACGACGGCGAATCCTCCCGATCGCTGTCCTCGGGGGGAGCGCGCTGGTTCTCGCGCTCCCCTCGATCGTCGCGACGGACCTGCTCGTCGGGCACGTCGTGCTCGAAGGAAAGTCCGCCATCAATTTTCGGCTGGCCGACGGTCTGCGCAGCGGGGCCTCGTACCTCGCGATCGCCGACGCCGTGGACGCATCCGGCCGGCCGGTCGGCCCCGAGATCGATCCGCGCTTCTACGCGCCGGATCAGCGCGCACCGCAGTTCGACCTGCGTCATCGCCTCATGCTCGCCGCGCTCGCCGCGCGCCAGCACGCGCGCGATCTTCCCGCGCTCTTCGCAGACGGCGCGTACGGCTCGGGTCTTTTGATCCTGCTCGCGGTGCTCGGTCTCTTCGGGACGGCCTTGACGCGACGGCGCGCGCGCGACGAAGCGATCCTGATCGCGTATCTTGCCGTAGCGTTCGTCGCGCTCGCGAGCGTCTGGCAGATGTGGCCGCGTTACGGGATGCTGCTGCTGCCGATCGTGCTCGTCTGGTCCGCGGCCGGCATCGCGCACCTTCGGCGCTGGAGCATCGGCTCGCGCTTTCCCGATGCCGGTGTCGTCGCGCTCGGGCTGCTCGTCGCGGTCTGCGTCGCGCGCGACGTCGTGAACGCACGTTCCGCCGGAGCGGCGATCGAGCGCACGACCGGCGCCTGGATCGCCGCGCATCCCGCTCCGGGTCCGGTCGTGGACGTCAGCTCGCGCACCGCCTTCTATGCGGGCGCAATCTGGTCGCCGCTGCCATACGGCGACGAGTCCTCTAGCGCGCAGTACCTCCGCACGCTCGCGCCGTCATACGTCGTGCTCGACTCGGCGCGCGCGGTCCAGTTCCCGCCGCTCCAACGCTGGTTCGAACGCGGCCTTCCGCTGCCGCTCGCCACGCGCGCCTTCACCGTCGCCGACGGTCGCGGCCGCCGGCTCACCGTCTACCGCTTCGGTCCAGCGCCGGTGGGCACGTCGGTGCGAAAGCGTCACATCGCCCACGCCGGCGCCGGATAGATCGCGGTGCCGTCGGCGAGCCGATACGGGTAGATCGTCAGGAGCTTCGAGCCCTGGATCTGGTTGACGACCATCGGCTTGAACACGTTGAGCCCGCGCGTGTCGAACTTGAGCAGCCCGAAGAACGTCACGACGTCGAGCCGTGCGAGCGCATCGCGGACGGCCTCGCGATCGGTCGTTCCGGCGCGCTGCAGCGCGTACTGCAGCGCGAGCGCTGCCGCCGTCGCGTCGGCGTTGTGGTAGTCCGGCGCGTGACCGACGTCTCGTGCGAACGCCTGCGCGTACGCGCGCGCGCTGCGATAGAACCCCGCTTCGCCCTTGTAGGTCACCGCCGGTGACCACTGGGCGCTCCCGAGGACGGCTTCGGCGTCGTTGCCGAGCGCCGTGCGAAACTCCGGAGTATCGGGACCGACCGAGTAGCCGTAGATCTTTGCAGCGACGCGCTGGTCGCGCAGCGCTCGGTGCAGCGCAAGCGCATCCTGCAAGTGGCCGGCGTTGAGCACGATGTCGGGATTGGCCGCCTTGATCGCCGCGGCGGTGGCCGCGATCGATGCTGCTTCGTCGACGTACCGCTCGGCGTAGACGACGTGGATGCCGTGATCGTTCGCCGACTGCACGGCGCCTTGTTGCACCTCGAGCGAGAACGCGTCGCTCGCGGCGCTGATCGCGATGGTTCGCGGCTTCGGAGTGCGCCGCACCGCGAACTCGATGATGCCGACGAGATACTTCCGCGCCGGAGAGAGCACGCCGAACGTGTACCGGTACCCTTGATTGAATATGCGTTCCGCCGCGCCGCCGCTGTCGACCATCGGCACGCGGTGCTTCTCCGCGACGGCGGCGGCGGCGAACGTCGGTCCCGACGCGTACGGCCCCAAGAGGAAGTCGACGTGCTGGTCGCCGATCAGCGTCTCGACCGCACGCGCGGTGGTCTGCGAAACCGACTCGTCGTCGGCATAGCGAATCTCGACCGCGTACGCCGTGCTTCCTACGCGCAGGCCGCCGTGCGCGTTCACGTAGCGCGCCCAGAAGTCGTACCCTTCGCGCGTGAGCTTCCCTTCGGCCGCGAGCGGACCGGTGAGGGAGAGTGCGCATCCGAACACGATGCTCGGACGCGGCGCCCCCGCCGCGGGCCCTATGCCGGCGAGCAACGCGCAGGCGAGCGCGGTCGATGCGAAGCGGCGCCGCGTCGCCATCTACAAGCCGCGCTTTCCGACGAACCCGGCGTGCGCGACGACGGCTTGCGCTTCGTCGGAACGCGCGTATGCGATCAGCTTGACGCCATCGTCGGAGGGCGTCGGCAGATCCGATCCGACCATCACGTCGAACGACAACGGATAGCGCCGATCCGAGATCGAGAGCGTGCTGGGCGGGGGTGCGGATCCGATCGCGACGACCTTCGCCGGCACGGCCCCGCTGAACGTCGCCAAGCCGATCAGCCGGCGGCCGCTGGCCGAGGAGACGAGGTGCACGATCGCGGCGCTGGACGTCTCGCGGCGGACGCTTCCTCCGATCGTCAGCCCGCGGAACACCGAGGATCGAAGCACGCGAACTTCGTCGGAGAGGTCGCCCGGGAGAAGGGCCGCGATCGCTCCGGGCTGTTCGCCGAGCTGCGACCAGTCGGTGATCCTGCCGGCGAAGATGCCGCGCAGCTGCCGGAAGCTCAAACGGGTCACGCCGTTCTGCGGATGCACGACGGCGACGACGGCGTCGCGCGCGAGCAGTCCGCCGGCGCCGCCCTTCGGCGCGCTCCAGAAGCGGACGTCGCAGCCCGTCGCGCTCGGCGCGTCGATGCGGTAGGGCGCAGACGAATCACCGCTCTTGACCGCGTACGCGCGAACGATGCTCGTCGCGAGCGTATCGGTGCCGCTCGAACCGCAGACGTGCGCCAGGGTACGCGCGCGGAACGCGACCGGATGCACGACCACCAGCGCCGCGACGAGGATCAGCGCGATCGCGATCGCGCCGACGATGATGGCGCGCTTGCGCCCGTCCGCGGCGGGAGGCGGAGCGATCAGCTCCTGCATCTTGCTTTGAAAAGCGTCGTATGCGTCGGGCGAGAGGGCTTCGCGGGCGGGGACCGCGACCACCTCGAGCCGCTCGCCGCATTCGGGACAATACTCTCCCGGGCCGGGATAGCGCTCGATGCGTTCGCCGCCCTGTCCCTTCGAGCAGCGTTCGTTCCGACACGTGCCGAGCTCGATCACGCCATTCATCACCTCGACACGCGGCGCGCCTCGTCCGCCGCGCGGCGCTCGGCGATACGGCGCGCGGCCTCGCCGGCGAATTGCGTTTGCGCTTCCAACTCGCGCAGCAGATCGATCGCTTCGAGCGACGGTGGCTCGCCGTTGAACGGCGTGACGTTCGCCTGCGCAGCGCAAGACTCTGCCTGCAGCTTCTCGCGTGCTGCACGGCGTTCGCGCAGCATTTGGTCGGCTGCATCGGCTTCGTCGTGCGCGGCCCGCTCGGCGTGTTCGGCACGCTGCCGTTCTTGGCTGCGCTCGCGCAGCGCGCTCGCGCACGCGTCGGCACGTTGCGCAGCATCGCGCTCTTCGGCTTCCGCGTCCGTCACCGCCGCTCTGAGCCGCTGAAACTGCGCGTATTCGCTCGCGATGCGCGCCTGTTCGGCTTCGGCGCTCAGCCGCTCCTCGAGCAGCCGAGCGCGCTCGAGAAGCCGTTCGGCTGCGATGCGTTGTTCCACGGCACGTTTTTGGGCTTCGCTAAGGGCAGCAACCGCCTGCGCCGGATCGGCAACCTGCATCGGGGCTTCACCTTCACTCTTGTCAAAGCACGCTTACGTTTACGCCAACAGGAAAATGCGGGCGCTTGCATTGCGCACACTGTACCGCGCGACGCACGGGGGCGATACGGACCATGCGGTGCGCCGGGTGGGCCCCCCGCCCTAGGCCGGACGGACCGGAGCACAGCGGCTTTGCTTCAAGAGGAAGCCGCCGGTCAGTGATCCCGCCGAGCGGGACAGCACCGCGCGAGGGGAAACTCCGGCAAACGTGACCACCGCTTCTCAGCCGCGTCCGGTTGCCTGGAACCTGCGCGGCGTTTCGCTCATGGCCTTCGCGCACGGCGCGAGCGATCTGTACTCAGGCATTCTGCCGTTCGTCATCTTCTATGACGTCACGCGCGCCGGGCTCCCTGCGTGGTGTCAAGGCATCTTGGCCTTCGTCTGGTACCTGACCAGCTCGATCGCCCAACCGGTCGTCGGCGCGCACAGCGACCGGCACGGCCGCTGGTGGTACCTGCCCACGTCGGTCGCGCTGACCGCGATCGCGGTTTCGTTCGCCGCAGCCGCGACGTCGATCGCCGTCCTCGCCGCCTGCGTCGTCGCCGGCGGGATCGGCTCGGCGGTGATGCACCCGGAAGCGGGCCGCTATACGAGCCTGCTCGGCGGAGCCCGCCGCGCGTCGGCGATCTCGATCTTCCAGATCGGCGGACAGGTCGGCTACGGGCTCGGACCGCTCGTTGCCGCCGCACTCCTCGCCAACGGCGGACTCGCGTCGGTGGTCGCGATGGCCGTCCCCGGGCTCGTCGCTGCGCTCGCCGTCGGCGTCGTGCTGCCGGGATTCGCCCGATCGGCCGATGCCGCGGCACCGCGCCGCACGGGCGCGGCAGACGGTCCCGCTCCGCGCGTCGATCACCTCGCGATCGGCCTGCTCGTCGCGAGCACGTCGCTGCGTTATCTGACCGGCGCGTCGTTCGCCTATTATCTGCCGAATCTGTTGACCGCGCGCGGGCTCTCGCTGACGGCGACCGGCGCCGTCGTCACGGCGTTTCTCATCGCGGCGGCGATCGGGCTCTACGCCGGCGGCGCGACCGCCGACCGCCTCGGAGCGGCCCGCGTCGCGATCGCCGGCCTCGTGCTCGCGGTGCCGCCGCTGCTGCTGGCGCTCGGCACGCACGGCGCGCCGACCGTCGCCGCACTCCTGGTCGGCAGCGTGCTGCTCTCGGTGCAGAACGCGCCCGGCGTCGCACTCGCCCAATCATTGCTGCCGCGCAACCTCGGCACCGCGCTCGGCTTGATGAACGGGGTTGCGTTCGGGATCGGTTCAGCCGGTGTCGCCGCCGTCGGCGTGATCGTCACCCGCTACGGCGCGGACACCGGTCTGCTCGTCGTCTCGTTCGCCCCGCTGCTCGCGGCGGCGGCGTACGTCGTCGTCGCACGCCGCGGCTGAGCGTCCGAGCCCGCGAGCAGGACCCACCCCCTCGGGGGTGAAGCCTCGCCGACCTCTCACGTCATCCGAAGGAGAGCTGCCGGTGGAAGACATCGCGCGCCTCAGGAACGTCGCCGTCGTCGGGCCCCATCATGCGGGCAAGACGACGCTGGTCGAAGCCTTGCTCGCACACTGCGGGGCTATCCCGCGAAGGGGGTCGGTCCGGGACGGGACGACCACCACGGACTGCGAGCCCGAAGCGATCGACCATCTCCAATCCGTCTGCGTCGGCTTCGCGCACACCACGTGCGGCGACGTCGACCTGAACCTCGTCGACACTCCCGGCTTCGTCGACTTCTTCGAGGAGACCAAGACCGTCCTCACCGCGGTCGACGCGGCGGTCGTGGTGATCGACGCCGAACCGGAACGGGTCGCCCAAACGGCGGCGATCGTGGAATACATCGAGATGCGCAAGATGCCGCATCTCTTTTTTGTCAACAAGCTCGATCGGCCCGGCGCACAATTCCGCGCGACGCTCGCGGCGCTGCGCGCAGCGTACGGGCCGCACGTCGTCGCGACGCACTTGCCGATCGGTGAAGGCGATGCGTTCACCGGCTACGTCGACCTCGCGTGCCGCAAAGCGTTCCGCAGCAACGGCGCCGTGACCGAGATCGACGTCCCCGCCCACATGAACGACGACGTCGACGCGCAGCGCACCCTGCTGCTCGAAGCGCTCGCGGATTTCGACGACCATCTGATGGAGGAGCTGCTCGAAGGACAGGCGCCGACGCAAGACGAGATCGATCTGGATCTGTGCGAGGACTGCTCGCACGATCAGATCATCCCGGTGCTGGTCGGCAGCGCGGAGAAGAATTTCGGCGCGTGGGCGCTGGTCGACGCGATCTCTCGGATGTTTCCCTCGCCGGCGACCGAACCGCACCATGACGTCGACGGGCGGCCGGTGGTTCCGCGCGCCGAGGGGCCCGTCGTCGCGCAAGTCTGCAAGACGATCATGCACCCGCAGCAGGGCAAACTCTCGGTCGTGCGCGTCTTCACCGGCAAACTCACGCCGCAGACGCCGCTCGTCGACGCATCGCGCGGCGGGACGCCGGTGCGCCTGTCGGGGATCGTGCGCCTCTTCGGCAAGAAACAAGAATCCGTCACGTCGGCGGGACCCGGTTCCATCGTCGCGCTGGCTCGGCTCGACGGAGTCGGAACCGGCGACACGCTGAGTTCGCCGAATGCCGGCGTGCTGATGCCCACCGTCCCGCTCTCGGAACCGCTCTTCGCCGTGGCGATCGCGCCGGCGCAGCGGCTCGATGAAGCGAAGCTCTCCCAGGCGCTCGCGCGCTTGATGGATGAAGACCCTGCGTTGCACGTCGCGCGCGCGGAGTTCACCAACGAACTGCAGCTGCTCGGCAGCGGCGAGACGCACGTGTCGACCGCGACGGAGCGGCTCGCGCGCAAATACAACGTCGACGTCAAAACGCACCCGCCCTCGATCGCCTATCGCGAGACGATCCAGAGCGGGACCGAGGTCCACTCGCGCTACAAGCATCAGACCGGCGGTCACGGACAGTTCGCCGACGTGAAGCTGCGCTTCGAGCCGCGGCCGCGCGGTGCGGGCGTCTCGTTCGAAGAGAAGATCGTCGGCGGCGTCGTCCCGCGGCAATTCTTCCCCGCGGTCGAAAAGGGCGTGCGCGAAGCCCTCGCGACGGGCGGCCCGCACGGCTTCCCCGTCACCGACATCCACGTCACGCTCTTCGACGGTGCGTTCCACGACGTCGACTCGAGCGAAGCAGCGTTCAAGACCGCGTCCGGAATGGGCGTGCGCGACGCGCTGCACAAGCTCGGCACGGTCGTGCTCGAGCCGCTGATGCGGGTCGAAACCAGCGTCCCCTCAGCGTCGCTGTCGTCCGCCGTGTCGCAGCTCACGGCGAAGCGCGGTCAAATCCTCGGTTTCGAGGGAGCCGACAAAGCGGGCTGGGATCGCATCGTCGCGCTCGTCCCGCAAGCGGAACTCGGCCGCTACGCGACCGAACTCCGCACCGCAACCGCGGGCCTGGGCACCTACGCCGCCCGCCACGAACGCTTCGAAGTCGCCCCGGAGCGCGCGATCGCGTAGTCCCCCGTCACGATGAGATCACGTCGTCACCCCGCGCGAAGTCGAGGGGTGACGACGGCTGGTCAACCAACCAAGCTCCTCGGCGTTCCCAGCCTGACCCCAGCGAATTTTCAGCAGCCTTTAAGCTTGCGCGCGATAGCGCGGTCGTTTCGTAGACAGCCGCTCATGTTGCGAACCGGACCCGTCCGTCGCACTCGGGCTCGCTAAGCGAGCGAGTTCAACGGCCGGAAACGGGTACGAGCGGGTCACTTGTCTGCTACGCACTCCAGGAGCCCGTCTTTGCGCACTCATACGATTCTGTCATCGCGCCTTGCGCGCACCGTCCTCGTCGCCGCATCGCTCGTCATCGCCGCCGGCTGCGGCGGCGGCAGCAGCGGCACCACCCCGATCCCCAACCCCGGCAGCAACAACTACTGCGACCCCGACAACAACGGCGTCCAACTCGCGCGTCCGACGTCCGGCTTCCCGATGACCGCGTCGAACACGCTCGAGATCGTCGCCAACGGGAATACCGACACGCTCTCGCGGAGCTATTCGCAGTTCGACCTCAACCTGGTCGACAATTTCGGAAACCGCTTCGCCACCGGCACGCTCAGCCTGGCGTCCGACCCGCGCGGCCCGCAGCCGTACGCGACGGATTTCTACTACTCCGGCGTCGTGCAGGGAAATCTCCCCGGCGGCGACTTCTTCACCGTCTACCTGAACGCACCGAACACCAACTGCACCCCGCTCCCGATCGGCTCCCTGCAGACGTAGTCGCAGACACCGTCACGCTGAGATAGTCGTCGTCACCCCGAGCTTGTCGAGGGGTGACGAGCGGCATCTCACGACGTTATGCGTTCGTGCCAGTTCGCGAGCGCGGTCGTCGTTTGTTCGGGGGCTTCGTACATCGGCAGGTGGCCGACGGCAGGGAGTTCGACGAACGTTGCACCGGCGATGCGCGCCGCGGTTTCGCGCAACGTCTCCGCCTTGAGATAGTGGTCCTCGGCGCCGGCGATGACGAGCGCCGGGACACGGAGGTCTTCGAGCAGGTCGTCGCCGGCGACGCGCTCTTTCATGCCGCGGATCAGTTGCGCGTTGCCGCGGGGATCCTGACGCGCCATGACGGCGCGCGCGCGTTCGACGAGGTCCGGCCGGTTGCGGTAGACGTGCGGCGCGAAGTAGCGCGGCAAGTAGCTCTCGATCGCCGCGTCCATCGTACCGTCGGACTCGAGCTGCTTGGAGAGCGCGTCGCGTCCGCCCGCGAGCGCGCGCTGCTCGTCGGAGCCGCCGTTCGTTCGCCCGGCATCGGCGGCGACGTGGCTCGCCACGAGCGCGAGCCCCGCGACGCGTTCGGCGTACATCCGGAAGAATGCGAGCGCGACGTAGCCGCCGATCGAATGTCCGGCGATGGCGGCACGCTCGATTCCGAGCACGTCGAGGACGCCGGCGACGTCGCCGGCCAGCGCTTCCATCAGCGCGGGACCGTCGCTGGGTTCGGACTCACCGCAACCGCGCAGGTCGATGCGCACGACGCGCGCCGGCGCGAGCGCGACGCGCTGCTCGTCCCACACCGTGCGGTCCAGCGGAAAGCCGTGGAGCAGCACCATGGGAACGCCGGAGCCGCCGGAATCGTCGTAGCCGATCCGGCGGCCGTCGATGAGCGTCGTCACTCGTGCATCTCTCGCATCGCGCGAGAGGTACCGTTCTTAGAAGTCGCTTTCCTTGAGGTTCGCGGCGGTGTTGACGTCGCTGAAATCCTCCGTAACGACAGCCGCGTCACCGGCATAGGTGACGCGACGCGCCGGGAGATGCGTGGCCTTCGCAAGATAGATCATTTGCTTCGTCGCCCCGTTCGCGTCCTTGAAGGGCACCGTGACGGTGTCGTACGTGGTGCCGCCGACCGTCTCTTCACCGTTCGTCACGCTCGCGGCGTTCTTGACGCTCTCCGCGACGTTTTCGAACGACGCTGCATCGATCGTCCCGCCGCGCAGATCGACGGCACGGCCGTCGTGGATCGAGATCTTGAGATGGATCCCCGAGAGGAAGCCGCCCTGATGGCCGCTCACCGTGTCGCCCCCGCTCCAGACCGCACCGCCGCCGCGGCCGGGGCCGCCGGTGATGTCGATCCTTGCGAAGTGCGGCTTGAGGTAGGCGTAGCGATAGGTGCGGTCCTGAACGTCGGTGCCCTTGGTCTCGTGCACCTTGATGTTCGCGGTGTAACTCGGAACCTTCGCCCACGCATCGAGGAAGGCCGCGGCCGGCCCGGTCGGCGCCGCACCCAAGAGTGCGACGCCGAGCGCGAGAACCGAGAGTGAGGTCAGCGAGCGCGCGATCGTGTTCATTTGGCTAGACGATCAACGCTGAATCCGGAGACGCCGTTCCCAGGCGCGTATGGATCCATCGCATAGACCGCGCCGACGTTGACGTCGGGGATCCCCAGGCTGTACTTGGCGTTGAGCGCATCGATGAACTCGTTGGCCAAGATGGCGTAGCCGGTGTTCGACGGGTGCAATCCGTCGAGGCTGAAGAACCCGCCGCGGTAGGCGAGCGAGCAGCACTTCGGCGGGTTGACCGGGACGCCGCCGGCGGCCTCGACCGTTTTGAAGAGCGCGTAGGTGTCGACCAACGCGACGTTGGTCTCGCCGGCCGCAGCGGTGATCTGCTGGCTGTAGGCGAGGTTGAGCGCCTTGACGTTGTCGGCGATCGCGCCCGCGATGAAGTCGCCGCCGCTCAGCGTCGGCGCTACGGGCGGCGCCTGCACGGGGAGCTGCGCCGCTGCCGTCTGCAGCGTCTTGAAGAGCGCGTTGATGGTGAAGTACCCATTGGCGCCGAGCGAGAGCTGCGCCGTCTCCTGCGCGGCATACGCCGTCGAGTACTGCGTCGCAACCGCGTTGGCAACCGGAGCCGGCAGGTTGTTGGGCGGCGCTTGGAGGACGCCGGAGATGTACGCCTGCAGCGTCGGCTGATAGGCCGGCTGCGGGATGAACGTCGCGGCGCCCATGACGTCGACCAAGTTCGCGACCGCGACCTTGGAACCGGCGCCCTGGAGTTTGAGGATGATTGCTTTGACGTCGTCGTGGATCGACTGCGGCGCCGTCACGGGAGCGAGTCCGCCCGAGAACGCGAACTTCAAGAGATCGTTCGAGCCGAGATAGACGGTCGCGACCTGCGCGTGCAGGGAGACCGCCGCGTCGACCATCGTGACGCCTTGCCCGAACCCGGCGAGGATCGGCCAGAAGTTCTGGCTCTCACCGTTGACCAAGGCGTTGAGCGCGACGAACTGCGCGGCAGCGTCGGCCGGTGTGACCGTGCAATCGCCGATCGCGCCGGTCATGTACAGCGCTTCGTGCATCGTGATGCCGGGGATACCGACGTCCCACGGATTCGTCGCCGGGTTCTCGCGCAGCGACAGCGCCGTCGAGAACGAGTTCGCGGGGATCTGTTTGGCATCGCAGACGTTGGACACGGGGGCGGGGAAGATGTGGGTCGCCGTCGGCGCCAGCAGTCCGCCGACGCCGGGCGGTGTCAGCAGCGGGAGCGGCGACTTCGCCGGATCGCTCATCGTGGTGATGTCGACGCCGTTGGCCTGTTCCCAGAGCAGCGCGAAGAAGCCGTGTTCTTGCGTACGCTGGACCGGACCGATCTGGCCGAGCTGCGGGTTGACACCGAGCACCGGAAGATCCGCACCCATCGTGCCGCCGGACTGCGTCCCGGCGGTGAGGCTGTCGCCGATGCCGGCGATCGTGAGCTTCTGCGCCGGCGCCAACGTGCCGGGATTTCCGGCGGGCGGGACGACGTTGGTGAACTGCTTGCCGGAGCCGCCGCCGCTGCAGGAAGCGAGGAGAACCGATGCCGCAAGCGCCGCGGCGAGGTGTACGCGATGCATCACAGCGGCACCACCGTCGGCGACCCGATGCCGAATTGGACCTGCACCGACGTCGCGTGCAGGCCGCCGAGGGCCGGCGCGACCTGGTTCGGGTTACAGGGCAGACGTTGGCAGGTGAGGCTGGTGATGCCCCACTGATGGTTGGTGTTCGTGGCGCCCCCTTCGAGTACGGTCATCTGAACGTACGTGTGCGGCGTGAAATGATGCGAGAGGCCGTAGATCACGGTCGGCGTGTATTCCGGATACGGATCGGCGGGGTTGTACTGCACCAGACGCGACGGCTGGAGGAAGAACGTCGTCTTCCGGTCGGCGCGATACTCGACGTATCCGAGCAGAAAGAGCTGCGCGTGGTTCGTCTGGTTGACGCCGGCCGTGTGGACGAGCCACTGCGGTGCGGCACTGACCGTCGCGAACATGCGCGGGGTGGAGAGGAACGGCAAGGTGACCGGCAGCAGCCATTCCTGTTCGGTCCGCGTGCGAAGCGTCGTCGGGAAGCCGTTGAACTCGATCAGCTGCGTGTCGTCGTGGCCGCCGATCGTCGCGGTGTGCGCGAGGTACGTCGGGGTGATGACGATCGGCAGCTTTCCGCCGAGGACGAACAAGTTCTGCAGGCCGACCTGGAAGATCTTGTCCTTGGTCGTCACGTCGACGACGCCGGTGTTGGCCGTGCCGAGCGATGCGCCGGGCACGTTGGTGCCGGGACCGGTGAAGCCTTGCAGGTAGAACGGCACCGTGGCGTTGCTGAACCCGACCGGGACTTGCTGGATCTCGTAGTACCCGGCGGTCAGCCGCTGCGTGTGCGAGAACGCGTAGCCGAAGCCCGCGTCCATGCCGCCGGGGTCGCCGGCGTTGAAGCCGACGTTGCTCAGCGGGTACGCGAACGAGACGTCTACGTTATAGGTGAAGCCTTGCGGGAGGCTAGGCTTGCGCAGAGGACGCTCCGGCGTCCCCACCGGATTCGCTTGAGCGACGGCCTTCTGGTCGGCCTCGTTCTTCTTGATGTCTTGGAGCGCGCGCTGGAGGGACGCATTGGCGGGAGCGAGGAGCCCGGCTTGAAGGGCGCTGGCCTCGGACACGTCCGCGCGAGCCGCGAGCGGCGCGAAGGCGGTCGAAGCGCACAGCAATGCGCAAACACCCGCTATCACACGATGTTTCATTGCGGCGGCTTGTACCGGACGCAGGAAGGTTCCTTCGGAAACCGACAAACGCGGCCGTCGCTTCATTCGGCGGCGGCCGGGTGCATTCACGAAAGCACCGTCGCCCTTCGACAAAGTTCAGGTGACAACGCGCACGTCGCGACGCCGCACGCAGCCGCGCGACGTCACGCCGATACGCCGGAGATGTCGCCATTTTTGCGCTGTTCGCGGTACGACCGCTCGACGCCGTATCGCGCGTTCCCTGCACAAAAGTTGCGCACATTCGTACATTAGTGGTATAAGGTAGGCAACCAACAGCCGGCGGATGCTCCGCCGGTCACCGCGTCCGTCGTAAGACCCGCGGACGCCGAAAGGTACGGTACGCATACCGATGGCCGCTAAGAAGGCCGCGCCGAAAAAGAAAACGGCGCGCAAGAAGAGCACGCGGAAGGCCGCTGCTCGCAAACCCGCCGCCCGCAAGAAGACTGCGGCGCGCAAGAAGACCACGACCCGCAAGAAGACGACCCGCAAGAAGACCGCGGGCCGCAAGAAGGCCGGCGCAAAGAAGACCGCGCGCAAGAAGACGACCCGCAAGAAGACGACCCGCAAGAAGACCGCGGGCCGCAAGAAGGCCGGCGCGAAGAAAGCCGTCCGCAAGGCAACCCGCAAAGCGGCGCCCCGCCGCAAAGCGACGGTGCGTCGCAAAAAGGCCGCTGCCTAAGAGCCAAAGCCCCGTTTGAGGGGACAGAGCGCGTCGCGAGGAAACTCGCGTCGCGCTCTCTTTTTTTGGGACACCCGTGTATCTGGATCAGCTCCCCGATCTCTCTCGCGCGCGCATGGTCCGTGCCTCGGCACGCGGTGTCGCGATTCGCGACGGCGACCGCGCGGTCGCGATCGCGTTCGTCGCCGACGGCTCGCTGCTCGGCGGCGACACCTTGGTGCGCTTCGACGTGACGCGCGGTGAAGCGCCGGCCCGGCGATTGGCCGACGCGCTCGCCGCGACCGGCGCGCGCAGCGTCTGGTTCTACGGCGGCGACGACGTGGTGCGGCGAGCCGCGCTCGAGCTCGACTTGCAGTTGCGGCCCGCGGGCGGCGTGTTCGTGCGCCGGATGGAT
>Ga0207416_1003514_pt1 | contig 14867 bp, 14 predicted proteins | sample PaiPotPPM11metaG_FD_184107 | JGI IMG/M metagenome (GOLD analysis project Ga0207416, IMG submission 184107) | Iron sulfur acid spring bacterial and archeal communities from Banff, Canada, to study Microbial Dark Matter (Phase II) - Paint Pots PPM... ...
GTGAACCATGCGGCGCGGGCCGGTCGCTATCGCGCCCGACAAAAGAACGTGACGCATCAGGGTTCCCCGCCACATCGCGCGGATGATTTGGTGATGGCGAGCGCGGTGGTGAGCGCAAGCAAGCCATCGTCAGCTTCCCCCGGCGAGGTAGCGAGGCAATCGCCGAGTCATCGCTCGGGGAGCCGGTCCTGCCACTGGTGCGGATGTCGCTGCCCGCCGTTCGTTCGCCGTGAGTTCCTGCGCCGCCGCACTGGTTCGATCCGTCGCCAGACCTCGCCGAGGAGAACAGCATGACCATCCCGCCCGATCTGGAGGCGCAGATCCTGCGCTATTATCATGTCGAGAAATGGCGCGTTGGCACGATTGGGAATGCGGATCAGGTTGTAGGCGATCAGATTGAGCATGAAATCGGTAGTGACCTTGGTTATGCCGCGATGTTTTGTTTTGCGCATCTTGGCGCAATGCCGTCCTCACGCGACATTTTTAAAAATATTCATCGAAATTCCAAAGGCTTAATTAATTATTATATTAATAGCCAAATACCTTTCCCCGCAAACTCGAACCAGTATAGGTTTAATAACGAATTCCTAGGCAATCAAAAGTTGTAAAAACTTTCCGCCATTCCAAGCCGCTAACGGCCCGACATTGATAGGACCGTCTTTGCTTCGAGTGAGTGAAGTTGGCACCTGCACCTCCTGTGGCCGTCCTGCATCCATTGCGCCCCGACTGTTTGAGGCGCTGCACCAGGTGGCGGAGCCTGGCCGCCGCCCGTGTACGCCACGAGGCCCACCATGCCGATGGTGCCGGCGCGTATGTTGACGCGGTCCGACTGCACGAAAACGGCGTCACCCATGGTAACGTCGAACGATCCGGTGCGAGCGCCACAACCTTAGACATCGTCTACCTCACCGGTAGATCAGGGCCTTTAGGATTATTGTAGGCGGTCTGTTTTAAACCGAACCTAGTGTCAGGTCTTTTTCGCGAACGGGCTGCTGGCCGGCTTGCCCTGGCCTTGCGCCGCCTTGTAGGCCGACACATTGGCCTTAGACTGGTTTTTGTCCGCCTTCGGTTTCTTAGTTTCCTTATTGCCTTTTTGAGCCTTCGACATGGCGATCCTCCTGATTGGAAGCCCAAACGCTTTGCGTTGGTGTCTCGATGGTTTTTAGGCTGCGCCTTTACAGAGACAGAGTCGAGCGAAATGGGTGACCGTATTCATGCTCAGTTCACCGACGGGCGGAGTGAACTGGGCGATTGAAGACTGTGTTCCGAAAACTATGCTCGGTGGCGTCGTGAAGTTGGTTGGAATTTGCCGTGACGCAATCTCCGGCGGGATGAGGTTATCGGGTCAGGCAGCGAGGTCAATTGGCTGATCGATGAACTTGGTTGTCATCGTCTGCCATCCGTCGATCTTTCGCATGGCGAGCAATGCCCAGAACAACATGGCCGCTGTCTCCGCAGAGGGCAGCACAGTCTGGGTCTTGATCCGCCGTTTGAACTCTTCGTGCAATCTTCAATTTACCTATTCCCTTGGGTTGATCAGTTAGCCAACTAAGAGGAAATTATAATGGGAACATGGATCAAGTGCACCAATGAGAATGGGCAAGACATATACGCCAATCTGGAGAATGCGACCACGCTATTCCGCGATGAGGCTCGGCATCGAGGTACAGTCATCGAATTTGTGGGAAGCCATGATGCCGTCGTGGCCCGCGAAATGCCAGAGCAAATCCTGAAGGCCAAGCGGGAAAACTCAAATTAAGGACACTAACTGGAGTTTGCGCCAAAATGCGGCGGCCAGACTTGTCGCCGAGAAGGGGCACAAGTTAGAACGAAGGTGACGACAAGGGAGGGGCGCCTGACCTACTTCACACCCCCCAATTGTGCTACCTATTGAATGTTGAAAGTGGAGAGCACAGGTGCAGTTTGCGGTGGGTTTTAAAATTCAGGGAAAAACGGGACACGTCGTCGTTGATGCGGAAGATGCGTTGATCGCCGCCCTCAAAGTTAAGATACAGCGCCCTGAGGCGCTGATCGCCTATGTCCGCCAGCAAAATAAACGAGGCGACTCCCGTCACCCTATGCGCCGTCTCAGCAGCCAGAACCCTTAGTTGAACGCCTTTCGCGGGTGGTTAGGCTCCGATATCTACGGCTACGGCAGAGGCAGATACAGCCGCTTGATCAGTTTACCGAGCGAGCGGCACGAGGCCAGACTCGCCGAACTGGCGAAGCGGCTCGATGAGGACCTCGCTGCCGTTCGCAATGATTTCTCAGCGTTCGTTGGCATGGCGAGCGAGGTCGCCTCAACAGATTCCTGGAATGTTGAGCCCTGGCCGGAGCCGGTCGAGACTCGCCTGCTCCTTCAGGAGATCATCACCAAGCTCCTCGCGAACGCCCCAGAGCCTGATCTTTGGCCCCCCTTTTCCGGTGGCCGCCTGCTGGTGGGCGCGCACCAGGCTGGTGTCGAGCATCAGATATTCGTTGCGCCGGTCCTTGGTGAGCACCGCGAACACGCGCTCCCAGACGCCGGCCTTCGCCCAGCGCGTGAAGCGTTTGTGTACGCTCTTCCACTTGCCGTATCGCTCCGGCAGGTCGCTCCAGCGCGCACCCGAGCGAAGCACCCACAACACCCCGTCCACAAAGATGCGATTGTCCTTTGCGGTGCGCCCGCGATCGCCCTTTTTACCTGGCAGCAGCTCGGCGATCCGCGCCCATTGCGCATCCGACAGTTCATACCGCTTGGCCACCCTTGCCTCCCGAATCACATTGATCCGGAAAGCAAGGAATCATCGACCTAGCCGCGCGGGAATCCTAAATGTCGATTGGACCTAGCAGAATTCGCGCTTTCCGCATTGTTGCGGGCTTTTCGCGGCTGGTCCACATTTATGCCGATACCGCCGCGGGAAGGGAGGCGATACACTCGCCCGCCGCGCCGGCACTGGAAAGCCGCAGCAACACGGCGAATACCGTAGAGGGTGCGGCGATGCCGAAACTTCATGATCTTGGAGCGGCCGAGGCGGCGAAAGCGATCCGCACCGGCGAGACAACGGCCGAAGCGCTGGCCGAGGCGCTGCTGGCGCGCGCGGCGGCGCACTCAAGCCTCAATGCCTTCATCGCGTTCGAGCCGGACAAAGTCCGCGCCGCGGCCCGCGAAGCCGATCGGAAGCGGGCAGCAAGCGCGTCGGTCGGCCCGCTGCATGGCGTGCCGCTCGCGCTGAAGGACAACCTCAATACCGCCGACTATGCGACCACCGGCGGCACGCCGGGGCTGGCCGGCAACCGCCCCAAGGGCAACGCGGTGATCGTGCAGGCTCTGCTTGACGCCGGCGCCATCGTGCTCGGCAAATGCAATCTGCATGAACTGGCCTACGGCATCACCAACAACAACGCCGCGTTCGGCCCGGCGCGCAATCCTTACGCACCGGACCGCATTCCGGGGGCTTCGAGCGGCGGCACCGGCGTTGCGGTAGCGGCGCGGCTTGCGCCCGGGGGCATCGGCTCGGACACCGGCGGATCAGTGCGTATCCCGGCAGCGCTGTGCGGCATCGTCGGTCTTCGCCCGACCACCGGACGCTGGTCGCAGGCCGGCATCGTCCCGATCTCGCACACCCGCGATACCGCCGGCCCGATGACCCGCAGCGTCGCCGACTGCGTGCTGATGGACGGAGTCGTGACCGGCGGGCCGCTCGAGGTAACGCCGGCCTCTTTGAAGGGGCTCCGGGTCGGCGTACCGCGCCAGCACTTCTGGGACAATCTCGACCCCGAGCTCGGCGAGATCTGCGAGAGCGCGCTGCAGCGGCTTTCGCAGGCGGGCGTCACACTGGTTGACGTCAATATGAGCGAGGAAGCGAAGCTCGACGCCGAGGCCGGATTCCCGATCGCCCTCTACGAGACGGTCACCGGCCTCAACCAATATCTGAAGGATCACGGTGCAGGCGTTGATTACGCGGGCCTTGTGGCCAAGGTCGCGAGCCCGGACGTGAAAGGCATCCTGCAGAGCCTCATCGGCCCCGGCGGCGTCACGGAGGACGCATATCGGAAAGCGCTGCCGCTGCATTCGGTGCTGCGCGACACCTATCGCCGTCATTTCCGCGAATACGGCGTTGCGGCCATCATCTTCCCGACCACGCCGGCGCCCGCCGTGAAGATCGGCGAAGACGAGACCTTCGTGCTCAACGGCCAAGCCGTGCCAACCTTCCCGACCTTCATCCGCAATACCAGTCCCGGCAGCGTCGGCGGGATTCCCGGCATCAGCTTGCCGGCCGGAATGACCAAAGCCGGCCTGCCGGTGGGCATCGAGCTCTCTGCGCCGCCCGGGAGCGACCATGAAATGCTCGCCATCGCCGCCGCGATCGAGCCTCTGTTGCCCAAACTGCCCGCGCCGCCGGAGCGCGCCTAGGCCTCTTGGTAGTAACTTGAGAACACGAGGGAGACGTCCACATGAGCATTCGGAAGCAAGGACTGACGCGGCGAACGCTTCTCGGCGCCACCGCAGGCGGCGTGGCGTTCGGCGCCCTGCCGGGGCTCATTCGCCCAGCGGCCGCCGCAGATGAATTCAAGATCGGGCTGTTCATCGCGCTCAGCGGCCCGGCATCGCTGTTCGGGCCGACGCAAAAAGCGAGCGCCGAGCTCGCCACCGAAGAGATCAACAAGGCCGGCGGCATTCTCGGCCGCCAGATCAGGCTCATCCCGACCGATGCCGGCGGCCCACCCGCCGAATCTACCAAGTCGGCTATCCGCCTCATGCTCGACGAAAAAGTCGACATGCTGGTGGGGTCGCACGACAGCGCGACGCGCGAGGCCCTGGTCGCCACCATCAAGGGCAAGGTGCCTTACATCTACACGCCGGTCTACGAAGGCGGCGAATGCGCCTTCAACACCTATGTGATCGCCGACACGCCGGAGCAGCAGATCAGGCCGTCGGTCGCCTTCATGATGAAGGACCGCGGCGCCAAGTCGGTTTATCTGATCGGCGACGATTATGTCTGGCCGCGCAAGTGCAACGAGCAGGCGAAGAAATACATCGCCGACAATGGCGGCAAGGTGGTCGCCGAGGAATACGTGCCGTTCGGCGCGCCCAACAAATTCGAAGAGATCGTCACCCGCATCAAGTCGGCCAAGCCCGACATGGTGCTGATCACGCTCGTCGGCGCCGACAACGTCAACTTCAACCGCACCTTCGCCGGCTTCGGTCTCGATAAGGACATCGCGCGATTGTCGCTGTTGCTGGAAGAGAACACGCTGCTCGGCATCGGCCCTGATTCCAGCAACAATCTGTTCTCCTCGATGTCCTACTATGCCAATGCGCCGGGCGAGGCGAACAAGAAGTTCAAGGCGGCCTATTTCGCCAAGTTCGGCGACAAGGCGCCGCAGCTCGGTCTGATCGGCGCCGATTGCTATGGCGGTATCTATTGCGCGCATGCGCTGGCCACCAAGGCGGGCGGCACCGACGCCAAGAAGTGCATGGCCGCCTCGGAGGGGTTGAGCTTCCCGACCGCGGCGGGATCGGTTGCCATGCGCGGCCGCCACGTCGACAAGACGATGTATCTTGCCACCTGCAAGGGCACCGAATTCGATATCATCAAGACCTTTGCGGACATAAAGAGCGGCGACGAGTGCAAGGCCTAGTGCGAGACGCGGCCGCGACACTCGGCGGCTAGGAGGCGTCGCAGATGGATCCGCTGATCGTCACCCAGGCGATCAACGTTCTCTACGGCGTCTCCACGCTGGCGGTTCTCGCACTCGGGCTCGCCGTGATCTTCGGTCTGCTCGGCGTGCTCAATATCGCGCATGGCGAATTCGTCATGATCGGCGCTTATTGCGCCTACGTGGCGCAAGCCGGCGGCTGGCCCTATCTTGCCGCGCTGCCCTTGACGCTGGCGGTGTGCGCGATCCTCGGTCTAGCGGTCGAGTGGATCATGATCCGTCCGCTCTACCGCCGGCCGTTCGACACGCTGGTGGCGACCTGGGGCCTGAGCCTGCTGCTGCGCAAGATCGCCGAAGCGATTTTCGGGCTCGGCTATCAGAGCGTGAACATTCCGCTCCCTGGCACGGTCAAGCTGCTCGGCACCGAATATCCGATCTATCGTCTGCTGCTGATCGGCATTTCGCTCGCGGTCGTCGCGGCGCTCGTAGTCTGGTACGGGCAGAGCCGCACCGGCAGCCGCATCCGCGCGATGGTGAGCAATCCCGAACTCGCGCAGGCGCAGGGTATTTCCGTGCGCTGGCTCGCGGCCGGGACTTTCGTCACCGGCACCTGCCTTGCCGGGCTCGGCGGCGTCATGATTGCGCCGCTCGTGCCGGTGCAGCCGTTCATGGGGCTCGACTATGTGCTGCGCGCGTTCTTTGTTCTGATCGTCGGCGGGCTCGGCAGCGTCGCCGGGCTGTTCTCGGGCGCCGCCGCCATCGGCGGTGTCGACAGCATCATCTCGGCCGCGACCAACGCCGCCAACGGCTATTTCGCCGTGCTCGTGCTTGCCATCCTGTTCCTATGGCTGAGGCCGCGAGGAATCGTTGCGCGCGGCTAGCCTCGTCGTTCTCATCGCCGTTATCCTGCCGTTTCTGCTCGGGCAGTTCTGGGCCTATCAGCTCGGCCTCTATGCGCTTTATGCGGCGGCCGCGGTCGGCGTCGGCCTGTGCTGGGGGCAGGCGGGATTTCTGCCGCTTGGCCAGGCCCTGTTCTTCGGGCTTGCGGCCTATCTCTCGGGCCTCGCCTTCGTTGCCTTTCAGGATACTCCGATTGTCGCCGTTCTGATCCTGCCCCTTGGCGCCATTGCCGCCGGCCTGTTGGCCTATCTGATCGGCTCGCTCGTGTTTCGGCGTTCGGGCGAGAGCGGCGCCTATTTCTCGATGATCACGCTGGCGCTCGCCCTGCTGGCCTTTCAGATCGCCACCTCCTGGAATTCGGTCACCGGCGGCTTCAACGGGCTCAAGGGCATTCCTGGCCTGCCCGGCTTGGACGACATCTCCGACGTCTATTATGTCTCGGCCGCGATCTTGCTCGCCGTGCTGGCGTTTGCCGGCTGGCTCTACAATGCGCCGATCGGCGTGCTCTGGCGGGCGCTGGCGCAGAACGAGCGTCGCCTGCAATTGTTCGGCTTCGACACCAATCAGCTCAAGGCCGTGGCGTTCGGCATCAGCGGATTGATGGCCGGCGTCGGCGGCGCGATCTATGCGCCGCAACAGGGGATCGTCACGCCGCAAGTGATCGGCTTCGGCCTCTCGGCCGAACTTGTGATCTGGGCCGCGGTCGGCGGCCGCGCGAGCCTGTTTGGCCCGGTGATCGGCACGCTGCTGGTCGGCTCGCTCACCGCGCAATTGCGCGACACCTTGCCGTTCTGGGAAGTGCTGATGGCGCTGTTCTTCATTGCCATCGTCCTGGTGTTTCCGCGCGGGGTCGCGGGATTGGCCGAACCGCTCTTGCGCCGCTTTCCGCCGCGCAGGCGGAAGCAAGCCGCGATCGTCGCGCCCGGCGATCCGGCCGCGCGGCCCCCGGCGAAGCTCGCTCTGGACGACGTCAGCGTCCACGTCGGCGAGGTCACAATCCTCGACCAGCTGTCGGTCGATTTCGAGCAAGCCGGGATTTTCTGCGTGATCGGTCCGAACGGCGCCGGCAAGACCTCGATGTTCAACGCGGTGAGCGGCGAGCTTGGCGCGGCGTCAGGCAAGATCGGCCTCGGCGGCGTCATGACCTCCGGGCTCGCGCCGCATCGGGTGAGCGCTCTGGGCGTCGCCCGCAAGCTGCAAATTCCGAGCGTCTTTGCCGATTTGTCGATCGCCGACAATCTTGCCGTCGCGCTGTGGAGCGGTCGCGCCGGCAAGCTCGCCTTGCTCGATCCGCGCCTTCGCCGCTGGACGAGCCCGATGTTGAAAGAGCTGCAATCGCGCTATCCGTTCCTCGCCGCCGGCGCGCGCAAGGCGGCCGAGCTATCGCATGGCGAGCAACAAATCCTCGAACTCGCCATGGCACTGTTGACCGAGCCGCGGGTGCTGCTGCTCGACGAGCCCTGCGCCGGTCTCTCGCCGGAAGAAACCGCGGCGGCAATGGAAATCATCCGCTGGGCACAGCAACGGCTCGGCGGTGCCATCATCATCATCGAGCACGACATGAGCCTGGTGAAGGAATTGGCGCAGATCGTCTATGTGCTGCACAACGGCGCGCTGCTGGCGAAGGGCAGCGTGGCCGCGATCCAAGCCGATCCGGCGGTGCGCGCGGTCTATGTCGGAGGCGAGAAGTGAGCCGCCCACGCCTCAGGTTTGAAGACCTCACCGGCGGCTATGGCTCGACCACGATCGTGCGCGATCTTGCCGGCGCGGCGATCGCCGGCGAAGCGTTGTGCGTGCTCGGCCGCAACGGCGTCGGCAAGACGACGCTGATGAAGCTTTTGACCGGCTATCTGCCGTGCATGCGCGGGCGCGTTCTCCTCGACGAACAGCCGATCACGGCGCTCGACCCCGCGGCGCGCCGGCGCGCCGGCGTCAGCTATTGCCCGCAAGAGCGGCCGGTGTTCGACGATCTGTCGGTGCGCGACAATCTCACGCTGATGGGCGCGAGCCGTAAGCTCGCGCCGTTCCGCCGTTATTTCGATCGCTTTCCGATCCTCGAGCGGCGGCTTGCCCAGCACGCCGGGACGCTTTCGGGCGGAGAGAAGAAGATGCTCTCCTTCGCTCGCGGCCTTGCCGAAGACCAGCCGGTGATCCTGCTCGACGAGCCGAGCGAAGGCGTGCAATGGGAGAACATCCTGCACATGGAGGCGCTGATCGCCGAGAAGAAGGCGGCCGGCGCCGCATTCATTGTGGTCGAGCAGAACCTCGCCTTGGCCGAGCGCGTTGCCGACCGCTACCTGATCATGGACCAGGGCCGTATCATGCTGGAAGGATCGCGCTCCGAGATCGAGCGCAGCCACATGCTCGAGCATCTGCACGTCTGAGCAATTAAGGTGAGACAAGCAGAATGCCGCAGCGGCGCTATGTGCGGAGCAATCTCGAAAGTTCAGTGCGCCGCCATTCGTCTTTGAGCAGTAGAATAGCTGCCGGAATCATATTCTGCGGCCGCTTTGTGCCGGAAGGCCCGCAGGATGTTGCGCAGCACCGCTTCAGTAACATCTGCACGGGGCTGAACGGGACCGACAGATGCGACACCCGCATTCCGCACACCGGTTGTGGGGTGTTCAGCCAAATGGGCAAGGAAGTCGTCGAGCCGGGCGGCCTCACGCCGAGCATCCAGGCCGCGTGCGCGGCGCTTGTTCTCGGAGCGCCGGTCGTCGGCTCCGGTAGCATGGAAATGGGTTCCAGCTAATTGCTCGCCGCGCGTATTGTCCGCCCTCATCACCACCCATGCCAAAAGGCCGGCGCCGGGAAGCCCAAACGAGAGAAAAATAAGCACCGCCAATTGCCCCATGCGCGAAGTTCCGCTCGCTCCTTCGCCAGGGCGGACAGTACTCTCGATGCTGGCGTTCACAGCGGCATCCGCTTCGGGACTGACCACCCGGGCGCTTTGGTCTTTCGCATCTGCCTTGCTCACCTCCGCCGGCTGGACTTCGGATACCGGGACGGGCCACACGACGCGAACGGGCGGGCGCGGCCCGGCCGCCTGATCGCCGACTTGAAGCTCGTTGGAGTTTCGAACCCTTATCAGTTCGATTGACGGTGAAGAAGCATCGTCCTGTGCGGTTCGCGCGAAGCTTTCGCCCGCTGACGCACCCACGCTGGCCCTCGATCGCGGTCCAACGGCTGAAGCGCGCATGCCGACATCCGGCGAGGGTGACGCGCTGTCGTCCCGCCTGGTGGACCTTTCGATCCCTGGTGACCCAGCACCCAGCATTGATGTCGACGGCCGGCGGATCAACTGCCCATCGGAAGCAGCGACGTGCGAAGCAGTCACGTGGGGAGCAGTCATGTGCGAAGCAGTCGTGGGCCTGTCCCGAGCACTTGTTTTTTGCTCAGGTTGTCCGAGCATCCGCAAGTACCAGCATTTGACCGCACTCTGCAGATCCATACGATAGAACCAATGGCTTCCCGCCGGTGCGGGCGAGGTTGGGGAAGCTAGACAATTGTCCGTGGAAGCGCTGTTGGCCGGCGTCCCGTGCGCGCCGGACACGAGAAGCACGGTAAACAGTCCAATCGATCCGATCCATCTTCGGAAACGCGCAAACATGGCTGCGACCCGGTAGCACTACGCGAAAGTGACTGGGGCTGCGAAGCCGCCGATCATACACGCAGATGCGGCAAGCCGCACCGTTCATTTATCCGCCCCGATGGCGGGTATCCCTCCCAAAGCCGATTTGACTGCGTCTTTGATGCAACACACGGATGACGCTATTCCGCTCGAGCGTTTCCCGGCTTTTCGGCGTCAACGCCTCAATGGGCGTGGGGCTTTCCAGCGTGACGGCGGCCTGTCGCAAATTTCACTAGGCTGCAGGTTTGGCGGGCTTCCATCTGTAGACTTCACTGAGCGTCGCGCCCATCAGCGTCGTCTTGTCGTCTGCGGACAATCGGTCGGTGAAACGGAACGCATCGACGCCCTCCCTGTAGGTCAGGAATGCAACCGCGCGGGTCCAGTCGGTGCCCCACATGCAGCGGTCGAGCTCGAACGCATCAAAGATGCGGGCGAGGGGGTCCCAAATGTCGTTGTAGGGAAAGCGTTCATGGGAGAGCGTGCAGGCACCGCTGATCTTGATCCTGACGTTGTCGTAGGCGGCAATTTCGAGGACCTTCGGCAGCTCGCCCCAGGGTTGCGCAGGCACCGGCGGCTCGAAAGGCTGCGGCAGGCCGAGATGATCGATCACGATCGTGGTGTCGGGGTTGCGCTCGATCAGACCCTTGGCCTGACCGAGCCGCCCCCAGCACAGCAGGTTGACCGGCAGGGAGTGTCGCGATGCCGCCGCGAGAATGCGGTTCATGCCGGGATCGGCAGGATCTTCACTTGCTTCATAGGTCAGCAGGATCCGGATCGCGACGGCGCCTTTCGCCTTCGCCCAATCGGCAACGTTCTCCTCCACCGCGGGGTCGTTGGGATCGACCGGCTTGATCAGCCCAAACCGGCCGGGATGCGCAGCACCGACCTCAAGGGCGTAGCTGGCATCGTAGCGGTAGAAGGAATAGGGCGAGACCAGGAGCGCGCCGTCGACCCCGGCGGCATCCATCGCGGCCACCGTCTCCTCGCCGGTCGCCGATGCCGGCCCGTGCAGATGGCCAATCCAGGGGCGGCCTGGATGATTGCGCTCGTAGGCGTGTACTTGGGCGTCGACTATCTGCATGTTGGCTCAGCTCCACCTGCTGTCAGCAACCTTTCCGGTCGACCATCACAGGAGGAATCTTACCATGTTCCGCTCGACCCGAACGCTCCGCCGATTCACCGTCGGCGCGTTGAGTGCGGCCGCTCTCGCCGGCGCATTCGGCGTTGGCGCTGTTGTGGCGCAACAGCAAACGGCTGCCACCAAGGTCACTGCGCTCACGAAGCAGGCGATCTCGGAATATCCCGGGCATGAGGTGACAATGCTGACGCTCGACATCCCGCCCGGTGGCGGGTCGCCACCCCACCGCCATCCCGGGCATCATATATTTGGCTATGTGCTCGAAGGCGCCTACGCGATCAAGCTCGATGACGGTCCCGAGAGAACGCTGACCAAGGGGGAAACTTTCTACGAAGTGCCGGGCCAGCTTCACGCGGTCTCGCGCAACGCCAGCGAAACCACACCGGCCAAGGTTCTTGTCGTCATTCTCGCGGAATCCGGCAAGCCGATAACGGTACCGGAACATCCGTAGCTCGATTGCGTGCCGCCCCAAACGTCGCTGGCAAAGTTTCGAAAGAGGCGCCGCGTCTTTTCCGTGCGGAAAAACGGCCATGCTCTTCGCCGGCAAGAGCCTCGCCGTCGCACGGCGGGCGGGATGCATCGCCAAAGAAGAGCCCCGGCATTCAGCCAGGGCCAAGCTCAGTCGGCTCATCTTCCTGACCACGGTTGAGGGATGTGAGGGCATCCCGGAAAATGAGCATCGACAGCCTGCACCAGTTTCGTGGCGTGCCTTCGTCAACATTACGGCGAGGTCGTCCGCGGCATAGTTTGCCGTCCCGCTGGCACATGAACGGAGTGGCCGCCCCGCGGGTTTCGTCGCACCCAGCGGCGCGAACGGCGAGGCAAATAATAACTGCCCAGTGCGTGCGCGGTGTTTCGTTCGGGATCGTGCGCACACCACCCGACGTCCCGAGCCGCGCCCGCCGTGGCCGGACGAGAGGAACGTTCGATCCTTGCGCTTGGCGCTGGCACTCGGAACCGGAGGTGGCTACTCTTGCGTTTCGATAGGCCCCGCACGAGGGCAGCCGTCAGCAAAAGCAAATTGTTCTGGGAGGACGAGATGAACGCTTCGCAACGTTCCGCAGTGATCGGACGTCGGACTATTTTGAAGGCAGGCGCGGCCGCTGCGGCGCTGCAAGTCACGTCGCCGTTCATCATTCGGGCGCTGGGCGACACTCCCGTGCGGATCGGCATGGTCGACCCGGTGACCGGAGTCTATGCAGCCGTCGCGCAGGGCGAGCTTGAGGGGGCGAAACTCGCCACCGACCAGCTCAACAAGAAGGGCGGCATCCTCGGCCGGCCGGTCGCGTTACTGATCGAAGACTCGGCGAACGACGTCGGCGTCGGGGTGCAGAAGACGCGCAAGCTGATCGAGCGCGATCAGGTCAGCTTTATCATCGGCGACGTAAATTCCGGCATCGCGCTCGCCATGACCCAGGTGACCAGCGAGAAGAAAGTGCTGCACATCGTTTCCGGCGGCCACACCGATCCGATCACCGGCTCGAGTTGTTCGTGGAACGTCTTTCGCGTCTGCAACACCACGGCGATGGATGCCAATGCCATCGCCAGTACGATCATCAGCAAATTGGGCAAGAAGTGGTACTTCCTGACGCCGGACTATGCCTACGGGCACTCGGTGCAGGCAAGTTTTGAGAAAGTACTCAAGGCGCAGGGGGGCTCGTCGGCCGGCTCGCTGATACCAATCGGGACTGCCGACTATTCGGCCTATCTGATCCAGGCCAAGGCCTACGCCCCCCAGGTGGTCATCAATGTCATGGGCGGCGGCGACCAGGTCAACAGCCTCAAGCAGTTCGTTCAATTCGGACTGGATAAGCAGATGGCCGTCGCCGGCACGCTCTGCGAGCTGGAAAGCCTGCGCGCCATGCCGGATGAAGCGCGCGTCGGCTGGTGGACCATGGAATGGTGGTGGGACCAGCCGGACACGCCGCACGTCAAAGAATTCAACGACGATATCAAACAGCGGACCGGTCGAGCGGCCACGGCGCGCAATTGGTTCGGCTATGCATCGGTGCACACCGCCGCATCGATAGCGAACCAGGAGAAGACGCTGGACCCGGTCCAGCTTGCGCATGCGCTTTCCGGATTCAAGCTGCCGCCCGAGATCGCGCTGCAGCCCGGTGCGCCGCAATATCGCGCGGAAGACCACGAGTTGATGAGCACAGTCTTCGTCGGCGAGGCGCATCCACCCAAGGGTGATCCGGATAAATTGTTTACCGTTCGAGAACTGGTGCTGGGCGAGAAGGTCGCCGGGTCTCCGGAGGATACCGGCTGCAAGCTGAAATGGCCGGCCTGACTTCGGCCTGCGTCACCGGATGAAACCGGCGCGGCCGGCAGGCTGCTCCGGGTGATCGTGCGTTGCGCTTCCGCCTTCTTCTCGGGCGGAGGCGTTGCGCACTGCTCGATGCAGGTGCATCATTGCGTTGTCGCAACGCAGGAGCGGTTTTCATGCACGACATCGTTATTCGCGGCGGCACCATCGTCGACGGCACCGGCAAAGCGGCATTCACGGGTGATGTGGCCATCGAAGGCGACTGCATCGCCGCGGTTGGCGGCAAGCTCGGCCCCGCCCGGCGGGAGATCGACGCGGCGGGGCTTCTGGTCACGCCCGGCTGGGTCGACGTGCACACGCACTATGACGGCCAGGCGATGTGGGATCCGCTGCTCGCGCCGTCGTGCTGGCATGGCGTCACCACGGTCATGTTCGGCAATTGCGGCGTCGGCTTCGCCCCGGTGAAGAAACATCATCGCGGCGCGCTGATGGACTTGATGGAAGGCGTCGAGGAGATTCCCAATCCGGTCCTCTCCGCAGGCCTGACCTGGGAGTGGGAGACCTTTCCCGAATTCATGGATGCCCTGGAGCGTCGACCGCACGCCATCGACATTGCGGCGCAGGCGGCGCACCTGCCGCTGCGCGTCTACGTCATGGGCGACCGCGCGGTGCGGCGCGAACCGGCGACGGCGGACGACATCGCCGAGATACGCCGCCTGACGATCGAGGCGCTCGAGGCCGGCGCTTTCGGCTTCACCACGTCGCGGACCGATTCGCATAAGACGCCGGACGGCGAGCTGGTACCGTCGCGCAACGCAGATGCCGAGGAGCTTGTCGGCATCGGCTCGGCGCTGGGCGCAGTCGGTGCCGGCGCCTTCGGCATGAACAGCGATTTCGACGATGAGGCCTACGAGCTCGCGTGGCTCAGGAGAATTGCGCGCGAGACCGGGCGTCCGGTGTGGTTCCTGCTGACCGACCGCTACGATGACCCGGAGCGCTGGCGGCGGTTGGTCCAAGCCGTGCATGAAGCGCGCGCCGACGGCCTCTCGATGACCGCGCAGATCGCCGGTCGGCCGATCGGCGTCATGATGGGCATCGGGACTGCGCTCAATCCGTTCACGGTGCGGCCGAGCTACAAACAGCTCGAAAGCTTGGCCATTGCCGAGCAGCGAAGGCGGCTGCGCGATCCCGAGGTTCGCCGCCAGATCCTTGCCGAGCAGCCGTCCGCCGCCGAAGTCGCCAAGCTTGCCCAGTTCCGCCAGTCCGTTGTCAGCCGCTGGGACAAG
>Ga0207416_1003515_pt1 | contig 14857 bp, 10 predicted proteins | sample PaiPotPPM11metaG_FD_184107 | JGI IMG/M metagenome (GOLD analysis project Ga0207416, IMG submission 184107) | Iron sulfur acid spring bacterial and archeal communities from Banff, Canada, to study Microbial Dark Matter (Phase II) - Paint Pots PPM... ...
ACGAACTTCCCGAACCAGCAAGGGCGTTCGTTCTACTTCTACCTGTCAACGAAAGTCTAGAGGTGCCGTACGTGAAACGACTCTCACTCACGCTCGCCATCGGCTCGATAGCCGCACTCCTTGCGGGTTGCGGCGGCGGCTCGAGCAATGGCGGAGCCGTACCATCGATAACCCAGACCAGCCTCACCGCGAACAAGCTTCAGGTAGCGGTCGGGACGGCGTATAACGCGGCCGACGGCACGACCGGGCTCAACGTCGTAGCGACGTTCCGGCAACCCGGCGGCGGATCGGCCGTCCTGGCCGACACGCCGAGCCTCACCGGTCCGGCGACCTTCACGCTTCCGGCAAATTTCGCGGGAGCATATACGACCAATAGCGACGCCGGCACGCATACGATCAGCGCGTCTCCGCAAGTGAATCTCTCGGTCACTCCGGCTCAAACGACGCTCGGAACCTTTACCGGAGTCTTCTCTTACGGCTTCGCGCCGCTCAACTCCGACCAGCAGGGCGCCGCCGGCTACTATCCGGGCAATCCGAACGCGACTCCCGGCAACGGCTTCTCCAGCTCGAACTACTACTTTAGAGGCGCGCCGTGGTGGGCGCAACCATTTGGGGCCGCAGCGGCCAACCAAGGCGTCTATCTCATCGGGCCGCCGGCCGTACCGTTCTTCAACGACGGCACGTTCCCGGCAAACTTCGCGGGATATTCGCCGGGCTTTACGCTCTTCGAAGCTCCGCCCGGCACGGGCACCTACACGCTGAATGTCAACGTTGCGGCCGCGAACGCCGCATCGCAATCATTCACAGCTACCAGTAATAATCTCGCCAACGTAGCGCCACTGGCGGCGCCGGTCGTCTCCGGAGTCGCCGATACTGCTGGCGGCCTCACCGGGACGGTCACCATCAACGCCGGTACGGAGACCCTGGTCTTCGTACAGGACAAGACAAACGGCCACTTCTACACGGTCGGTCCGATCTCGGGGACGGGTGCTCAAACCTTCACCGTACCGCCAAATCTCGGATCGTGTAACGGCAACGGATGCCAGAACGCGACGCCTTTGCCGGCGACGCAAACCTCGTTCGCTACCGGCGATGCGTACGTCGTCACCGCAATCTCGTTCGACTATCCGGCGTTTGAGGACGCGCCTCCGGGCAACACCTCGCAGACGCCGACGCTCACCGGCGCAGCCGGCCAAACCGACCTCTCGATCGGCATACCGGTAGCGGGGACCTACTAAACACATCGCCCGCGGCGACCCGTCGCGATCGACACACAAAAAGGGGCGCAGCCTTGGCTGCGCCCCTTTTTGTTTTTTTTATGGCCTCCGGCCTTATGTCAACGTCGGGCGTTTTGTATGGAACGGCGTCCGCCGTTGCACCTGAGCCGCGATGGCGACGAGTTGCGCTTCGCCCCACGCGTTGCCGAGCAGTCCGAGGCCGGTCGGCAGCCCGTGTTCGCCGAAACCATTCGGCACGCTCATCGAAGGAATGCCCGTGAGGTTGCCGGGCGTGACGGCATCGATCGCACCGGGCGCATCGGGATAGACCTTGTCGAACGGCACTTCGATCGGATACGCCACCGTCGGCAGCGTCGGAAACACCAGTGCGTCGAATGGCCGTACCGCTGCCGTTACCGCCCGCACGATCTGCGTACGCACGCGCATGGCATCGACGTAATCGACCGCGAGCGTATTGTACTGCATATAGCCGCCGATACGATCGGCCGGAGAGCGCAATTCCCGCGCGCGTCCGCTCTCGATGAGATCGCGAAATGCCGCGGCGCATTCGCCGTTGATCAGCGCTCCGATGACCGCGCCGTAAGGCAGGTCCGGTAGTTCGACACCGTCCACAACCTCAGCAAACTCCCGTAGTACGCCAAGCGACGCCTCGAAGTTCTTGGTTACGGCGGGCTGGTTCTTCTCGGTCGCGCCCTTGATGATCCCGATTCGTGGACGCTTCTTCGCTTTTACAAACGGCTCGGTGCGCGCGGTGTCGTCGTGCGGGTCGGCCCCGGCGATCGTTCGCAGGACCAGGTCGGTATCGCGCGCCGAACGCGCCATCGGGCCGAGTTTATCGGAACTCCACATCAGCGCCATCGCACCGTAACGGCTGACGCGGCCGAAGGTTGGGCGCAATCCTGTCACGCCGCACATTGCGGAGGGCGTGAGGATCGAGCCGTTGGTCTCCGAGCCGATCGCGAAACCCACCAATCCGGCCGCGACGCAGGCGCCCGGCCCGCTCGAACTGCCGCCGCTCCAGTAGTCGCGGTTCCAGGGCGTTCGGCCCGGCCCGGTAAACGACGCGTCAGCTTCGTTGTATCCGAAACCGCCCGCGAGTTCTACCATCGCGAGTTTGCCCAGCAACACGGCTCCCGCCGCATGCAGGCGCGCGACGACCGTGGCATCGTAATCGAAGACTTGATCGCGGTACGGCTGGGCTCCCCACGTAGTCGGCGCGCCGACGGCGGCGAGCAGATCCTTGACGCCGTACGGCACCCCGTGCAAGGCGCTGCGGCGATGGCCGCGCGCCAGCTCGGCGTCGGCCGCACGGGCCTCGCGCAGGGCCCGCTCGTGCATGATCGTCACGACCGCATTGAGGTGCGGTCCATAGCGCCCCAGGCGATCGAGGTAGAGTTGCGTCAGCTCGACGGAGCTGATCTGCTTGCGCGCTATGCGCCGGCCCAACGCCGTGGCATCGAGGTAGGCGATATCTTCATCGGTCATGCGCCCACCTTAAATTCCGGCGTCGGCGCATCGCCGTTTTTAAGCTTCTTGCCTTTGGGGTTGAGCACTCCGCCGAATCCGAAGCCCTCTTGGATGCCGTCGGCGATTCGCGCGAGTTGCGCGTCGTCCAGGTGCGGGTCGAACGCCCGCATGCGTTCGGCAAGCGCGCGAGCCGCAGCGGACGGCTGGTGCGCGGCGGCTGCGGCGGGCGTAGCGGAGGGTGTGGGGGATGCCGAGGATTGTGCTAGCGCGGCCTCTTTCGTAACGGTCATGCTCGCCCCCACGACGGCAGCCGCAGCCAGAAAGGCCTTGCGCGTGCTCTTCATGCTCCTTTTAACTCATCAAACGGAGCTACATTTTCAGACTTCCATCACCACGGGGACGATAATCGGGCGCCGTTTGGTTTTGCCGTAAATCGCCTTGGAGAGCGCGTTGCGAATGTGCTCCTTGACCGTATTGACGTCGCGCAGACCCTCGACCGAGACCCCCTCGATCGTGCGTTGAGCCAGGGTGCGAAGCTCGTCAAGCAACTCGTCGGAGTCCGGCAGGTGGAAGACGCCCTTGGAGACGATGTCGGGCGCGCCGATCAGGCGTGCCTCTTCAGCATCGATGGTCACCACGACCATCAGGATGCCGTCGTTGGAGAGCGCTTTGCGGTCGCGCAGGACGGCTTCGCCGATATCGCCGACGCCCGATCCATCGACGAGCACGTTGCCGCCGTACGTCTTACCGACTTTGTCGCCGTACTCGAGCGTGAACTCGAGCACGTCGCCGTTTTCGACCACGAACACGTTGCCGGATTCGACGCCGGTCTGGGCGGCCAAGCGGCCGTGCTGCATCAGCATCCGATACTCGCCGTGGATCGGAATGAAGAATTCCGGACGCACGAGATTGAGCATCAGCAGCAATTCCTCTTGCGAGGCGTGCCCCGAGACGTGCGATTTACCCTCGGAGCCGTGGATGACGATGGCCCCGATCTTGCACAGGTTGTTGATCGTTTTGTAAACGCTCTTCTCGTTGCCCGGAATCGGCGTCGCGCTGATGACGACCGTGTCGCCGGGGACGATTTTGAATTTTTTGTGATCGCGGACCGACATCCGCGCGAGTCCGCTCATCGGCTCGCCCTGCGAGCCGGTAGTCATCACCATCACTTGCTCCGGCGGATAGTTATCGACTTCTTCGATTTTAATGACGGTGCCGGGCGGAATCCGCAGATGTCCGAGTTCGCTCGCAAAGTGCACGACGTTCTGCATCGAACGCCCCAAAAAATGCGACCTTGCGCCCGAGAGGAGTAGTTCGCTCATACGGCCACTTGATCATAGACGGTCGAGCACTTGAAGCACGGCTAGCGGCGCATGCAGCGCCCGCTTCTCGACGAGGGCGGCATAGCAGTAGCCGAGATCGCCGAACTCACGGGCAATATGCTGCGCCAACTCAGCGAAACGATCGTGCCGTGGCGCAAGCGGCTTGGGAAAAATGGGACGGGTCCTGCACGCGAAGCTCGCCGATCGGCGCATAGGGATGCTGCGAAATAACCTTTTCCATGGCCATGATCGTAAGACCATCACGACGTAGTTGTAATATGACCGGCAAGCGGGCGAATTCTTCAGGAACCGAATGGCGAACGCCGCGGTAACGCACTAGGCCGTAAGTTGGCGACCAGCCAATGCTCGGCTTCAGCGTTAAGCAAGTCGAGATGACGTGCATCGCGGCCGATAAAGAATCGTTCGCGCACGTAACGCACCATGCGTTCAACGCGGCCTTTGGTTTTCGGAGGCGCGGGCCAACAGGCTTTCGGCATGAACTGATGGGCGACGGCAAACTCTTCGTATTTCTTGTTCCAGACGACGGTTTTACCAGCCCGAGAAATGACGGCCGTTTTGAGGTTGTCGACTAGCACCTCGTTGGGAACACCACCGAAGAATGTGAAAGCATGACGATGGCAATCGAGCCAAGTCAGTATCTGCATGTCTGTCGTGAAACGCACGAAGAGTGCGCGCGACCAGGCGCAGGGCGGCGATTTTGCGGATGCTGAGACCCTGCCGTAGCGTATGAAAATCCATCCAACGCTCCGAGCCAGTGGTGGCGAGCTCCTTCCGTAGGCGATGCTAGACACATCAGCCTGTATTCGGAGGGGGCTCGTCGCGTTTCCGAGCTACCGACCAGGTTGAGAGGTGGGGCCGCCTTATCGCGGCGGAGGTGGGTTCACCTTATCGCGACCGCAACACACGAAGGATCACGCGCGGCCGGAAAAACCTTCGCGGCGATTCGGTGCTCCCGATCCCTAGCGGCTGCCACGTTTTGCGGTTAAGCATATGGTGGGCATGGCATAAGTACGACTATTGCCGGCAACCCTCCTCATCGCAACGTCTCCTGGGAATCCATCGGCGCAAGCTACGAAGCAATACGCAATCGTTGGCGATCCGGCTAGCCAGGTACTCGGTACGACGGTCCAGTTGGGAGGGACTCCGTCCTATTCGTGCCGTCAGCCCCGCGGATACGGATGCCGTTCCCATGCCGGGGATCATTAACGTATTCCTACACGCACATACCTCGGTAACGAAACCGAGGCCGCCACCGCCCTCTTGTACCCCCCGTAACCAGACCGTAACGACAGACCGATATGATGGGGGCAGCCCGGCGCCTGCGCGGCTTTGCTTGTCGTGTTGAAATTGTCGCGCCCGCCAATGCTTTTGCAGCAAAAGGTCCTGCCGCTCGCGAACCACCGGGAGGGACATGCCGCCTTTAGGCTTTCTGCAGACCGTAGCTTATAAGCGTATTAAGGATATGCTTGCAGCGGATAGCGTGCCGTTGCTGGTTCTTCATGCTCCCGCTGGCTATGGGAAGCGCACAATTGCCCGAGAGTTGCTACGATCGCTTCCAGCAAAGTGGCGCTTTTTCGACACGTACGAGGACCAAGGTGGGAACATAGTCGAGGTGGTCGAACGCGAGCACGTATCGGGCGCACATGCAATCGTCGCAACGCGCGACGATCGGCTTTTTACTTCTCTGTCCGGTGCCGCCCACATCTTTGAGAAGGATCTCCGCTGGGACGACGCTCTTACGGAGAAGGTGCTGCGCGAAGCAGGCACGCGGCCGTGCGACATCGCGCGCGCTCTCGCGTTCTCGCGCGGCTGGCCGGCGCTCGTGCTGCAACTTGCTCAATTGGCACGATTACGCATGTTAACCGACGCATTGGATCACCCGGCAGACTTCCATTTGCGGATATTTCGAGAATGGGCGTACGATGCCATGTTAGCTCGCCTGGACTTGCGTGAACTGGAAGCATTTGTTCGGCAAGCGCTGTCTCGGGCAACGGATGATATCTTGCTCGAGGCTCTACGCGAGCATGCCCCGCATCTGCTTCGTGCCGCCGCTGGTCGTATCGTAGAAGCACCGGATGAACCTGTCGTGGGTTTCAGCCGCGTGCGGACATTATTACGTTGCGGCGATTCTATTGCTGCGTTGCAAGCCGCTGTATCACGTCCGCTGGGAGAGCTCTTTGATAATGCGGATATTCTCGCTGACTTCAATGAATCAGCCATTCTTCATTCGCCCGCGCTTTGGCTAGCTACCCGCGAGATTCGTCTCACCGGGCGACGCACACAGAGTATGGCGGAACTCGAATCGCTGCCGGCGTGCGGCGGCCACCTCGCGGAACTCTTGAAGGCCGAATCTAACTGGATGCAGTTTGAGACGGCAACTATGCAAGAAACGCTCCAGAACGCGCAGGCTGGCTGGGATATTGCAAAAGCTCTTACGATTCCTGGCCAACGGCTTGAGGTAATGTGGCACGCGCGTTTATTGGCAGCGCACGCACGCGCTACCGCGGAGAGAGCAACCGCTGCGCGGCTATATGCCGAAGGACTCGCCTTGCTCGCGGGCCGACGCCTAACGGATAGCGCCTTGGATATGGCGGCCCGCGCCATCGACATCGCACACGAGTGCGGTGACGAACTTCTGGAAACAGTCGCTCGCCATTTCTTCGACGAGTGGCCGACGCAGCCCGACGAACCATCGCTTTGGCAGCACGCTCGTCGCACTGTGCAAAGCATACATACACCGCAGCAAACACGAATGGACCAAACGGTGCTCGTCGAGCTGTTGCGAGGAACCGTGCGAGAGCGAGGTCGGCTCGTTCGCTTGACACCATCGGAAACCGAGTTGCTTTTTGTTCTCGCAGCGGCCCAGAGCGGCATTCCGGTGCCTGTTCCTGCTTCTTCAGGTGCTTTACGCGTCCGCATGAATCGATTACGCGCTCGTTTTGATACTTCCGTGCTAACTAACACCGGCAGCGGATACAGTTTATCCGCAACTGTTCAGATTGACGCATTTGAACTGAGTCGATTGGCCAGAGCATCATCCAACGGCGGCGTGCAAGATTTTGCACCGCTGCATAAGATTCGCCCAGCATTGCAGCACATCGCGAAGAATCCGCTGCGCATTTACGAATGGTTTGTTCCTATCGAACGCGTTCTCCGCCAGCACGGAACCGCTCTCTTACGTTTATTGGCGATAGCCGCTTCTTCACAAAAGGATGCAGCTGAGCTTTTGCTTCTCGCTCAGGAGATGTACGCAATAGACCCGTACGATGAGGATGCTTTGCTCTTCGCCGTACGAGCGCATGTGCTATCAGGCGATTTACCGGCCGCTATGGAAGAGTATCAAGATTTTACGCATCGTATGAAGCGGGATCTGGGGATCGTGACATCAGCCCCGTACGAAGATTTGCTGCGTGAAGCCGCTACCGCGATCTAGGGCATCGCTGGCCGAGGCGGTTGCGGCGTGCGAGCCGCGCGTCGTGCTCGTAACGGGAGCCGGCGGATGCGGGAAAAGTACATTTGCCGAGCTTATTTCGGAACTGTATGACTTGGGTCTAACACTCGACATGCGATCCCACGCCGATCGCGATTCTCTCCTATATCGGATGCTGTCTCTTCTAGGTGCAGATCCCGACAGTATTTCTCATACCAATCTGATCGAAGGGCTGCTGCGAGCTTTCGAGCGGCAGTGCCGGCGCGTCTGCGTACTTTTCGATAATCTAGAACATGTCGAATCTGCCGCGCCGAGCGTCCTTGCAGCCCTTGCCGAAATTTGCGGTGCTTGCCCGGTACATGTAACCGTTGTCCTGTGCTCACGCGAGCGGATACCCCGCGGAATCTACAAAGCGTTCCTGCCCCACGAGGTCGTACATATTGATGAGGGGCAATTACTGTTGGCACAAGATGAGGCCGCTGCTCTGCTGCGCGAGCGCCTCGGCGAAGTATTTGTGGCTGACGGGCTCCAGATCGCGGGCGGCAACCCGCTTCTGCTAACGGTTTATGTCGAAGCATGCCGTTCCGCGCAGGTACCATTATCGCAAGCGGGTTCGACGGCCGGCATAGCACGCGATCTCATACAGCGGGTACTATCGATCGCGGATCGCAAGGTGCTGAAGTTGCTTATCTGGTGCTCGGTTCTGCCGGAGCTTACCATCCGTGAATTGGAGTTGCTCTTTGGTCGAGAAACAATGTCGACGGCGGGACGCTTACCATTCGTTCGATTTGGGCCGCACGGTCGCGTCGCGATTCACCCGCTTGCGGCGCAAACATTGCTTCCGGATGACATTGCACGGCAACGAATTCGTAAGGCTGCGGCACGTGTACTGCTGTATTCAAAGCACTACGAGCGTGCGGCAGAGCTATTTCTCGCGAACGGCGACTTTAACAGCGCGGCACTGGCACTTGGCGAGGAGCGCCGCTTCCTAGATGGTACGCCGTCGTTAGCATTCGCGAACGTTGTGCGCTGTATTCCGCCCGCGATCCTTTTGCAACATCCACTTGTGTGGGGCCTGTATTACCTGCTTTGGGGACCGCCGGAGCGGGAACCGACGCTCTCCGAGGTAACCACTATCTGCAACGCGCTTCCCGCCATGCAATCCTTCGAAGCCAAGCTAGCAAGCGTTAACACCGTCGCATCAATGACTGGTCGCAGGGGAGACGTTGCCGGCATGGAGTCGGTGATTGATTGGTTCGAAGCAGACGTGCGAACCAATCACGCATCAGAATTGGAAAACGATCGCTACCGCAGCGTCGTTGGAATCTTTCGCGTGTTCTTGCGCATGCTACGGGGAAAGCGGGTGTCGCTCCGCGAGTACTACGACGCCGTCCCCAGAGCCAACAGGACTCAGTCCCTCTATTGGGCTTCGATGGTTACGACGACGCAGGCACCGCTGCTCTTTCTTCATGGCCGGCGAGACCGCCAACGGGTGCTGCTGGAATCTACGCTCGAATGGACTCGCTCCTTAGGAAATACCGATCACATCCTGACGATTTCTTACGCATGCTGCTATTGGGCCTGGCTGAGTGGTGAGGATGAACGGATAGAATCGTATCTTTCTTCCCGGCCACCCCTATCGCAGCACCCCCTCGCTCGAACGATGTTCAATGCCTGCGCCGGACTGATTCACGATCACGAAGTCGTGCCGCGGGTTTGGAATATAGAGACGCCGGTTTTCTTGATGGCTGCGGCGGCGTCACCGGATTGGATCGAGCATCGGCGCCATCTTGAGCGTGCAATGCGTTCAGCCGATCGTATCATAGAGGACGTCCGCAATAGATCGATCGTTCGAGTTGCTGCGCTGGCAGCTCTCCCAGACCTCCGTGTCGCCTTGGAGCCGGAGCTTACCGAACTAGCCGGCGTAATCGAGTTCGAACCGTTTCGTACCGCCGTGGAACGCGCGGTGAGGCACGGGCGAGAATGCGGCATACTGCAGCCACTGTACGAACGGTTCGAACGTGCAGGCGCAAGAGCGAGCGGAGCGCAGGCACTGTTGAGTAGCGGCAGCGTGCAAAGAGCCGGTAAACCCGTCAACCTTTCCGCCCGCGAGCTTGAGCTTGTACTGTTGCTCGCGCTGCGAGGCCGAGCGCATCGGATTGAACTGGAGGATCTCTTGTGGCGCGGCGAGCTATCTATGGACACACCCGCTGTCCGCGTTTTGGTCAATCGGCTACGGGCCAAACTGGGTGCGGATGCGATCGTCACCGCTGGTGGTGGCATTTACGAGATCGGCAACATTCATATTGACTTTCGGCATTGGGAGGACCGGATTCAGCTCGCGCGACGAATGCGGACAACGACACCCGAGCTGACACAAGCATTAGCAGTACTCGCGCAACCGCAACCGGAGCATGTTGCGGGGTACGCGTGGGTCGACGAACTTACGGCGGCCCGCAACAGGTTGCGAATTGCGCTGCATGCATTGATCGTAGAGGCTGAGGATGGCACCCTTGCACCGGCATAGTGTCTGTTGCATCGCGGCCTTTGCGCTACTTATTTCGTGTCAACCGCCGCCACCGCAACCGCAAACTCTTCGCGTGAGCGTTCTCTCCCAGCCGCCGACACTGAACCCGCTCTACCTCAGCGGTAGATGGCTGGAAACGATTCGGGTGCTCGCGTTTTCTTCGCTGTTGGCAACTGATCCGCGTGGGCGGCTGATCCCAGACGCGGCGGAACGGGTACCATCCATGAAAAATGGCCTCATCTCGCGGGATGGCCTTACGATTCGTTACCGTTTGCGCAAGGGAATCATGTGGCAAGACGGCGCCCCGCTCACTGCGCGCGACGTCGTCTTTACCTTTCGCGCAATCCGAAATAGCCATAACAGCGTTCCCTCTCGCATGGGTGTAAATCACATCGCATGGCTACGCTCGTCCGGCCGGCGTGACGTCGTACTTCGCTTGAATCGCCCGTATGCGCCGATCCTCTCAACGTTTTTTGGGCCCGATGGCTATCCGATTTTGCCATGGCATCTCTTGCATTCGTTTCCGTCACTCGACCGTGCGCGTTTCGGTTCTAAGCCCATCGGATCCGGCCCGTACCGAATCGTCGACTGGATCCACGGCCAGCGCATCGACCTAACCGCGAATGTCCGTTACTTCGGAGCGAAACCGTCGGTGCAAAAGATTCGCATCGAAGACTACCCGTCGATTGAAACCGCCCAGCTAGCGTTGCAAACGCACCAAATCGATGCCGATTTCAATATTGATTCAGCCAACATTTCGAGCGGCAATTTAGGAAGCTTTCGCGTTAAGCGCGAGCCCTCCGGATCGATCGTCATGCTCGCGATGAACGCCAGCGACCCCGCGCTTCGATCGCCACTCATTCGACAAGCATTGATGGAAGGCATCGACCGATCGGCACTGATACGCATCTTTCGCATCGACGGAATTGAGCCGGATGCGCAAGAACTGCTGCCTGAAAGTGCCTTCTACGATCGACGCATCGCACCTCAGCCATACGATCCAGTTCGCGCTGCGAGAATGATCCGCTCCGTGACGCAAGGGCGCCGATTGCGTCTGCGCCTGGCGTACTCAGACCTTGTTCCGGATGCCGACCGAATCGCAGTGGTGCTAAGCGATCAATTGGGGAGAATAGGCATTCGACTTCGCTTGCGGCGGTATCAACCAGAATTGTTTTTTGGCGCCGCACCACAGGGCGTCGTGTTCGGCGGCCATTATCAACTCGCTTTGGTGCCTCTCATTCCCGCATTCGATCCTGACAACTCGGAAATCTTTGGATGCAGCAAGATCGCCCCGCTTGGTTTCAATTTCTCCCGCATCTGCGACCCGCAGCTCGATGGATTGATGTATGAAGCTGCGCGGACGTACGATACGTATCGTCGCGCAGCCCTATATGCTGCGGTTGCTCGGCGCCTCAATGCGGACGTGCCCGGCATTTTTCTTTGGGAACCCTCTAGCGTGGTCGCTTACCAAAACAATCTTTCTGGGGTAGAGCCTTCGGCGTTTAGTTCTATATTCTGGAACGCGAATACTTGGAAGCTGTAAGCGAGCGGGCTGATAGATGAGCCGCGCCGTTATGTATCGGTAAATGTGTGCCAGTCGGAGGGTTCGTCGAGATCGAGGAACGTGGAGGACTTGGAATAGATCCACGCCGCCCGCACCGGATCGTCACGACCGCATTGAGGTGCTATCCATAGGGCCCCGGGCGATCGAGATAGAGATGCGCGTCGTCCAGGTGCGGGTCGAACGCCCGCATGCGCTCGGCAAGGGCGCGAGCCGCTGCCGAGGACGGGTACACGGAGCCCCCACGATGGCAGCCGCAGCAAGAAAGGCCTTGCGCGTGCTCTTCATGCTCCTTTTAACTCATCAAACGGAGCTACATTTTCAGACTTCCATCACCACGGGGACGATAATCGGGCGCCGTTTGGTTTTGCCGTAAATCGCCTTGGAGAGCGCGTTGCGAATGTGCTCCTTGACCGTATTGACGTCGCGCAGACCCTCGACCGAGACCCCCTCGATCGTGCGTTGAGCCAGGGTGCGAAGCTCGTCAAGCAACTCGTCGGAGTCCGGCAGGTGGAAGACGCCCTTGGAGACGATGTCGGGCGCGCCGATCAGGCGTGCCTCTTCAGCATCGATGGTCACCACGACCATCAGGATGCCGTCGTTGGAGAGCGCTTTGCGGTCGCGCAGGACGGCTTCGCCGATATCGCCGACGCCCGATCCATCGACGAGCACGTTGCCGCCGTACGTCTTACCGACTTTGTCGCCGTACTCGAGCGTGAACTCGAGCACGTCGCCGTTTTCGACCACGAACACGTTGCCGGATTCGACGCCGGTCTGGGCGGCCAAGCGGCCGTGCTGCATCAGCATCCGATACTCGCCGTGGATCGGAATGAAGAATTCCGGACGCACGAGATTGAGCATCAGCAGCAATTCCTCTTGCGAGGCGTGCCCCGAGACGTGCGATTTACCCTCGGAGCCGTGGATGACGATGGCCCCGATCTTGCACAGGTTGTTGATCGTTTTGTAAACGCTCTTCTCGTTGCCCGGAATCGGCGTCGCGCTGATGACGACCGTGTCGCCGGGGACGATTTTGAATTTTTTGTGATCGCGGACCGACATCCGCGCGAGTCCGCTCATCGGCTCGCCCTGCGAGCCGGTAGTCATCACCATCACTTGCTCCGGCGGATAGTTATCGACTTCTTCGATTTTAATGACGGTGCCGGGCGGAATCCGCAGATGTCCGAGTTCGCTCGCAAAGTGCACGACGTTCTGCATCGAACGCCCCAAAAATGCGACCTTGCGCCCGAATTGCACCGCGTGATCGACGGCTTGCTGTACGCGCGGAACGTTCGATGCGAACGAAGCGACGACGATGCGACCCTTGGCCCGCTGAAAAATGGCGGTAAAGGCCTCACCGACGATGCGCTCCGAGAGCGTGTGGCCGGGGCGTTCCGCGTTGGTGGAATCCGAAAGCATGCAGAGCACGCCCTCGTCGCCGATGCGCGCGATGCGGGCGAAATCGGCCGGTTTGCCGTCGATGGGCGTTTGATCGAACTTGAAGTCGCCGGTGTGGAAAAAGATGCCGACGGGCGTGCGAATCGCGATCGAGCAGGCTCCCGCAACCGAATGGTTGATGTGCACGAACTCCGCTTCGATCGATCCGTAGGCCACGCGGTCGCCCGGCTGCACCTCCACGAAATCGACGTCGCCCAACTTATGGTCGCGCGATTTCGCCTTGATCAGCGCGAGCGAGAGGGGGGTTCCAACGATCGGCGTGTCCGGAAACTCCCGCAAAAAATACGGAATACCGCCGATGTGATCTTCGTGCCCGTGGGTGACCAGCACGGCGCGTAATTTGTGCGCGCGTTCGCGCACGTACGTGAAGTCGTTGATGACTACGTCGACCCCGAACATCTCGTCGTCGGGGAACATCAGGCCGCAATCGACCACCACTAAGTCTTCATTCGTCTCGACCACCGTCATGTTGCGGCCGATTTCGCCGCACCCGCCCAGCGGGACGAGGCGGACAAAGGGCTCCTTCGGCGGGGCAGGGACGACCAAGGTATCGGAATTCAACGTCGTTCGTACTACTTTGCGAGCGCGAGAAACGCGTGATAGCGTTCTCGGAGGAATTGTATGCATATCCGATACCGCGCCGAGGTGGCCGTAACCTCGCTCGTCCTTGCTCTGGGCCTATGGGCCGCGACTCCAAGGCCTCACGAAAGCCCCAAGCCCGCACCGGCTCCTCATCGTGCCGCGATGACCCGCCGGGAAGATCCGGACGGGCTGTACTCCAGGCGCGCACTGCGTCGCGTGCGACTTATCCTACAGCTGCGAATGCTGGAATTGCGCAAGGCGCACCTCGAGCGCGTGCGTCAAGCCGTCGAGCAACATCTCTCGGTCGATCGCCTGCTGCAGGAGGACGAACCTTCCCCGGCATCTTCGCCATAGCAGCGGGGCGCTTCTTAACTCGAACGAAACAAATAGAGCAACCGAGCACTATGAAAGGCTGAGTATGGCTATTGATTCCACGACACCAGCTTCACCGAGTAACGGCCTAAAGACCGCAATCGATACAATCGTCGCCCCGAACGAGGCGTTTTCGGAACTACGCGTTTCACCGACGTGGCTGTGGGCGTTCGTTATTTCGGCGATCCTCATGATCGCCGGCTACATTCTCGAGCGTCCGGCAACGGTGCACGCGAGCATCGGGATGATCCAGCACATGCTGGCAACCAGCCCCCTGATGACCAACCTCTCGGACGCTCAGCGCGCGAACATGATCGCCAATGCGTCCCACCCATCGACGCTCGCCGCGGCGCTCGGCGCCGTTCAGCTCTTGGCCGTCTCTCTGATCGCCGCGCTCCTGAATGCCGTTTTTCTTTTAGTAGGCAACGCCGTAGGGCGTGGTACCGGCACCTTCAAATCGCTGTGGTGCGGATCGGTGCACATCACCATACCGACCTTCGGGCTGATGACCCTGATAACCGGAATCATCACGATGGCCGTCGGTGCGGAGCATTATAACTCGATCAACGACTTGCTGGGCTCCGTCCCGAATCTGGGAATGATCGCACCGGGCTTGACAGGCTTCGGCGGTTCGTTTTTACATACCATCAACGTGTTCGTCCTATGGGGCCTCGCGCTGAATATCGTCATGATGCGCGCTACCGCGCGCGTGAGCGGCCCGATCGCCTGGATCGCTCCGCTCCTCATCACGGTCGTCGGCGCGCTCTCCTCGGCGGCATTCGCACACGCCTTCGGCGGCTAAGGACCTCATGCATCGCACTCGTTTGTCGGCAGCCGCAGCGTTTATCGCTGCGGCTGCCTTCCCGGCACTCGCTTACGCGC
>Ga0207416_1003516_pt1 | contig 14853 bp, 16 predicted proteins | sample PaiPotPPM11metaG_FD_184107 | JGI IMG/M metagenome (GOLD analysis project Ga0207416, IMG submission 184107) | Iron sulfur acid spring bacterial and archeal communities from Banff, Canada, to study Microbial Dark Matter (Phase II) - Paint Pots PPM... ...
ATTTTATTTCAGATGCCCTCGCCCATTCGAAATTCATCGCCTATGCCGAGTCAGCCGAGCGGCTGATAACGGCAGTCATTGGAGACAACAATCTGGACCGAGGCTTTATTCAGATCAAAACCACCGACGATGCGGCGCTGTTCGTAAAGGCCTGTCAAAAGCTTCGTTTCTGGGAACGCAAATCCCAAGTACAAGTGAAGGAGCAGGTACAGAATGCACATGCGATGTAGAGCATCGTCCGCGTCGGTTCATCATCAGTACACACGTAACACTGGCGGCGGCACGCGTTTTGCTGCGATCCGCAAATAGCATCGCAGTGGGAGCAAAAGCAAAGGTGTCAGAGAAAAAAGAACAATCGTCTCGTCCCAGGCAACAGCAGAATCGCCAACCGGGCCTTGAGTCCGAGATGCAGCCCCGGCCGCGCGCGCAAGATGGCGGACGACATTGCTCGCAAAAACTGGAGGGCAAGATAGCGCTCATCACTGGCGGAGACAGCGGAATCGGCCGCGCGGTCGCTGTCGCCTTTGCCCAGGAAGGAGCGGACGTAGCTATTGTGTATCTCAATGAGCATGAGGACGCCAAGGAAACGGAAAGGCTAGTGGCAAATGAGCACCATCGCTGCCTGACCGTGGCCGGAGATGTGGGTGACGAACAATTTTGTAGAGATGCCGTTGAGAAAACGGTTCGTGAATTTGGGCGACTGGACATCCTGATTAATAACGCTGCCGAACAGCATCCGCAAAAGAAGATCGAAGAGATCAGTGCTGCCCAGCTCGAACGGACTTTTCGCACTAACATTTTTTCGTTCTTCTACATGACGAAAGCGGCCCTCCCACACCTCCCTGAGGGCGGCTCGATCATCAACACCTCGTCGGTAACTGCATACCGGGGCAGTCCTGATCTACTCGACTACTCGGCGACCAAGGGGGCCATAGTCGCGTTCACCCGATCACTCGCCAAAGCCCTGGCTGAACGAAGCATCCGGGTTAATGCTGTTGCGCCCGGCCCTATATGGACTCCGCTGATTCCTTCGACGTTTCCACCGGAAAAGGTCGAGCGCTTCGGGAAGGAAACAACGTTGGGGCGCCCGGGCGAGCCTGTGGAAGTCGCTCCAAGTTATGTGTTTCTTGCTTCCAGCGATGGTTCCTATTTCACCGGGCAAGTATTGCATCCGAATGGCGGAGAGGTCGTCAACGCATGACTTGTCCTGCGCAAACGACCGTTCTACGCAAACGACCCCTCCCTGCAGCTTCGAGAACCGTTAATGACCGGACTGTATAGACATAATCGGAGGAGAAGAAACTTATGAAGACCAGTACGATCGCTTTTTCCGCTGCACTGCTGTTCACGCTTGGCGCTCCAGCCTTGGCGTCTGCTCAATCCGCGAATTTGGCCTCATTTTTCAACGAGGCCAATCAAATGAATAATGAAGAGCAGGACATGGCAAAAGAGCTGAAGAGCAAGGCCGGCGATAATCAGACGTTGGTCACGATGGCCGACACCATCAGGGACGACCACAAAGACAATCAGACGGCCCTCGAGGCGCTGGCCAGTCAGAAAAACGTCACGTTGAAATCGTACGAAAAGAACAAGGCGGCCCAGGATCAACTCGACAATCTGAAGGGCGCACAGTTCAACGAGACTTTTCTGAACATGGACATCCGCGATCATGAGAAAGCTCTTGCTGCGTTCCGCCGGGCGAAGAGCGAGTTTTCGAGCGATCCTCAGGTACGGGTCTACGTCGATCAGACGATTCCCGTGCTCGAAGCGCATTTGAAGATGGCGCAAAATCTCCACCACGACGACAAGGTGTTGGGAAGCCGGGAGAACGCGGCCAATAACAAGAAGTCCGATTAGACAGGATCGCTACGCGCTAAACAGGCCCCTAACGCGCCGCTCGGATCGCAAATGGTCCGAGCGGTGTTGTTTCAGTATCATACCTGGACCTTCAAACCGGCAACGATGCTCCAGGAAATTGCCGCGTACATTAATGTCAGCTCGGCCACACTGATCGACGTCGACAGTGGTCAGATCAACGCAGCCTCGACCAGCATCACGGCGCCTGTCGGTCACGATTCCGAATGGCCATAGCGCTGACCATCTTATCGCGGTGTTTGTGAAACCGTTCCCTTTGAAATAATTCCCTCCGTCAGATTGAAACATTGTTGTGCCAGTTTTGCGGTAATTCGCGGAAAGACGCGAAACAATTGTAAATGTCGCTGGGGTATATTCGGCACAGTCATTGCTCACCACTACTCTTTTCATAGGGCACGCAGCTAGCAGTTTGAGGGCCTACCACCATATCTTCCGGTTCCGCACGATCATGCCGAGGTTGTACCATGCCGAGGTTGTACGCGCATCGCGCCGCAGGCTGAGAAACGAGAAGTGATCCGTTCAACCTCATATGACGACGATAGCAACGATAGTTTCGATGCTGGCCGAGCTGCTCGGCCGATTTTAGCCATTATTATCGCAACCGCTGTCCTCTACCTTGGCGCAGAGATACTGATGCCGCTGGCGATGGCATCTATGCTCGCGGTAATTTTCAGCCCTGTTGCCACTCGGCTGGAGCCCTATGTCGGCGGCTTGATAAGTGCGGGCTTAATCGTGCTGGCGGCGGTGGTCGCCCTGATAGCGGTCGGTTATTTCCTGACTGTCGAGCTGACTGAGGTGGCAGTGGAAGTCTCCGGCTATTCGGACAATATCGCGGTAAAACTGAGTGCGCTGGAAAAGGAAACTCCTCAATGGCTGCAGCGAGTTCAGCACGGCGTCGGAGACGTTGAACAACGCCTGCAACAAACGAATCAAAAAAAAGACAAGCGCAAACCGACGACGGTGCAGGCACTTCCTACTGCGCCGGCTCTGACGGAAGTATTAAAGCCGGCAGTGCCAGTACTCGCAGCGGTCGGCAAGGGTCTTCTGGTGATCGTCCTGCTTTTCTTTTTGCTCTATAGCCGGTGGGACTTGCGTGACCGTTTTGTCCGGCTCGCCGCACGCGCCAGAATACCGGTTGCGGCGCAGGCCATCGAGACTGCTGGAGACACCGTTGGGCGCTACCTTTTCCTCTTTTCGTTGATAAATCTTGGGTTCGGAATAGCAACGGGCACTGCCGTCTGGTTACTCGGCTTGCCCAATCCCATATTCTGGGGTGGCCTCGGCTTTTTGCTTCGGTTCATCCCTTATGTGGGAGCACTGGCTTCGGCGATACTGCCGACCTTGGTAGCCTTTGCTGTATTTCCGGGCTGGAGTAAATCGTTGGAGGTACTCGGAACCTTCGTGGCGCTGGACCAACTCGCAGCGCAATTCGTCGAACCTTTCCTGGTCGGCCATGGGATCGGTGTGTCGCCGGTAGCGTTGATGTTTTCAGCGATGTACTGGACCTGGCTATGGGGAATTCCAGGGCTGCTGCTTGCCACGCCTTTAACAGCCTGTCTCAAAGTGGCAGGAGATTACATACCTGAGCTGGGGTTTCTGGCGGTCCTGCTCGGCGTTGATCAGCACTCCGAAGATTACCACGAATTCTATCGCATGCTTCTTGAACTCGATCAGAGCAGTGCTCGTTCTTTCGCTGTTCGTTACTGCGATGAGCATGGCCTCGAGCCTATCTTCAACGACATCATTCGTCCGACACTGGTCCTTATGGGAGAAGAGCGCTCAGACGATCACATCAGCCGGGAGAATGAGGACTTTATTATCGATACAACCCGCGAAATCATCGCCGAGTTAGGCAATCGACTGAGCAAACCACACACCGCGCAACGGCTTCGAATATTGGGCGTGTGCGCACCTGGAGAAGGGCACAGCCTTGGGTTGTTGATGTTATTGGAGCTTTTGCGACAAGAAGGAGCGGCCGCAAGCTTCGTCGGCGATAACAAGTCAGCCGAGGAAGTGCGTGGCTTTGCCAGGCGCCTCAGTCCTGATGTCATTTGCTTATCATGCACGATACCGGAGTATCTGGCGGCCGCAATCGAACTGACCCAAGGGCTGAAGAAGGATTCTCCCCAAGTGTTCATTATTGCCGGCGGAGAAGCGGCGACGGCCGAGCCTTCCAAGTTGCTAATGGCCGGATGTTCGCAAGTCTGCTGGAGCAAGAACGAAGCGCGGCGTCTGATCAGGAGTTTCGGCTCGCGGCGCGCGAGGTTTCGAGTCGTCGGAACGCCCGCCCCTGTGAGCCGGGTGAAAGGCTGATCGATTCCGAGGATCGATTATAGCGCGGAGGGTTCTACGATGATTCGAAAGAAGCGTAGTTCTCATTCAGGCCAGGGCGCGATACCCTTCAGCGACTCAATAGAAGCACTCGCACAAGCCGCTAAAACCTGACGCGCCTGCGATATTTGGAGTCGCGCTACGCAGACCGTGTTCGGCGAAGGGAACGCGCATGCCGAAGTGATCCTCGTCGGCGAACAGCCAGGTAACCAGGAAGACCTGGCCGGCCACCCTTTCGTCGGGCCGGCCGGAAAACTGCTCGACAAGGCTTTGCTCGCCGCGGGAATCGCGCGCGACAAGGTGTATATCACCAATGTGGTCAAACATTTCAATTCGGTTCAGCGCGGTAAGTGGAGAATTCACAAAAAGCCCAATGCGGAGGAAATCGCTGCCTGCCGCCCATGGCTGGACGCTGAAATCGCGATAATTCGTCCCGCGGTTATTGTTTGTCTGGGCGCCAGCGCCGCGCAGGCTCTAATCAGCCGCGACTTCCGTGTCACTCGCCAACGCGGAGAGCTTCAAAAATCGGCTTTCGGTCCGATGATTACTGCTACCGTGCATCCGTCTTCAATATTGAGAGCGCCGGACGACGAGGCTCGGCATCTGCAGATGCGAGAGTTCGTCGCGGACCTTAAGAAAATCGCGCGCGCTTTGCCGGACTCGGCATTGATTAAAGGGTCCAGTTAAGATTTTGCTCCGTTGTCAACCTAGCCATTCAGGATGAGTAGAGGTTGAGTCAAAGGTCTGGCTGGTCTTGTAAAGTTCGAAGCCGCCCGTCGCGGCGATCTTTTCGGTCTTAGCGAGAAGCGCCTCCCTCTCGGCATCGGTCAGCGGAGAAAAAGTGCGCGCGGCATCCAGCGCCTGCTCCAATATCCGCATCGAATCGCAGCCCGTGATGACCACGCTCGTCGGCAGATTCATCGCGTAGTGCAGGCATTCGAGGGGAGTGACGATACCGCTGCGCAGGAAGTTGGCGTCGCCCATCGTCTTCATCGCCAGTACGCCGATGCGGCGTTTTACCAGCTCCGGAAGAACCATTTGCTCGAAGCTGTCGAAATGGGCGTCCATTACGTTGAGCGGCATTTGGACCGTGTCGAATGTGAAGCCATATCTATCGGCGGTCTGAAGCATGTGCAGATGAATTTGCGGACTCTTGTGGCCAGTGAAGCCGATATATCGCAACTTGCCGGCTTTCTTCGCCTCGAGCGCTGCTTCGATAGCGCCGCCACTCGCGAAAATTCGATCCGGGTCGTTCATCCGGATCACTTCATGAAACTGCACGAGGTCGATTCGATCGGTCTGTAGCCGCCGCAGCGATTCATCGATCTGTTTTGCGGCCGAGGCTTTGTCGCGGCCATCGATTTTCGTCATCAAAAATGCCTTGTCGCGATAGTTATCGCGCAACGCTTTTCCGACCCGCACCCGCTCTCGCCGTCGTTGTAGTCCCAACTGTTGTCAAAGAAATTGACCCCATCATCCAGCGCCGTCCGCACGATCCGGATGCTTTCGGATTCCTCTACCAGGGCACGGCCGAGGTGATGCCCGCCGATACCTACGATCGAGACGCGCTCGCCGGTCTTTCCTAACGTTCGCCGGGGGATCGGACTATTTGAGGGTTCGATTTGGCCCGGAGCATTACTTTGATTGGCGCCGAAGACCCGCCGCGCCATCGCGATTGCCACCGCCGCTGTCGAACCCGCGAGCTTCAAGAAAATTCTACGTTCGATCATAGACGCCGAGGTTATCGCGAGCGCTTCTTTCTTGCCGCAGCGGCGCCCTTTTTGCCCAAAGCCGTACGAACGCCCGATGATAGATGTGCGATCGTGCGTTTCTTCTTCGCCGCGGCTGCGGCCTTTTTTATATTCACGCGCGCTCCTGCGCGCTGCTTTTTGGTTGCCACAACTTCCTCCCGATTACTTGCAAACCCTGTTCTTATTCCATCGACTCCGCTTCTTCGGCGGTCTCACGCTCTGGAGGCTGTGTCGCCATCTCCATCGCAAGCTTGGTGAGCGTCTGCTCATTCCAGTTCAGATGGGCCTGTTCCTGTTTGCGCACTTCCCGGATCGCCTTGGAGGCCATGCGCTTCAGCTCGGGCTCGGCAATCTTTGGCGCAACCGAAGCCAGCATGTCCCAGTCCCAATGATCTTTGGTCTCGGCCAGAACCAGGTTCTCGACATTGTTTAAGTCGGTCAGCTCAGCCGGCACCTGCGTCGAGAGCAGGCCCTCCGCCTTATGGTCCGCGGCTTCCGCACCAGGGCTTTGATAGTTCGGATCGCCCGCCGCGGCCTCGAGCATCTCCGTACAAAGCTCGACATGGCGTTCGGTCTGGCGCAGAAAATCCGAGAGCTTCTGCTCCAATTCGGGATGTTCGAGCTCGCGCAGGGCCTTTTCATAAAGTTTCACCCCACCCTTTTCCACTGCGAGCATCTCGGACAGAAAATCTTTCAACCATTCCTCGCCCAGGGGCATTTGCCCTTTCCGCTGGGGTGCTCTGGAGGACGAGCTTTGACGAACTCCATTGCGATGTGTCGTTGCCATTTGACTTAACTCCATTAAGGACGCTTTTAACAAAAGGGTCAGATTAAGATTTGTGCGTACGGGAAAACAAAAACGAAGCAACGGACGTGCCGGTAGATGCTGCGGTTTTTCTCCCCATTCTTGCTGCACTCCCGAGCACAAACAGCAGCTCGGGAGATTGTAATTTGTCATTTGGGGACATCCTGCAGAGAAAAAATTCCTAAAACAGTCTTTCCCGCGGAAGGGCACAAGCACGCGTTAGTTGCTTCGAGCGAAGCACACGTCGTCAGGATGGTTTCGCCGCATAAGCCGGGACGATGGCATGCCGAATGCAGCAAACCTTTTTGCGGACTCACGAAACCGTACTCGCAAGGAGGATGAATTTATGCCACAGCCGAATGACAAATGCCCGTGCGGCTCCGGAAAGGCTTACAAGGATTGTTGCGGTAAATCCAGGTAGGCTGCCGCTCGAGTACAATTCCTGAATCGAAAGGCGGGCCCAAAACCAGGGCCCGCCTTTCATGCAAATCCAGGCAGAGATTGAACCTTCTCAGTCGCTGCTTCCGGCTACCCACTGATTTCATGGAGGTCAGATCGTAGCTCGACGAGACATGAATATTCTGCAAGAGACTAAAAGCTACGAAGACTGGATGCGGACGTGCACGACGCTCGTGGAGTCTCAAATACGGGACAAACACGCCCGCATGAAAGAGGATCTTTACTCTTTTTTTCGCGGTACATTTTATCGCTGGGCCCAACTGTGGCCCGAGGTCTGTGGCGATCTGAGCAGCGCTCCTGAAATACTCGCCCTCGGAGACCTTCACATCGACAGCTTCGGAACGTGGCGCGACACGGAAGGACGGCTGGCATGGGGCGTTGACGACTTCGACGAGTCGTATCCGCTGTCATATACCAACGATCTGGTGCGTCTTGCGGCCAGCGTCAAAATAGCCATCGATTCGGAAACGCTAGCCATTCCCTTCAAGGAAGCCTGTGATGTCATTTTGACCGGGTATCGAGGCACCCTCAAGGACGAAGGTTGTCCGTTTGTGTTGGCCGAACAGGAACGGAACCTGGAAAGACTTGGTGTCAAAGAGATCGTGCCTTCGGAGGACTTCTGGCAAAAACTAAATCAGCGGCCTGGCGTACGACTAGCTATTCCCCGCATTGCAAAGGAGGCGCTTGAGGCTGAACTTCCTAAGGGCCTCGACTACAGAATCGTTCGAAGAGAGGCTGGCACCGGAAGTCTTGGGCGACAGCGATTCGTAGCAATTGGCGAATGGAAGGGAGGCTATATTGCTCGGGAGGCAAAAGCAGTGACCCCATCTGCTTGCGCGTGGCTCGATGGTCGGAAGCGTAGTCCCCGGTCGTATTATGAAGACGCGATCGAAGGCGCAGTGCGATCGCACGACCCGTTTCAGAAAATCATCCAGGGATGGCTGATTCGCCGGCTGTCCCCGGATTCCAACCCGATCGAGGTCGCTGATTGGCCCGCAAAGCGCGATGAGCGGACGCTTCTTCACGCGATGGGATGCGAGGCCGCCAACGTTCATCTCGGAACGAGCAGTCAGATCCGCAAAGTATTGAACGATCTTCAGCGAAGAAAGTCCACTTGGCTTCGAACCGCCGCCAAGCACATGGCCAAAGCGCTTGAGGCAGACTGGAAGGAATACAAGCAATCGCGACGACGCTAGTCACTTGCGCTTGGGTACCTTTGACGACAGCGAGGCAAACGATGAGTGAACTGCTTCTTCGATTTGCTATCGGCGGGATAGTCGTGTCTGCATTCTCGATTCTTGGTGATCTATTCAAGCCCAAGAGCTTCGCGGGACTGTTCGGAGCTGCTCCGTCTCTTGCCCTCGCCACCTTGGCGCTAACGATTGTCCGCGAAGGCGCCGCCTATGCCAGCGTGGAAGCCCGTTCGATGATTGGAGGGGCTATCGCGTTCTGCGCGTACGCCTCCTGCGTCAGCTACGTGCTGATGCGGTATCGAGTTCGTGCTTCCGTGATCGCCAGCGTGCTCATTGTGTTGTGGCTTGGGCTTTCGATTTCTCTATGGGCCCTCTGGTTGAGGTAAGTTCTTGACGATAAGCATCGACCTATCTGGCCTCAAGAGAACCAAATGGTACGAATTCGCCATCAGGTTTCTGGCTGGCGGATTGATTACAGCCCTGATCGGCGTTATCGCTAAAAAGTTCGGTCCTGGCGTGGGCGGCCTCTTTCTCGCGTTCCCTTCTATCTTTCCTGCCGCCGCTAGTTTGGTCGAGAGCCACGAAAAAAAGAAAAAAGGTCGGGTGGGTTTGGATGGCGAGACTCGGGGAAGACAGGCGGCGGCTCTTGACGCCGCAGGCGCGGCGCTTGGAAGCATCGGGCTGATAGCATTCGCTATTATAGTTTGGCAGGGGTTACCTGGTCACAATTCGGCGCTAGTTCTGGCGAGCGCCACGCTGGCCTGGCTTGCCGTTTCGGGACTACTATGGTGGGTGCGCAAACGCTTCTTATGACTGTTGGATCTTCTTCAGCGGCTCTCCGCTGCGTATCGTTATGGGTATGTACTTCGCCCGATATAAGGCGCTCGCTACCGACTCGTGCTCGAGTGATAGCGAACGCCTGACTACAGCGGAATAGACGACGGAGAGACTCTTAGTGGAGAGGTGGGTGGCTTCCCTCGTAATGGAGGCTCAGAGCCGCGATACCAGCGGCCACGTTCAAGCCGTTCTCGCCTTCAACCGATACCGGTTGGAGGGCGATGGATTTATGAAAGCCGCCGAGCAGCACATTTGCCCCCGCGCCCACTCCCAACGCCACACTAGCTTGCGCCCCGGCATAGTCGCCCTCCAAGGCGCCAGGCTTCAGATCCGTGGTCGGAGCGGCGACCGCCCATAGAATAACAGCGGATTGCAGGTAGCCGATGTCGGCGCCGAACTTCGAAATGGTCCCAGTATAGTATTCGGTTCGATGGTTATTCGACGTGTACGTACAATGAATCTTGTGCGACGAGCCTATTATAAAACCCCATCCGCCAGCTTCATGGCAGGTGAGATAGCCTGTTTTGACTGTCACATGGTCCGCTGCATACCCGGTGATAGCCGATAGAGACGAAACCAACAATGCGCCGGCCACGAGAGTCGTCCAATTCTGGGTTTTCACGGCAACTCCTTGGAAAAAGTGTGAGCTTCTAATCCTGTTTTACCTACGGGCTAGTCGTAGTGGTCGTTGTCGTCTCAGAGGACGGCGTTCCATTGCCCCAGGTAGTCGTCGTCTGGTTTTGTACCTGGCCGTCGACAGTTCTCGTGGTCCTCTTCTGCTCCACGGCTCCGTTACCCCAGCTGGTTGAGGTAGTTGTTTGACTCGCGTTTGAGTTTGGCGCGACTACGACGGGGGCGGTACTTGCACAAGCGAAGGCGGCGCTTGCACTATGGGTGCCGGTGCAGGGACCGTTTCTACCTCCTTCGTGCTGGAAAAGCACCCGGAAAGGAGCCCACCAATGGCAAGCAATATCAGCAATGAGCCAAGACGTACAGGTGAGCGCATAGTGTTTTTCCTCCGCTAACGTCAGCAGGAAAGCAGCAATCGTGCCATCGTATGGGTTAGCTCATTCTACCGGAGACTAATCTATTCAAACTTTGAAGACCTACGCTCCTGTAACAATTCCAATGAGAGTGGCTGGGTTTCGGAACTATCCTACCCGCCGGGCGTGGAGAATAGCCGTAAACTTCCTCCCAAGGCGCTCGCTTGCCGAAGGCCGCACAAGGGAAATCGGTAAGTCCGCGCCCAACCAAGCGATACGAAAAGCAAGCAATGCGCCCGTCGTGGAAAGGCATCATCACGTGCAGCCAATTCGAGGCCATTCCCCTTCACACATATCGCCACCCGACGCGTTTTTGGCCTCCTCTCGCTAAATTACATCTGCTGAAATGAGTGCAGGCGGCTTAGAAAAAAGCGTCTTTGAACTTTGACTGGCCCGAACAATTGGTCTACAAACCGCGTAGCGCTCATCCGAACTAAATCAAGCCTGAGCGATTCCAACAACAACAATCCAAAGCTTCAGCCGTATATCGGGGCGCGTGGCGAAGGCGAATCTAGCAGTTCAACTGGAAGAAAATGGCGTGCGCGATCAAGCAAGCTCGCCGCATCGTGGCAGTCCACAGTGCTCAGTGGACGGCCAAAGGCCTGCGGTAAAATTGTCGAGAGCCTGCCCGTCCCGGAAAAGGGGAAGTAGGCGTTTTTGCAACCGATTGGCTGGTAGCCTCGTTGTCCTTTTAATTACCTGTACGTCGGCAATTGGAATTGCCACGTCGGATCTGGACCCCTCACATCATTACAAGCTGGGTGAGATTGATATCTCCGGCGAGCGTGCCTTTTCCCGGAATGAAATCGCTTCGGTCATGACGTCGAAAGAACGACCCTGGTATCAGGTTTGGAAGCCGCTCCCGGAGTTTTCTGCGCAGACCCTCAACGATGATCTGAATCATATCCAGCGCTTTTACCAGGCACATGGATACTATAACGCACACGTATCCGATGATCTGACCGTCCTGGGGGACCGGATAGTACTCCATATCACGATCAAAGAGGGAAAGCCGGTCAGAGTCGTCGTCCTGCAAACAAATCTAGCGCCCGGCGCTCCTTCACCTCAAGCGCTCGAACCATCATTCAAGCCGCCATTCAAGACGGGAGATATTTTCGAACAGCAGCCATACCAGGAACTGGCGCAAACCCTGAGCAACATCTACACCGGTCATTCGTATGCCCATGCAATAGTGCATCGGCATGCCCTCGTGGATGTGGGACGACTACAGGCACGCGTATGGTATGACGTAAAGCCGGGTGTTCGATGCGTGTTTGGCAATATCTCGATTTCTGGCACTAGAAGCGTTAGTCCGGAGTTGGTCCAGGAGCAGTTGACTTATAAGTCCGGGGAGCCGTTTGACTCACGCAAATTGGCAGAGTCGCGCGCGGCGCTTGTCGCGCTCAATGTATTCAGTGCGGTCGATGTCGTGCCCAAGGATGATCCGAGCGATCCAACTGTTGTGCCGATTTTGATTTCCCTCCAGGAGGGACCTAAACATACACTAAACGCGGGTCTTGGATACAATACGCAGACGCAATTAAATGCGATGATCGGCTTCAATGACTACAACTTTCTTGGCGGAGGACGTCAGTTCTCATTAACGGGAACCTATTCCAATGTGACGAGCGCACTTGACGCCAAGCTGTTGCAGCCGCGTTTCTTATCATCCAGGTCCAGTCTTACGCTCGAAGCGTCGCAACAACAGCAGACCTACCAGACTTACACCGGTAACATTTCCGGTTTCGACCCGCATGTCGACTACAAGTTTTCGTCGTCGCTCACAGGATCAGTCGGCTGGCGCCTTGAATATCTGAAGTTTAACTCTGTCAATTCGTCGACTATCAAAGCGATCGGGGGATTTCGGCGAAACGGGATTCTTTCCGGCCCAATGTTTGGTCTGACCTTTGATAACACCGAAGATGTATTAAATCCTCAACGCGGCGAGAGGGTTTCGCTGGTCGCAAATATTTCGGACCATAGCTTGGGAGCCGACTACCGCTATTGGCGAGTGCTCGTCGAGGCAAGGAAATATCGGCTAATCGGATGGCGAACGGTGTTGGCTACGCGTCTGAAGCTGGGTCTTTCTGACACTTTGAGCAAAATCGGCGATGTCCCCCTGTCGGAGCGCTTCTATTCGGGCGGCGAGGGCAGCGTTCGTGGCTATGGCCTCAGGCGGATCGGCCCGTTGAGCGAGAGCAACGATCCCCTCGGCGGCTTGAGCCTGATCGAAGGGGCGGTCGAACTGCGCCGTCCGCTTTTCTGGAAGCTCGACGGCGCGTTGTTTTTCGATTGCGGACAGGTTGCCACGAAACCGTATGATCTGCGCGTCGATGCCCTTCAGTGCGGCTATGGGCCGGCGGCAGGAATGAACTCTCCGGTCGGTCCGATCAATTTCTATTTAGGATTCCCGACTCAGAAGCCTCGAGGCGACAGCTTTTGGCAGTTTTATTTCAGTATCGGACAGTACTTCTGAGATGAGCGTGGTCATCAGATATCTCAAACGCGTACTCTTAATTATCACGCTGCTTCTTACGGTTGTGATTGTCGCGACAGTGATCTATGTGCGCACAGAGTCTTTCGGCCGACTGCTCAAAACGCAATTGGCCGGTTTTCTCGCGACCAGTTTTCGCGGCCGGATAACGCTGGGCCAGATAGAAACTTCGATCTGGGGAACGCTCGCAATACATGAGCTACGGATCGAAAATCGAGGCTCGACAATCGTCTACATTCCGCAAGTCCAGCTTGGCTACGCATTAATCCCGCTCTTGTGGCGCGAAGCGCGTCTCGAAGTCACCGCCATCGAACCCATGATTCACCTCGAGCGTAGTGGCAATGGCGAATGGAACCTGATGGATGCGTTGGCTTCGCGATCGCCGCCCACTGCGAGCTCGAGCCCGGCGATATTTACTGTTTATCTGCACAAGCTGAGTATTCGCAATGGAACCATCGACGTCGCACCACAGGGAAGCAACGGTCCGCATTATCGTCTCGAAAGGACGGGTCTCGACGGCTCTTTAGCGATCAAACCTGCAGGCATCGAAGGCCGGATGATGGGGTTGCGCACTCGCATTACGGCACCGGGAATACCACCGGCGGACCTATATTCAGACCTAGCCTACCGTGACGTGAAGAGTCCGCCGCGATTAACGATCGATCAGTTGCTTCTCAAAACTGAGGCTTCCACAGTTTCGGTAGCCGGGGTCATCCGCAACCTTCAAACGCTCGACAGCACAGTGGCCATCACCGTGGATCGACTGGCCGCAGCCGACTTGTCGAGTCTCGTCCGCACTGAGCCTCTACGTGAGGATGTCAGTGGACGAATCAATCTGAAGGGAACTGCCGCTGCAATGCATTCGACGGTGAGCCTAATGGCAGGCAGCGCCCGGCTTGAGGCGAATCTCGAAGGCGATCTCACGCGCAAAGTGCCAACTTTCGATGGTGTTCTCACGCTGACGCGGCTCAACCTTGGCACTTTGGCTTTGCCGCAGAAGCTGGGAGGCGTGCTTGACGTCTCAATCCAGGCTCGAGGTGAAGGAGCGCAGCTTCAGACATTGGCAGCGCGTACCAGAATTAGCGGAGAACATCTGAAGGTTGGTTCGGCGGATGCCGGGAAACTAGGTATGACCGTTGAGGTTGAGAACGGAGATGTTCAATTCAACGGAAGACTGAATAACGGGCCAGGACATCTAGATATCAGAGGCAATGCGGATTTTACCGGGAATTCTCGATATCGTATTTTACTCAGGACGGATCATTTCGACGCCGCGAGAGTCTTGTCGTCGGCGCCCCCGAGCGATCTCAATAGCCAACTGGTTCTTCAGGGCGCCGGCAGCAACTTGCAAACAATGGACGGTCGGATCGACTTTAGAGCGACGCGTTCTATTGTCGCTCGGATACCACTAGCAGCCTCGGTTCAGGCACGGATTGAAGCTGGAACGATCGATATTTCCCGGGGCCAAATCCAAAGCCAGGAAACGTTTGTCAGTGTCAAGGGTAGAACCGGAATCAGGCCTGGCGCCGCGACGCAGCTGGCCTACCAGGTGCGCGCTAGTCACATCGCTCCATGGCTTCGGCTCGCCGGGACCAGCGGCGATGGCCGCTTGAATGTTGATGGTACGGCTGTCGGAACACTTCGGGGCCCAAAGGGCGCTGCCTTACGCGCACAGGGCAAGATCGGTTTTCAATCGGTACACATAACTAATGTGAGCCTTGCCAATGGTAGTGCGACTTACAATTTTGAAGGAATAGGCGAGAGGAGATGGCCGTGGGGTGACGCCGAGGCACAGTTCACCGCGCTCCAGGCGAACGGGATGAAATTGCGCTCTGTCGCCACCCATCTGCGGATAGATCGAGGACAGCTGTCGCGTATCAGAATGGCGATGGAATTCCGTGATGACAAGAACAATGCAGGCGGTCTTGCAGCGACAGCCGTCTATCTGCCTAATCAGATCGTGGGAAGCTTGGACCGATTGTTCCTGCCACTCTCCGACGGGACGTGGCAGCTCCAGCATGCAGCGAATTTCACGAAAGATCAGCACCACGTTTCTATTCAGCAT
>Ga0207416_1003517_pt1 | contig 14849 bp, 7 predicted proteins | sample PaiPotPPM11metaG_FD_184107 | JGI IMG/M metagenome (GOLD analysis project Ga0207416, IMG submission 184107) | Iron sulfur acid spring bacterial and archeal communities from Banff, Canada, to study Microbial Dark Matter (Phase II) - Paint Pots PPM... ...
CTCGTCCGGCGGCGGCTACCTGCTGCGGCTCGGACCTGACAGCCTCGACGCCGCCCAGTTCGAGGACAGCCTCGGCCGGGCGCGCGGGCTGCGCGCGGCCGGTGACCTGGCCGGCGCCGCGCAGGTGGTGGACGAGGCGCTCGGGCTGTGGCGCGGCCAGCCGTTCGCCGGGGTGCCCGGGCCGTTCGCCGAGTCGGAGCGGCGGCGGCTGACCGAGTTGTGCACCACGGCGGCCGAGGAACGGGCCGACCTGCTGCTCGCCCAGGGGCAGCCCGCGGCGGCGATACCCGAGCTGGCCACGCTGGTGGCCGAGCACCCGCTGCGCGAACGAGCACGCGGGCTGCTGATGATCGCCCTGTACCGGTGCGGCAGGCAGGCCGAGGCGCTGCGCGTCTTCCACGACGCACGGGAGCGGCTCGCCGAGGACCTCGGCATCGACCCGGGCACCGAGCTCACCAAGATCCACCAGCGGGTGCTCGCGATGGACCCGGCGCTCGACCTGCCGCTGCCGGACTCGCCGGCCGCGACCGTGCCGCGGCTGGTGGTGACCGCGGCGGGGAGCGGCAACGCGGGCGCGACGGCCCCGCCCGAGCGCGAACCCCCGGCGCCCGGGGCGGCCCTGGCGCCGTCGGCGCCCGGGGGGGCGGCCGAGCCCGCACCCTGCCCGGCTCAGCTGCCCCCTGAGCCCGCGGGGTTCGTCGGGCGGGCGGACGAGCTCGACTGGCTGCACGAGCTGCTGCCCGGCGCGTCGTCCGGCCGCGACCGGGTGCTGCGGGCCTCCTCGATCGCGCTGATCACCGGAACGGCGGGCGTGGGCAAGACGACCCTGGCGATCAGGTTCGCCAGGCAGGTGGCACGGCTGTTCCCCGACGGCCAGCTGTACGTGAACCTGCGCGGCTTCGACCCGGCGAGCGCGCCCATGCGGCCGTCAACGGCCCTGCAGTGGTTCTTCGACGCGCTCGGCGTCCCCGCCGCCGGCGTGCCTTCCGCCCTTGAGGCGCAGAGCGCGCTGCTGCGCACGCTGCTCGACGGCAAGCGCATGCTGCTGCTGCTCGACAACGCGCACGACGCCGACCAGGTGCGGCCGCTGCTGCCCGGCAGCCCGGGCTGCATGGTCCTGGTGACGAGCAGGTCGCAGCTGACCGGCCTCGTCGTGGAGGGCGCGCGCCCGGTGCCGCTTGACGTGCTCGACGCGCGCGAGGCGGCCGAGCTGGTTGCCAGCAGGCTCGGCGCCGAGCGCACGGAGGCGGAGGCGGCGGCCGTGGCGGCGATCGTCGAGCACTCCGCGGGCCTGCCGCTCGCGCTGAGCGTGACCTGCGCGAGGGCGGTCGCCAGCCCGGCGCTGCGGCTCTCCGACCTCGCCGCGGAGCTCGCCGACACCCGGGGCCGCCTCGACGCGCTGCGGACCGGCGAGGAGACGACCGACCTGCGCGCGGTCTTCTCCTGGTCGGCCGACAAGCTCTCCGACGAGGCCGCGCGGATGTTCCGGCTGCTCAGCGTGCACTACGGACCGGACATATCGGCCGCGGCGGCGGCGTCGCTCGCGGCGATCACGCTGGCCGCGGCGCGGACCGCGCTGGCCGAGCTGACCAGGGCCTCGCTGCTCACCGAGGACGCGGCCGGGCGGTTCGGCTGTCACGACCTGCTGCGCGCGTACGCGGCCGAGCTCGCCGCGGCCATGCTGACCAGCGCGGAGCGCGACCTGGCCCGCCGGCGGGTGTTCGACCACTACCTGCGCAGCGCGCACGCGGCCGCGGCCCGCCTGTACCCGGCGCGCGGCCTGGTGCCGCTGCCAGAGGCGCGGGACGGCGTCGCCGCCGAGGAATTCTCCGGCCACGACGCCTACGACGCGGCGCTCGCCTGGTTCGGGGCGGAGCACGACGTGCTGTACAACGTCATCGAGCAGGCGGCCGCCCGGCGGCAGGACGAGTACTGCTGGAAGCTCGCCTGGTACTGGGCGCCGCTGCTGAACCGGCGCGGCCGGCTGCACGAGCTGCTCGCGGTGCAGCGCACCGCGGCCCTGGCCGCGGGCAGGCTCGGCGACCGGGACGCGCTCGCCCACGTGCACACCGAGCTCGGCAACGTCAGCGGGCGGCTCGGCGACCACCAGACGGCCGACGAGCACCTGCGGCAGGCGCTCGAGCTGTTCACCGAGCTCGGCGACCAGGCCAGCGTGGGGCTCGTGCTTTTCGGCCTCGGCGCGCTGCTCGGCCAGCAGAACCGCTACGACGAGGCGCTCGACCACGCCGTCGGCGCGCTGCGGCTGCGCCGCTCGATCGGCGACAACGCGTCGACGGCGTACTCGGAGAACGCGGTCGGCTGGATCCTCGCGCACCTCGGCCAGCCGGACGCGGGGCTGTGGTACTGCCGCCGCGCGCTGGAGATGCACAGCGAGGCGGGCAGCCGCTCGGGCATCGCCGACACCCTGGACAGCATCGCCTACGCGCACGGCCAGCTCGAGGACTACGAGCAGTCGGCGGCGCACTACGAGCGGGCGATCGCGATGTTCCGCCAGCTCGGCGACCCGCAGGGCGAGGCGACCTCCCGGCTCAACCTCGGCGACGTGCAGTTCGCCTCCGGCCGGCCGGACGCCGCGCGGCACAGCTGGGAGCAGGCGCTCGCGCTGCTCGCCGAGATCCCGGGCGCCGATACCAGCCAGGCGAGCCGGCGGCTGCGGCCCGCTGCCCTGCCCGGGCAGAGGAATGATCGCGCGGGAAGCGGTGCTGTAAAGTTACCTACGCCTGCCGCTTGGCGTTTGTCGTGGGGAAACTTTCTTGGGGAAGAGGTGCTGACGCTGGACACGCTCAACCGTGCCTTGCTGCTGGAGAACATTCACCCGGACGCGACGGCTCGACTGACGAAGGCTGGCTATCAAGTAGAGACGATGACGCGCGCCCTCGGCGAGGACGAGCTCATCGAGAAGATCCAGGGCTTCAGCCTCCTTGGCATCAGGTCGCAGACCCAGGTCACGGACAGGGTGCTCGCCGCCGCCCCCGACCTGCTCGCGGTCGGCGCGTTCTGCATCGGCACCAACCAGATCGACCTGACCGCCGCGGCCAGGCGCGGCGTGGCGGCGTTCAACGCGCCGTTCTCGAACACCCGTTCGGTCGTGGAGCTGGCGATCGCCGAGATCATCTCGCTCGCCCGGCGGCTGCCGGAGAAGAACGTGCGGATGCACGACGGCGTGTGGGACAAGTCCGCCAAGGGCGCCCACGAGGTCCGCGGCCGCAAGCTCGGCATCATCGGCTACGGCAACATCGGCACCCAGCTCAGCGTCATCGCGGAGTCGCTCGGCATGTCGGTGTACTTCTACGACGTCGCCGACAAGCTCGCGATCGGCAACGCGCGCCGCTGCTCCACGCTGGAGGAGCTGCTCGAGTCGGTAGAAACCGTCACGATCCACGTGGACGGCCGGCCAGGCAACCACGGGTTCTTCGGTGAGGAAGAGTTCGGCCGGATGAACCCGAGGTCGCTGTTCCTCAACCTCTCCCGCGGCTTCGTCGTCGACCACGCGGCGCTGCGCAGGCACATCGAGTCCGGGCACATCGCGGGCGCGGCCATCGACGTCTTCCCAAAGGAGCCGAAGGGGAGCGGCGAGGAGTTCGTCTCCGAGCTGCGGGGCCTGCCGAACGTGATCCTGACCCCGCACATCGGCGGCTCCACGGAAGAGGCGCAGCAGGACATCGGCGAGTTCGTGTCGGGCAAGCTCGCGGACTACGCCAGCGCGGGCGCCACGGCCATGTCGGTCAACCTGCCGAACGTCGCGCTGCCCGGGGTGCCGGGCACGCACCGCCTCATCCACCTGCACAAGAACGTGCCGGGCGTGCTCGCCTCGATCAACCGGGTGCTCGCCGACCACGGCGTCAACGTCGAGGGCCAGCTACTGCGCACCCGCGACGAGCTCGGCTACGTGATCACCGACATCGGCACCGAGTACAGCGACGAGGTGCTCGACGAGCTGCGCGCGATGGACGTGACGATCCGCGTGCGCACGATCGAGTCAGAGTAAGACACAGCAAAGCAATGCGGCCCCCGCGCTAAGCGCGGGGGCCGCATTGGCGTTGCCTACTTATTTCACTGTGTAACTGTAGGGCAGCGCCGCGAGCTGGCTGCCCGACAGGAACTGCAGCGAGTCGACGAAGTCGTCGATGTAGAGCATCCCGTGTACTACGGTGCCGCTCGGCGCCGTCGGCTTCACGGTCAGGGTGATCGTCCGCGTCTGGCCCGGGTTGACCACGAACAGGTTGTACGACGCGGTCGCGGCGAGCGGCGAGACCGCGAACCTCCAGAAGTCTCCGGTCGCCGGGCTCGCCGAGGTGTCGAACTGCTGCGTCACCGCGGTCATGCCCGCGGTGACGGCCGCGGTCGCCGCGCCGCCCGCCGGGTACGGCCCGATCTCGCTCGGCACGCTGAACCAGAGCCCCTGGGTGACTGGCGTGAGCGCCTTGCCTGGCGGGTACGTGGCGCTCGCGGTGAACCCCGACGAACTCGCCTCGTCCGGGTCTCCGGGGAACGGCCCGAAGTCGAACATGATCGGCACGGTCGAGGCGGCCGACACGGACACGCTGTGCGTCATCGTCGGCACGATCCACTCCGGCGGGTTCACGGTGGCGGGCACCGGCAACTGCACGCCCGCGACCTGGTCCTGCGGTTGCAGCGCGTAGGTCGCGAGCGAGGTGAGCCGCGGGTCGAGGAAGATGTCCTCCGGCGCCGCCCCCGTGTTGCGCACCGCGATCGTGTACGTCGCCGGCTTGCCGCGGGTGAGCGACGCCGACGGCGCGTCGGGCAGCGTGCCGCGGCTGGACGAGACGGCGTTGAACCTGATCTGCCCGGTGAACGGGTCGGAGAGCTCGTTGCCAGCCACGGGCGACGTGAAGTCGATGATGAGCGTCCACTGGCCCGGGGTCGGGTTGGACGTGTACAGCGACATCTGCCGCCGCGGCGACTCCACGGGCACGCCGCTGGCGTTGAACCCGGTCGTCAGGTAGCTGGACCCGTATCCCATCGTCTCGCCGCCCGGCGCGACCAGGTACCCGCTGACCTGGTTGGCCGGGTCGTTGGCGAGCGTCACGTCGATGTCGATGTCGCGCAGCGGGACGTGCGGGCCTGACGGCACCACGAACGAGTAGGCCGCCACCTGCCCCTCGCCCGGAGAGCGGCCGTTGCCGCCGGTCAGCACCCCGCTGAACGTCCCCGTCGCGCCGGGGCCCGCCTGTACCTCGCCGCGCAGCGTGACCGGCACGCTGACCGGACCCGAGGCGGTGCCGAAGACGACGGACCCGCTGGAGTCGCCCGCGCCCGCCGGCACCCGGGCGGACACGTGCACCACGCCCGACGCGCCGGCCGCGAGCAGCAGCTTCGACGGCGACACGGTGCCGAACGGGGTCGCCGCGGACACCGACGCGCCGAAGCGCACCGCTCCCGCCGTCCCGCCTTCCTTGGCGGTGTTGCTGAAGATCACCGCCGTCCAGGTCCCCGCCCCTGGGCGCAGCACCTGCGCGCTGCCGTAACCGCCGACGCCCTGCGGCAGCGAGTGCGCCGCGAGCCTGCCCGCGGGATCCACGAGGATGACCCGGACCCTGGCATTCAGGTTTCCCGACTGCGACGCGCTGGCCGGCCAGGCGATCGACGCGTTCAGCAGCGCCTGGCCGCGGGGTACGGCGAACCGCACCGTGCCGAAGTTGGACGCGGTCCCCGCCCAGTTCGAGAACTTCTGGCTCTTCGCGTCGGACAGCGTCACCGTCGCGTTCTTGACGACCGCGTTATTGGCCACGGGCGCGCCGCCGAACCCGCGGCCGGACACGGCCACGGTCTGCGGGGTGCGCGCCGCGTTGGTGACGGTGACCGACCACGACGCGGTGGCACCGGGCTTGCCCACGTAGTTGAGCTGGTTCGACGAGAGCTTCAGCGTCGGGCCCGCCACGGGGCCGCCCGGCGTCCACGAGGCGAGTTCGACGGCCTTGAGGCTGTTCAGCAGGCCAGCGCCCTGCTCGGTCGCGGGCGCGCCCAGGTCGGTCGCCGTCGATAGCAGGATCTGCTTGACCGCGGCCGGGCTCGGCCGCGCGCCGTGGTGCGCCTGCGCGTACGCCTGGATGACCAGCGCGGCCGCGCCGGCCACGGTCGGCGAGGACTCGCTCGTCCCGCCGCTTTCCTCCACCGCCGAAGGCTGGCCGAGGAAGTTGACGCAGTCCGAGTACTGCGCCGTGGGCGTGCACGAGGCGAATGACAAGTCGCCCGGCGCGACCAGGTCCAGCGTCCGGCCGTCCTCCGTGTAGCCGCCGGACGACAGCGAGCTGATGTTGTCGCTCTCCCAGCCCTTGGGCGCGAACTGGTCCGCGCCGGCGTAGTTGGTCTGTGCGTAGAACCGGAAGTCGGTCGACGCGCCGACGGAGATGACGTTCGGGTCGGAAGCGGGGGAGCCGATGGTGTTGAACGGCCCCGCGTCGCCGGAGGCCACCACCACCGTCGTCCCGGCCGCCACGGCCAGGTCGTTGAACTCCTTGACGGCGTCAAGCGAGGTGACGTCGGGGAACGGGTTGGTGCCGAACGACTCGTTCAGCACGTTCACGTGGTCCACGTTGACCGCGTAGTCGATGGCCTGCAGGAAACCGGAGGTCGACGAGACGTTGTCGTGGCTGAACACCTTCAGCGCGACCAGCGACACCCCGGGCGCGGTGCCCTCGATCTTCAGTTCGCAGGGCGAGGGAGGCCCTTGGGCGCCGAACCCGACCACGTTGTAGACCTGCGACCCCTGCCCGGCGATCGCGTTGGCGTCAAGGAACGCCTCGCCGCCGTCGGTCGCCGCGTTGGTGCCGTCGCCGCTGAAGTCCTTGTAATCGCTGATCACCGGCTTGCCGCCGCGCATCAAGTTGGCGTTGCCGGTGTCGATGCCGTCGGCGAGGAACGCGACCTTCACTCCGGCCCCGGTGTAGCCGAGCGACCGCGCGGTGTCGGCGCCGCGGACCGCGGAATCGGTGCCGGTCAGCGCCAGCCCCTCGGGCTCAAGCTGCGGCGTGGCCGAGCAGGCGCCAGGCGGAGTCGCCGCGGAGGGGGCGCCCGTAAGGGCGGGCTCGCCCGCCGGCGCCCGTGCCGCCAACGGTGCCGACGATGGGCCCACGATCGGGCTGTCCGGTATGACCGCCGCCACCCCGGGGCTGTCGCTGATCGAACCGAGCGCCGAGGCCGGCACCCGCGCCGCGATGGCGTTCACCAGGCGGTACGCGTGCATGTGGGTGGCGCCGTCCGCCTGCAGCTGCCCGAGGTACGGTGCCTGCGCCGCCTGGAGCTCCGCGGATCTTTCTTCGGAACGAATTCGGCTTCCTGCCCCGGGCAACTGTTTCCTCAGGAAGATGATGACCGGCTGGGTGGCCCCCGCGCCCGTGGCGGTGCCCGTGCGCGCCGCTGTGTTACCCGGGCCGGGGCCGTTCGCCGCCGCGGCCGCCGCGGCCAGTGCTGCCGGAGGTTGGGCCGCCGCAGGTTGGGCCGCCGAGACTCCGGCGAGCGCGAGCGCCGAACACACCCCGGCCGATACCAGTGCCCCAGAAATGACTCTTCCGTTGCCTCGCATCCAGTCCTGCCCCCGTTACTGCCGTCGCCGTCACGCAGTGAAATCAGGGAGCAGACTAACGGTAACGATGCGTAATGACCGGAAAGCACGCCGGGCCGACGGATCTTATTTTTTGATGTCCGTACCTAGGCGAAGCGTCTAGGTACGGGCATCAAACTAAGGTTCCGCAGGGGATATCTTCCCAGCTCGGGCCGGTAACGGGTGGGTCTGTCCCGAACCCTTACGCTCCGGCGAGGAGCGGCGGGAGCGACGCTTCCACTGTTCGGTCCGCGTAGTGCATCTCGGCCGCCGCGATCAGGGCGCGGAACAACCGGGGGTCCTCGCCCTGTTCCGGATGCCACTGCACGCCCACGAGGAACTCGCCGGGCGTGGTGGACTCGATGGCCTCGACGATCCCGTCGTCGGCCCAGGCGACCGCGGTGAGCCCGGTGCCGATCATCTCCACCGCCTGGTGATGGTGGGTCGGCACCTCGAAGAACTCACCGCCGGGAAGGATCGACGAGACGATCGTGCCGGCCGTGACCCGCACCTTATGCTTGCCGAACCCGTGGGAAGGCCCGCTGTGCTGCTCGTGGCCGACCAGGTCGGGGACGTGCTGGTGCAGCGTGCCGCCGCAGGCGACGTTGAGCATCTGGTGGCCGCGGCAGATGCCGAGCAGGGGCACGCCCTGCCTGACCGCGGCCTCGGCGACCGCCAGCTCCCATGAGTCCCGGTCGGGCGCGTTGACATCGGTCTTCTCGTGCTTGATCGCACCATAGATCGCCGGGTTGATGTCGCCCCCGCCGGCGATGACAATACCGTCAAGGACGGCTACAGTTGCTTCGGCCTCGGACACGTCTCCACCCGGCGGGAGCAGGACCGGACGGCCCCCGTTGTTCCTGATGGACTTTACGTATGTCCATGGCAGCAGGGCACCCTCCTCCGACCAGCCACGCCAGTTGGCGTTGGTGTGGTACGTGGTGATGCCAATAGTCGGCGCCATTTGTCCCCTTCGTGGTGAATAAGCGCACCGATCAGCCTTCTTTTCCCCATGGCCTGCTCGGGGGGTGACTCCCCGGAACCTCCGCAAGCGCGGCCAGTCAATCTGGGGAAGGCGAGCTGGTTGCCGAAAACAGAGGTTACTAGCGTTGCGCCCGCCATTGCTGCCGATCCCGGATACTACTGACCGTTACCGACGCTATAAGAACGCCCTGGGCGCCCCAAAAGTTCCCTTATGACACCCGCGACACCCTGTAAGACTAGCGCCACCATGGGCGCTGGCGGACTTCCGCGACACGCAGTGCTGGTTCGCTCACGGTCCGGGCGCTCGCGGTCAGGTGGTGCAGGTGCTCCTGTACCCAGAGCAGGTGGGGGTGCGGGAGCTGATGCGCGGGCGAGATCACGTCCTGCCCGCCCGTGTTTGAGAGGCCCGTGTTTGAGAGACCCGTGTTTGAGAGACCCGTGTCTTGGATGCCATTGCCTGAGTCACCCGCGCCCGCCTCGCCGTGCCTGGGCATCGCCGGGCCCACCATGATGGGCGGCGGCACCAGGGCGGGCCGCCCGGAGCCCGGACGGCTCACCTCGTCGGCGATCGCGCCGTAGAACCCCGTCAGGTTCGCGGTGGCCGCGCGCAGCCCCACGCAGGCGGGCGCGCCCGCGTACTCGTCGGAGCCCTCGAGCGGCAGGCACGCGCCGCCGAAGTTCCCCTCCTCGGCCGGCGTCGCCGTGCGGAGCCCGGCCAGGGTGTACGCCGTCAGCCGCAGCCTGGACGCCGCGTTGACGAGCGTCCACAGGTCTTCCTTGCGCACCCGCTTGCTGCCCTGCTCGGTGAGGTAGCCGCGCATAGCGTCGTCGAGCCGCACGGCGGCGGTCGCGGCGGCGACCGCCGCGCTCGGCGGCACCATCAGCTCGCTCAGCGCCCACTCCACGGCCTGCGTCAGGTAGTCCGCGCCGCGGCGGAACGCGTCGCCGAGGTCGTCGCCGACCACCAGGGCCACGCCGCGCGGCCAGAACAGGAGTCCGACCGCCAGGCTGACGCCGCAGCCGATCGCCACGTCCTCGATCCGCAGCAGCCCGACCGTCCAGCCCACCGGGTCGAGCAGGTTGAACAGCACCACGATCGTCACGGTGAACGCCGCCTGCCCGACGGGGAACGGTGTCGTTCCTGGCGCGTAGGCGGCGACGAGGATCGCCACGGGAAGCACCGCCCATAGCGCGTCGGGATTGGTGCCGATCGCGGCCAGCAGCGCGGCGCCGATGATGAACCCGACGACGGTCCCCGCGAGCGCGCGCCACGCCGTGGCCCCGGTCGAGGCGGCGCTTGTGCGCAGCACGGAGAGCGTCCCGAGCACCACCCAGAAGCCGTGCTGCACACCGGACAGGTCCGCGATGGCGACCGCCGCGGCGAGCGCCACCGCGCCGCGTAGCGAGTTGAGCGTCCAGACGGAGCGGAACGTCGCGTGCCGCCGGACGAGCGCGATCGCCGCCGCGAGACCGGCGATCGGGCTGGTCGCGACGACCGCCCCGAGGGTCGCCTCGACGCTGGCGCGACGGCTGGCGATGAGCGCCTCGGCGGCGGCGCCGCGCGCGACCACCGCGATCGCCTGCGCGTGTACCGCCTGGGCGGCCGCGAGCCGCGCGTCGGGCTCGCCCGCCCGGCCGGAAAGCTCGCTGAGCCGCGCCGCGGAGGCGGCGCGGGCCGCCTCGAGCGCGGCGAAGTCCGGTTCGGCCGGCCGGCCGGACAGCAGCGCGCTCGTGTCGTCGAACAGCTGGGCGGCGCTGCGTAGCAGCTCACGGTCGGCCGGGCAGCTCTTGGTGAGGTCGATGTGCCCGTCGAGCATGTCGCCCGCCTGCGCCACGCCCCACTCGAGGAGCTGGACGAGGGTGGACAGGGCCTGGTCGGCAGAGGCGAGCCCGGTCGGGCGGAACGGCGCGGCGGTCCACGCGGCGAGCAGCCGCTGCTTGGCCTCGTGCATGGCCTCCGGCTTGGTCGCCTCGCCGCCCGCGGCGGCGCGCACCCGGGCGGCCAGTTCCCCGGCCAGGCCGGCGGCGGCCCCGCGCAGCCGGTTTCCCGGGGCAGGCGGCGAGAACAGCAGCACGGCGAGCGTCCCCGCGGCCGAGGCAAGCAACCAGCCCTCGAGGCGGCTCGGTATGGTGGCGGCGCCGCCCGCCGAGGCGACGGGAAGCACGTAGGCGAACATGGCGGCGGTGGTTCCCGAGGCCGCATTCGGCCCGCCGATCCCCGCGAAGAAGATCACGAACGCGACCGGGACGGTCACCACCGCGGCGAGCCAGGTGGTGCCGCTGACCAGCGTGCCGATGATCAGGGCGAGGCAGCCGGCGACGGCGAGCCCCGCGTGCGCGGCGAGCTTGTCCCGCGTGCTGCCGCCGAAGCCGGCGATGATCAGGGTCGCGAACCCGCCGAAGGTCGCGAACAGCGCCATCTGCGGGTCCGCGACCACCTTGTAGGTGATCGCGAACAGTGACGGAACCACCACCGTCGCCCGGGCGGCGCGCATCGCCGCGGGCACAGACCACACGGGCTTCCACTGGATCTCCTCCGCCCGCTTGAGAAACGACTTTCCCGCAGGCCTCTCCTGCTCCTCGACCGCGAGCCCTGTCCCCGTTTGCCGTAGCTGCGCCATGCGCAAGAGCCTAAGTAACACCTGCACCGCGTGGCCAGACCTTTAACTCTGCGTTTACGGACGAAGCCCGCTCTAGGCCTCGTCGGAGCCGTGGAACTCGAGCTCTACGGTGAGCCCGCCGCCGGGGGTGTCGGCGAGCGTGATCGTTCCGCCGTTCGCGGTGACCAGGCGGTGCACGATCGCCAGGCCGAGCCCGGTGCCGGCCTGGCTGCCGGTACTGAACCGCAGGAAGGCGCGGGACCGCTCCTGTGGTGTCATGCCGGGGCCGTCGTCCGCGACCGTCAGCGTGGTGCCCGCGTCAGACCGCGCGACGGACACGCGGACGGTGCCGCCCTCGGTGCCGATGGCGTCGATCGCGTTGTCGATGAGGTTGTCGAGCATCTGCTCCAGGTGCCCAGCGCCGAGCGCGACCCGCGGCGCGGGGGAGGACGGCGCCTCGGCGACGAGCTTGACCCCGTTGCCGTCGGCCACCGGCTGCCAGGCCGCGACCCGCTCGCCGACCGTGTCTGTGACGTCGATCTGCTCGAGCTGTTCGGTGACCGCCTCGGCCCGTGCGGTGGCAAGCAGGCCGTCGACCAGCCTCGACAGCCTCGCGATCTCCTCCTGCGCGCCGGCGAGCTCGGCGGCCGCGGCGGGCCCGGAGTCCGCGGCGAGCAGGTCGAGGCGGAGCCGGAGCGCGGTCAGCGGGGTCCTGAGCTGGTGCGAGGCGTCGGCCAGCATCGCCCGGTGCCCGTGCACCAGGGCCTCGAGGCGGCCGGCCATCATGTTGAACGTGGCCGCCATCCGGCGCAGCTCGGGCGGCCCGTACCCGGTCTTGGCGCGGACCGCGAGGTCTCCGTCGGCGATCTTGCGCGCGGCCGTATCCAGCCGGGCGAGCGGCCTGCTGACCCAGCGGGCGAAGTAGATGGCGATGAGCACCGCCGCCACTATCGCGGCGCCGCTGAGCCCGATCAGGTACAGCCACAGGTTCGCGATGTTCTGGTTGAGCGGCCCGGTGGGCCGTTCCAGCACCACGGTGCCGATCGCGGTGCCGCTCAGCCGCCCGTCGTTCCATACGGTCTGCACGGCGATCACCCGGCTGCTCGTCAGGTCCGTGGTGGGGTCGTTCTGGGTCGTGGCCTGCGCCACCAGCTGGCGCCACGCTGGGTCGAGCAGCGTCCCCTGTGACACGACGACGTTCCCCTGCGCGTCGAGCAGCAGGAGCTCGTCGCCCTGCCTGGCTGCGGTCACGAGCGCCGCGGTCAGCGCTGGGTCGTCGGTGACGTGGTCACCGAGCCGCGCCTCCGCGATGCCGGCGATCGACGCGGTGGTGCGGGCGGTGTCCTGGACGAACGAGTCGCGCTCGTGCGCGATGGCGCCGAGCGCGAGCGGCACCACCGCCGCGACCAAGATGGCCAGCGTCAGCGCGAGCAGCGCGGCGGCGACCCGCCGGGTCATATGAGAACCCCCTTCTTTTTGATGCTCTGGGTTCAATGACTGGGCACGGAGGCCAAAAAGAAGGGAGTTCTCTTAGTCGGCCGCCGACGGCACCGGGCGGTCGGCCAGCCGGAAGCCGTGCCCGTACACGGTCTCGATGAGCGAGGGGTCGCCGAGCTTGCGGCGCAGCGCCGCCAGGTGCACGTCGAGTACCTTCGTCGGCCCGTACCAGTGCTCGTCCCAGGCCCGCTCCACGATCTCCTGCCTGCTGATAAGCCGTCCGGGGTCGGTGGCCAGGCACTCGAGTATGGCGAACTCCTTCGGTGTCAGCGCCACCTCGCTGCCGGTCATCGTGACCTTGCGGGTGCGCAGGTCGACGGACAGCGGGCCGTGCCGCAGGACCTCCGCCGAGCCGTTGCCGCCCGCCCGCTGGCCGCGCCGCAGCACGGCGCGGATCCTGGCGAGCAGCTCGGCGAGCCCGAACGGCTTGACCAGGTAGTCGTCGGCGCCCTCGTCAAGCGCGAGCACCCGGTCGGATTCCTCGCCCCGGGCGGTCACCACGATGATCGCCGCGTCCGAGTCCGCGCGCAGCCGGCGGCAGACGTCGATGCCGTCCACATCGGGCAGCCCGAGATCGAGCAGTACCACGTCCGCCGGGGGACGCCTGAGCGCCTCGGCGCCCATCGCAACGCTTGATGCCGTGTACCCGGCCCGCTCGAGCCCACGCACCAGCTGCGTGGCGATACCGGGGTCGTCCTCAACCACGAGCACGGAAACCTGCGGTGATGTCACCCATATAAGTTAGCGGTAACCTGCCGGTTATGCCGCGCGCCGTCACCCTGATCCGCTCCGCCACGTTGTCCGGCGTCGCCGAGTACGCCTACGCCGCGACGGCGCCCGCCGAGGCGCGGCTGATCTTTCTCGCCGGCGCGTGCCCGCTCAACGAGGACGGCTCCACCGCGGCCGTGGGCGACTACGCGGGCCAGGCCGCGAAGGCCTTCGAGAATCTGCGGACCGCCCTGGCGGACGCCGGCGCGTCCGTCGACGACGTCATCAGCACCAGGGTGCTCGTCGCGTCCAGCCGCCAGCAGGACCTGGTGACCGCCTGGGAGGTGGTCAGGGACTCGTTCGGCGCCCACGACGCGCCGAGCACGCTGTTCGGCGTCACCGTGCTCGGTTACACGGACCAGCTCGTCGAGATCGAGGCCGTCGCCGCCGTGCTCGACTCCTAGCCTCAGCGGTCCGGCGTTCCCTCGTCGCCCGCCCGGCCCGGGCCGCCGGCGACGCCGAGCCCGCCGGCGAGCCACGGGGTGAACTCGTCGGGCCGCGCGGCGATCTCGGCGGTGAGCGCCTCCGGGTCGGCCCACCTGACTTCGCTGACCTCGCTCTCGTCGGGCGCGGGCGCGCCGGAGGTCAGCGTGGCGCGGAAGACGTGGTCCCACTCGTACTCGACGTACCTCGCCGGGGCGTCGAAGGCGCGGTAGCGGAACACGCCCGCCTCAGTGAGCGGCGTGACCTGCGCGGCGGTGATGCCGAGTTCCTCGGTGAGCCGTTTCATGGCGGCCGCGGCGACGTCCTGCCCGGGCGCGGGGTGCCCGCAGCAGGCGTTGGACCAGCGCCGCGCGAAGCGCGTCTTGGCCGCCGCGCGCTGCTGCAGCAGCACGCGCCCAGCGGGGTCGTAGAGGAGCACGGAGAACGCGCGGTGCAGGCGGCCGGGCGGGGTGTGCGCCGCGCGGACGGAACAGGTGCCAAGCGGCCTGCCCGCCCGGTCCACCAGCTCGACGGGCAGTTGTTCGCGGTCGAGCGCATCTGGCATCGCCGGCTCGGTTTCTACTGACACGTCGATTAGGTTACTCTGCTCTGACCTGCGATAACGGAAAAAGAAAACAGCAATCGAATGTGGTCGATCCCGTGGGTTAGCGGCGGGCCCTAACGTCGGCTACTGGGGCATCGTCGGCACGGCTTGATCACGTCGCGGCGCCGACACACACCCGGATCGCGGAATCGTCCCCCGGCCCGGACCGCCCGGTTTTGCGCCGATGGCCCATCGGGCCAAAACGGTTTTGCGCCGATGGCCCATCGGGCCAAAACGGTTTTGCGCCGATGGGCCATCGGGCCAATAGATGTGCGCCGATGGCCCATTGGGTTAGAAGCGTTTTGGCTCAATGGCCCTCTAGGGCAGAACCCGCCCCCGGCTCTCATAAAACTGCCGCGGCCGGGTCCTCTGGGTCCTCCGGACTGAC
>Ga0207416_1003518_pt1 | contig 14847 bp, 11 predicted proteins | sample PaiPotPPM11metaG_FD_184107 | JGI IMG/M metagenome (GOLD analysis project Ga0207416, IMG submission 184107) | Iron sulfur acid spring bacterial and archeal communities from Banff, Canada, to study Microbial Dark Matter (Phase II) - Paint Pots PPM... ...
TACGGGATGAAGAAGAAGACGATGCAGGCGATGAGGTAGAGGGCGACCAGTTGCGCGCCGGAGAGCCAGGAGGACTCACCGTCCAGGCTGATCAGCGCGAAAAGGATGGCCGCCATGCCCATGATCACCAGTTCGATGGGTTGGAAGATCAGGTCAAGCGGCACGGCAAAAAAGAGGCTGATGAGAACGAGCAACGGGGCAACAAACGTCGCTACCTGGATCGACGAACCGGCGGCAATCGCCATGGTCAGGTCTACGCGATCCTTGTAGGCGATATAGACCGCGCTCGCTGATGAGAACGAGCAAAGGAGCGACAAACGTCGCTACCTGAATCGACGAACCGGCGGCAATCGCCATGGTCAGGTCTACGCGATCCTTGTAGGCGATATAGACCGCGCTCGAATGCTCGGCGGCATTGCCGATGATGGGGATGATAACGAGGCCGATGAAGACTTGCGACCAGCCCAGTTGTTCCGTTACCGGCTTGATGGCCCCTACCAATAGCTCGCTATTCCAGGCTGTGCCAAGCGTCGCGACCAGCAGCAACGCGATGGTCAGCCAGAGCTTCGGCGCTTGCTTCCGGCTGCGATCCGGCTCAACAGCGAGAGTAGGCGCTGCTTCCTCGATATCCTTGTCTTCTTTGCGGATCTCGACGCCGCGGCGGTGGGCGCGCAGGTGAAAGACGTGCAGAGAGAGATACAGCGCGTACACCACCAGGAGGACTACAGCAACCGCGATACTGATCGCTTGAATGCGAGACTGCTGTGTGATCGCAAACGTACCCGCGAAAGGGATGAGCAGGCTGGCGACGGCCAGGATCATCATTACGGAGTACTCTCCGGCATCGCGATTGCTGAAATATTGCCTGCCCCAGCGCCATCCGCCGACGGCGAGGGACATGCCGAGAACGAGCAGGACATTGCCGATGATCGAGCCGGCAATCGAGGCTTTGACCACCGAGATCAGGCCAGCCTGCAGCGCGAAGATGCCGATTATCAGCTCTGGTGCGTTGCCGAACGTGGCGTTGAGCAAACCCCCGGCAATGGGGCCAACGTAATATTCGAGGCTTTCGGTTGTGCGTCCGATCACTGCTGCGAGTGGCATCAGGCTGATCGCTGAGGCGATGAAAATGGCTAATTCCAGCCGTGTTCCCCCCACCAACGCGAGAATGGGGGCGACGATCGCCAGGATCATCAGATAGTAGAGCCACCGCGGCATAGCATGATTCCTCTTGGGTACGATAAATCGGCTGGGCGCGATTTGGGTACGCCAGGTTGGGCGCGATAAATCGGGTCCCTACTCGGTCGCGCTTTCGGCGCTCGCGGCGTCTGGGATCACAGTAACAGTGATCTTTGGCTCCGGCTTGTGCGCGATCCTGATGGGGACGCTGAACGTGCCGGTAGAGCGAATCGGGTCGCGTAGTTCAATCAAGCGGCGATCAATAACGATGCCCTGGCTGTCGCGCAGTCCCTCGGCGATATCCTGGCTGGTAATTGAGCCATAGAGGCGGCCTTGTTTTCCGACGCGCGCTTTGAAGGTGAGCGAAACCTCGTTCAATTTCTCGGCCTGCTGGCGGTTCTGCTCGATCTGCTTTTCCACCTTGCGCCGCTCGGAGGCGATGCGCTGCTCGCGGTTGGCGATCAACGTTGCCGTGGCGCTGGCGGCCATTTCACGCGGCAACAGATAGTTACGGGCATAACCGTTCGCGACTTCTTTCAAGTCTCCGGCCTTGCCCAGACCCTCGACATCGCGCAAAAGAATAATTTTCATATCTAGAAGCTCCTTTTAGGAACAAAGGAAGACTGGTAATGGCTGCTTCCCATTCCACGCGGTAGTATGTAGTATCGGCGCTTAGTATACACCCTACGCGGCTCCGGCGCAAGGTTTTTGGCATAATATTGCCGTCCGCGCCAATCAACTCCCTTGCGCGCGATCACGCGCCAGGCGGATTGCGCCAGAATGCCCTCGAACAGTATTCCCGCCAGGGGATGCGTCAGGGCATAGTACCAGGGAACGCCGAGCATCCGATCCAGCCAGCCGCGATAGGCCAGCAGGGGTGCGAGTTCCGCGGACGCGGCCAGGTTGATCTCGCGGCGCCACCGGCGAGCAGGCATGAAGCGGGCGAGCAGGGGCAGCGCAAAAGGCGCGATGGCAACCAGCGGAAGGCCGATCAGTTGCAGCAGGAAGAAGGCAGTCCCGCCGCGATTGCCCAGGTAGACATTCTTGCGCCAGCCACGCCACGTTTCGCGCAAATTCTGGTACATGCGCACATGCACCATGCCGCGCCCATCGTCGAGGCGCAGGTGGAAGCCGTTATCTTTGACTACGCGCGCCAGGTCGCGGTCATCGAGCAGCGTGGCGCGCAGGTCAGGACGGGCGTAGCCGCCCACGATGTCGTAGACCGCGCGGCGGATGAGGATGAATTGCCCGTTGGCAAGGGCGATAGGGCTGTCCGGGTTGTTGACCGCTTTGAGGGGATAGAGCATACTGATGCCCAGGTAGGCTATGGGCATCATGACCTTGTTCCAGAAGCCGGGCAGCTCTTGCGTCGAACCGAGCGAGAGCAGATCCGCGCCTTCGTTGTTGGCCTGCGGTACGGCGAAACGCAGCGTGCCGGGCGCGTGCCAGGTATCGGCGTCGGTGAAGAGCAGCCAGTCGCCGCGCGCCGACTGTGTTCCCATATGCAGGGCGTGCGGCTTGCCTGCCCATCCTGCTGGCAGTTCATCAACGCGCGCGACGCGCAATCGCTCAGCGCGCGGGTGCTTTTGCGCGATATCCGCCAGTATGCCGGCGGTTCCGTCCGTCGAGGCATCATCGACGACGATCACTTCAAGATTGTCGTAATCCTGTTCCAGCAGCGAGGTCACGCTGCGGCGAATATTGCGCTCCTCGTCGCGCGCGGGCATGATGATTGAGACGAGGGGAGCCGCCTTCTGCTTGTCATCTCCGGCGGACGGCTCCGCCTGTCTCTGCCTGTGCCGTTCCCGCGGGTTACTGCGAAACCAGAGGATGAGATAGAACAGGATCACGCCGGCCGCGTGCGACCACAGGAGCAAGCGTGACCACGAGAAAAATCGTCGTTTCATAGCCACCCGGTCACGCGCGATATGCCGCGGGTGCGTCATTGATGGCTCCCGTATCGATCATGATCTGGCGCAGTTGGTGGGCATCAATCGTCTCGTACTGGCGCAGGGCGTGAGCGATGCGATCCAGCGCTTCGCTATGCCTCGACAGCAAGTCAACCGAGCGTTGGTGCGCCCTGGTCACGATGCGCTCTACCTCCTGGTCGATGACGCTGGCGGTCTTCTGACTGTATTCAGGGCGCGTGGCGAGGGCAGTGCCGGCGAAGGGGTCTTCACGGGCGCTGAAGGAAATCATGCCGACGCGCTCGCTCATGCCCCAGCTTGCCACCATCTGGCGAGCAATGGCCGTGACGCGCTGCAAGTCGTTCTCCGCGCCGGTGGTGATGCGTCCAATGGCGACCTCTTCGGCGGAGCGCCCGCCCAGGGCCGTGACGAGTTGATCCTCCAGGTAGTCTTGCGTATAGTTATAGCGATCATCCAACGGGGTGTACTGCGTCACGCCCAACGCCTGCCCGCGCGGGACAATCGTCACCTTCGTCACCGGATCGACGTGTTCGAGCAGGAGGCCGGTCAGGGCATGGCCGCCTTCATGGTATGCGACGACGTTCAAATCTTCTTCCGAGAGGATGAGAGGGCGTTCAGCGCCCAGGATTATCTTGTCCAGCGCCTCTTCAAAGCATTGTTGGTTGACGCGATCAAGATTGCGGCGCGCCGCCAGCAGTGCCGCTTCGTTGACGAGGTTCGCCAGGTCGGCGCCGACCATGCCCGGCGTCGAGCGAGCTACCTGGGTCAGATCGACATCAGGCGCGAGCGGCACGTCGCGCGAATGAATCTTGAGGATCGCCAGTCGCCCGTTCCAGTCGGGGCGATCAACGGTGACGCGGCGATCAAAGCGTCCAGGACGCAGCAGAGCTTTGTCGAGGCCGTCGGGCCGGTTGGTTGCGCCCAGCACTACGACCGCTTGCCGTGCATCGAAGCCGTCCATCTCGACCAGCAACTGGTTCAGCGTCTGCTCGCGCTCATCGTTGCTGTTGATGTTTGAGCCGCGCTGGCGGCCAACGGCGTCGATTTCGTCGATAAAGATGATGCTGGGCGCGGCTTTCTTAGCCTGATCGAAGAGATCGCGCACGCGGCTCGCGCCGACGCCGACCAGCACTTCGACAAACTCGGAGCCGCTCATCGAGAAAAACGGTACGCTTGCTTCACCGGCAACGGCGCGGGCCAGCAGCGTTTTTCCTGTTCCGGGAGGGCCGACGAGCAGCACGCCGCGCGGAATTTTGCCGCCGAGTCGCTGGAACTTTTGCGGCGTTTTCAGGAAATCAACGACTTCAACAAGGTCGTTTTTGGCTTCGTCAACGCCGGCCACGTCGGCAAACGTCGTGCTTGGGCGGTCTTCCAGAATCTGCTTGCCGCGGCTCTTGCCAAAGCTGAAGATGCTTTGCTGGCTCTGACTGGCGCGGCGGAAGATGAAGAAGAGGACGGCCAGGATCAGGACATATGGCGCGAGGCTGATCAAGATATCCAGGAAGTCGTTGTTGGGCGGAGGTAACGCTTTGTAGCTGACATGATACTGGTTCAGCAGTTGCGGCAGCGTGGGATCGCCGTTGGGTACCTGCGTAAACTGGAACTGCGACGAAGTTTGCGGGCCGTTATTGGGATCATTTACCGTGACCGGGTTGACAAAATCTCCCGTGACCTGCTGGCTCTGAAATGTGACATCCTTGATGTTGTGATTCTTGACCTCAGTGATGAACTGGGTATAAGATATCGTCACGGCGTTTTGCCCGCTCGAACTCGAACCTTGCGTAAGATACTGAAAGATGCCCCAGCCCAGTAAGATCACGGCGGCAATGAGAACGATGCGCACGATGAGCGAGACCATGCTGGGGCCGCCTGGACCGCCTGGGCTACCTGGGCCGCCATTGTTGCCTCTGCCGTTATTCATATTGGGATTGGGACGCCGCGAGCCGTTCATCCCCGGCTCATTGGGGTTGCGTTGAAAGAGATGAAAAGCCTGTATATCCATCTATATCTTAAACCTGCCTTCGACGAAACGTCTTTTGCTGATCACCAGAAATCAATGTATGAACGTGTATGACAGCTTTATTGTATCATACGAATGGAGCATCTTATCGGTTTTAGAAAACATGACAAGTTAGAAACAAGAAGGCACACCATGCGGCAGAGAAGCCAGAGACAACGAAAGCAGACGATCACCCGGGCCGTGACGCATATCCGCTTGGAGGAGGTGAACGGCGGCAAACTTGCGGCCCTGGATGCATTAGCCCCGGTCTATCTGGCCCTCTGCCAGCAGTATGTCACCTTGTTTTGTACCGAAGAGCAACCCGACAAGTATCATGACCCCCTCTTTGAGACGCCCCTATCTGAACGCTGGCAGCGCGTGGCGATTCAGCAGGCCGCAGGGATTGCGCAATCCTGGAGAACCAATCACGACAACGCCTATCAAGACTATTTGGATGATCTTCTGGACTATCACGAACGGGAGATGAATGGCGCACTAGAGGAAGGGGAGCAGGAACCCACATGGCACGAGTGGAACATCCCCGTCCTCAAGCACCCCTGCATCCAGGCCAATGTCAACGTGGTCGCCCTGGAACGCTCACACACGGACACCTTTGATTACTGGTTGCGCATCTCGACGTTAGAAAGCTATCATCCCCTGCGTGTGCCGGTGAAGTTGGCAGACTATCACCGGCAAGCCCTCAAAGAGAAGACCATCAACACGAGTGTCACGCTCAACAAGCGAGACGGCAGATGGTGGTTGACGCTGATCTATGACACCATCATCCCCATCCAGACGAAACCGGATGCACCCGTCGTCGGCGTAGATGTCGGCATAGCCACCTTCCTCACCACCAGCACGGGCAAACACTACGGTACTTTTCACGGCAAGCTGCGAGACCGGCAGAAGCGAGACCGCGAGAAACGGCGGCGCAAGGCCAAACTGCGCACCTGTCTCAAAAAGAAGGGCGTCAAGAAGCTTCCCTCGACCAGCAGCAAGAGCGGACAACGCTTAGCACGTCATGTCCGGCAAAGCATCAATCGTGCCGTCAATAAATGCCTGGAAGAGCATGAGGGCTATCAAGTAGCCTATGAACAGTTATCTGTGCGCACGATGAAGTACAAAGCGCGGGCCATGAATGCCTATCTCTATGCCTCGAATCTTGGGCATATCCCCCAACAACTGGCATGGGCCACCGCCAAACACGGTATTCGTGCTACGAAAGTCAAGAGCGCCTATTCCTCGCAAGAATGCAACGTGTGCCATTACGTAGACCGCAAGAACCGACCGAACCAGCAAACGTTTTGCTGTCAGGTGTGCGGTCATAAGTTGCACGCTGACGAGAATGCTGCCCTCAACATTGAGCGGCGACGATACGATGAGGAACTGCGCGCCTGTCATGATAAAATAGAAGTGAAAGCCTTGCTTCTGCACCGACATCAGGAGTGGCGCACGCGCTCCGGCTGGCCGTAGTCCAACCGCCCGCCGATCTCGGCTTCCGAGCGGCGTAGGTCAAGGTCGAGGGCTTGGATGAATGTCCTGTTTGTCCAGGTTTTTTGGCAACTATAATGCACAGCGGATAAAGGAAATAGAGGAGAAGGATCATACTCATGGAACAGCGTTACGCGCTCATCGTTGGCATCGATCATTACGCTGACAGCAGCGATTTCCCGTCCTTGCCGTTTGCGCAGGCCGATGCTGTCGCTCTGTACGAACTGCTGATCGACCCCGAACGCGGCGGCTGGAATGCTGGCGATGTCGTGTGCCTGACAGGCGAGTCGGCCACCCGCGACGAGATTGATAGCCAGTTGCGCGAGATCTTGCTGGTGCGCGCCAGACCTGGCGACCTGGTTTTGTTATATTTCGCCGGACACGCCTTTCTCGATCCGGCCACCCAGGATGGCTACCTGGCGCTGCATGGCACGCGGCTGGCTCGCCCGGCCACGGGCCTGCACCTGCCTACTTTCATTGATCATTATCTCTATGACTCGAAAGCTGCTAACGTTGTAACGATGCTGGACATCTTTCATGCCGGTCCAGGCTGGCCGCAGCAGTCTGCTGACGCCGGTCTGCTCTTCGGGCAGGCGCTGCTCGACCTGCCGCGCACGCGCGGGCGGGTGATCTTGACGACGCGCCGCAGCGGCCTGGTATCGCAAGAGGAGATGGAACAGGGCCACGGCGTCTTCATGGCGCGCCTGCATGACGCGCTGGAGGGGCAGGCGGCGAATCCGCGCACCGGGCGCATCACGCTGGGAACGCTCTACGATTACCTGGACGAGGTGATTGACCAGAAAGAGCTATATTACCCACAAAAAATTGGCTATGAGCATGGCGCTATGACGCTGATCGAGTGGGACGAGTGGAAGATCGCCGAGGCTCCGCAGCCGTTAGCCAGAGGACGCCACCTCATCGACGTCAAGGTCACGCCCCTGCACATCCTGACGGGCCATCGCGGCCATGTCGATGATGTCGTCTTTTCGCCTGATGGCACACGCGTCGCCTCTTGTGGCGAAGATATGACCGTGCGCCTGTGGTCTACACAAGAGGGGACGCTGCTTTATACGCTGGCCGGGCACGAGGGCGCGGTGATGGGCGTGGATTACGCGCCCGATGGCCTCGCGCTGGCTTCCTGTTCCGAAGATAAAACGGTGCGCCTGTGGGATGCCCGCACGGGAGAACAGACCGCTGTGCTGGAAGGGCATAGCAGCGCCGTCTGGACGGTGGCCTACGCGCTCGACAACACGCTGCTGGCCTCCTGTTCCAACGATGAAACCGTGCGCCTGTGGGATCCGAAGACGGGCGCGGTGCGGCATGTCTTGCAGGGACACCACAACGTCGTTGTCGGCGCGGATTTCTCGTATGATAGTCGCTGGATCGCCTCGTGTTCTTTCGACAAGACGATCTGCCTGTGGGACGCGAATGACGGCACGCTGCGGCGGCGCCTGCGCTACAGCGATATCGTCTATGGCGTGGCCTGGTCGCCGGACGGGGCGCTGCTGGCTTCTTGCGCCGCTGATGGCATCATTTGCCTGTGGGATACGGCGAGCGGGCAGCTTGTGCAGACGCTGACAGGGCATGATGGCGCGGTCTGGACAGTCGATTTTTCCGCCGATGGGCGGCTGCTGGTATCAGGATCGGAGGATGGTTCGCTGCGCCTGTGGGATGTCTACCGTGGGCGCGAGTTGCAGACCATCAATCATCGTTTTGAGGTCTATGGCGTGGTGTTTGGGGCGCGCGGCCTGCTGGCAAACAGCGCGGAAGATGGCGCGGTGCGCGTCTGGCAGACTGAGGTCATCAGCGGTTGACAAATCGTCAGCTTTGTAGTATTCTAAGGGGGCCGAAAAAAGATCGACCGACGCGGGGTGGAGCAGTGGTTAGCTCGTTGGGCTCATAACCCAAAGGTCGGAGGTTCGAGTCCTCCCCCCGCTACCAGATAGCAGTATCTTTTACGACGCGGGATAGAGCAGTGGTTAGCTCGTCGGGCTCATAACCCGGAGGTCGCAGGTTCGAGTCCTGTTCCCGCTACCAGGTTTGTACGAGAAGCCGGGCAACATTGCCTGGCTTTTTTGTGTTTCTCTTTCTTATCCACCCGTACATCCAGGGAAGATCATAAAATAGTGTGCAGAGCAATTTCACGAGAAGGAGAGCAAATCCATGAATGTTTTTGTCGGGATCATCGGCATTCTCATATTGTTCATAATCTTGCAGGACGCCTTCGAGTCCGTCGTCTTGCCGCGCCGCGTCTCGCGCCGTATCAGGCTGGCGCGCATTTTCTACTTCATCACCTGGCGCATCTGGTCGGCAGTTGCGAGCAAGATTCACGCGCAGGATCGGCAGGAGTATTTCCTCAGCTATTATGGCCCGCTTTCGCTGATCATGCTGCTGGTGATCTGGGCGTTGGGCCTGCTCGTGGGCTTCGCGGCGCTCCAGTGGGGGCTGGGATCGGCGCTGAACGCGCCGGAAAAAGTGGCGAATTTCGGCACCGATCTCTATGTGAGCGGAACGACGCTCTTCACGCTCGGCCTGGGCGACGTGACGCCGCGTACCATGCTGGCGCGATTGGCGATCGTGATCGAGTCCGGCACCGGGCTGGGATTCCTGGCGCTGGTTCTCAGTTATCTGCCCATCATCTACCAGGCGTTTTCCAGGCGCGAAGTCGCCGTTTCTATGCTCGATGCCCATGCCGGCTCGCCGCCGACAGCGGTGGAGCTGCTGCGCAGGCATATGCACGGCAATGTGATGGATGAACTGGTCGAGCACCTGCAAGATTGGGAACACTGGTCGGCTGAGTTGCTGGAAAGCCACCTGTCTTATCCCGTTCTCATTTACTATCGCTCCCAGCATGATCGCCAGTCCTGGCTGGCCGCGCTGACCGCTATTCTGGACGCCTCCGCGCTGCTGGTGGTCGGCATCGATAGCGTCCCGCGCAAGACGGCCTGGTTCACCTTCGCCATCGCCAGCCACGCGGCGGTAGACCTGGGCCAGAGTTATACCACGCCCTTTGAGACGCGCATCAGCCGGTTGCCCCACGAAGATTTCGTGAAATTGACGGTTGCCCCATGAAGATTTCGTGAAATTGACGGCGCTGCTGGCTGCGATGGGTATTCGCCTGCGCGATGAAGAGACGGCGGAACAGCGCCTGGCCGAACTGAGGCAGCGTTACGAACCATATGTCATGGCGCTGGCGAAACGCCTGCAAATGCCGCTCCCCGGCTGGCTGCTAGAGGAGGAGGCTCCCGACGACTGGGAGACCAGCGCCTGGAGCCGGGAGCAGCGCGCAGCCCTTTCATCATGAGACGTTCCGGCCAATTTGGCAAAGGGCCAGGGCAACCGCGAGGGATTGCCCTGGCTATATGCTCCGGCAATTTGGCCTGCGCGTGTATACTGCCATTGAACAGGTAAAGGGCAACCCCTTGCGGGTTGCCCTGGCAATAGGGAGACGAGGAGAACGAAAGGAACACACAGCAATGGCAAATATCCATGTGAATACTGATACCATGCGCCAGTTGAGCGGCAGCCTGGAGTATTGGAGCAACTACCTGCGCGATGGGATGCTGCCGGCCATCCAGAGATTGACCGGCCAGCTTGAGGGTGACTGGCAGGGCGTGAGCCGCCTTCACTATGACGAACTGTTGCAGCAGTTTTACAGCGAGACGATGGTGTTGATTAACCGCGCGCAAGAACTCGGCCTGCACCTGAACAGTACCGCCACCCAGTTCGACAGCGCCGATCAATCCATGTGATGCGCATCCTGTTCATCGTCGTCTTTCGGCATTGGCAGTGGCTCAATGCGCGGGAGGAAGAAGCTGAATACCGAACCCTCGCCCGGTTGGCTCTGCTCTAGCCAGAGCTTGCCGCCCATCGCCTCGATATAGCGGCGGCAGATGAACAGCCCCAGCCCAGAGCCGCGCACCGCCGTGGTTAGCGAACGGGAAGCGCGCACAAATTTATCGAAGATGCGCTGCTGATCTTCGGGCGCGATGCCCTCGCCCTGGTCGTGAATGCTCACCAGCACCACGGGAAGGTTGGAGGGGCTATCGGGATCAAGCTGATCGCCCGGCAATGCTATCTGCGAGAAGAGCCTGGCTTCCGCGACGAGTTTGATAGGCTTGTCGGGTTCAGAGTACTTGGCGGCATTATCCAGCAGGTTGGTCAGCACCTGGCGCACGCGCAAAGGGTCGCCGCGTACCCACAAGTTGGGCGCGATCTCCGTAATAATCTGCTGCTCGATATTGACGCTCAAGAAATTGAGCGCGATGTCGATGGCGGCGTGCAACTCAACCGGCCCGATCTGCAACTCCAGCTTTTTGTCAACCGATCCCAGCCTGGTCGCGTCGGTCATATTGTTCAGCATGTCGGTTAACTGCTGCGCCGCCGTGGCGATCTTCGATGCCTGGCGCAGGATTTGCTGTGGGTTAATGCGGCTGCCCTGACGTTTCAGCAACGAGGCATAGCCGCTAATGGCCGTGAGTGGGGTGCGCAGTTCGTGAGATGCGGTGACGAGAAACTCGTCTTTGAGCGTATTCATGTGCTGCAATTCGGCGTTCTTCTCCTGTATCTCCTCGAATAGTTGCGCCTCGCGAATGGCGATGGCGGCCTGTGAGGAGAGGCCCAACAGCACGCCGATCTCAGGCGGCAGGAAGAAGCGGCGCTGCTGCGGGGTTAGTACTGCCAACATGCCCACCAGTTCCGCCTGGTAGACCATCGGGATCATCATCATCTTCGCGACCGGAACCTCGTGCAGGAAAATTTTGCCGCCTTCGTCGCTCGTAGCGGTCAATTCCTCAACCATTGAATGATCCATGTAGAAAAAAGGCTCGCCGGACTGCCGTTCCAGCAGCGTCCCTTTGAAGGGAATGCTGATCTGCCCGATCAGCGCGTCATGGGTTGCGCGTTCACGAGGCTGTCTGGCATCGCTGCTCTCTGACAGGTCGTAGATCGACTGGGCGATCAACCGTTCTTTATCGGCGCTGAGCATAAAAAACATGCTCATATCGGCTTTCACCAGCTTTGCCACGGACTCAACCAGCTTGTACAGCAGTTCTTTCAGATCGAGGACGGAGCTAATCGACTGCAACGCGCTATTCATGGCCGCGAGTTGTTCCGCTTGTTGTCGTGCTTCCTGCTCCTTGCGTTTCATCTCGCGGATGGACTGGCTGTCGCGGTTATAGAGCTTGGCGTTTTCAATACTGACGGTCACAATCTGAGCCATTGTCTCCAATACCTGGACTTCTTCGGCAGGATAGGCGTTGGGCCGCTTGCTGGTAAGACAGATGGATCCGATGACACGATGAAACATTTTCATCGGCAAGAGGAGAAATGTTCCCGCGCCGCGCTGGTTGCCCCAGATTCCTGTCAGCAGTTCATCAAATTCATCCGTTTTCAGCATTGCTGGCTCTAAGAGGAGGGTCTGCTGCTCTTCCTGTGTGTAGCGCCACCAAAGCTGGCGATGCCACGGCTCGCTGATAACTGGTGATTCGGTCAGACCTTCGACGCGCTCGCCGTTGTTGATGGCAAAGACGTCATAGATCTTTTTGGTGTCGCGGTCGAAAATGGTGATCAGCATGGAGGAGACTTCGACGATATTGGCGGCAAATTGATGGGCTTTTCCCAGGAGATCCGCCAGGTGAACCGTGGAAGGGAAGGCGGCGCTGATATCCTGCAACTGGCGCAGGTACTCGCTGGTGCGCCGCTGTTGCTCTCGTAATTGTGCGTTTTGCAGGTGCAGAGCGATGCGTTCGGCAAAAATCATGGCTTCACCGCGCTGCCTTGCCACAAACCTGGCCTCTGGCGCAGTCTGGTAAAGGACAACGACGCCGTAGACATGCGCTCTCTGTCGCTTATCCTGCGCGTCACCTGACGTCTGGAGAGGGACGGCCAGGAACGAGCATGGAAGGCTATCGACCTGTCCTTGCTCGCGGCGCTGGACATGAAAGAGCGAAAGATATTCTTCGCGCGACATGAGGCTTGCCTCGCGCTGCTGCCAGACGTAGCCGATGAGTTCCTGTCCTATGGGATAGGATGTTCCCACGGGAAATAGCTGGCCCTGCTGAGGCGTTACCTCTTCCAGCGCGGCCAGGGTGAGAGGTTGGGTGATAGTTGGACGGCGCAGGCGATTATGAGCGGGCTGATCCTGCACGAGGTTGATGGTTGTGCGCCCGAAGGGACGAGGATTTTCGCGCTGCGGCGCGTCAGATGGCCCGCCTGCATGATTGCGCGGCTCCCGCAGGTGAAGCTGTATTTCCATCTGCCCGCTGTTTTCGTTATAGAGGGCAATACAAGCTCCTGTCGCTGTGAAATGCAGGAGCATCTCTCCCAGGAGATGCTTAAGCTGTGATAAGGGATACATCGCGTCGGCGCGCGACTCCCGTTCTCCCCAAATAGCTGTAGACATGAAATTCTCCTCGGCCTGCCGGCGAAACGGTTTATCCATCTCAACCGGGCGGGAAGCGCGATAAATAGCGCCTGGCGGCGAAGTCTGGGCAGATGCTACATGGCACAATTATGGTACATAGCATATCACACCCGCTCAACACTTTCCATTGCGCGCGCGCCTGGACACATTCATTTCTTTCATTGCTCAATGCCCTTGCCAGCACACATGTGAGCTTAGCGCTCTCTCGGCAAACCGCCAAAAATCGCTGACTGTACAGCTCTGATGACATTGTAGCACACAATTAAGGGGATAGCCGTTTTTCCCGATGTTTTGTTTGTCTTCCCTTTGCCCTCGGAGTATGCTATACTGCGCGTAGAGATACCGCATATTTGACCAGAAAGGCCAATTTTCTATGCCCACCCAGGAAGAGAGACTTACCACGTTAGAGAAAACAGTGGCATTATTACAGAAAAGTTCGAGTACAGGTATCCAGGAATTGAACCGGAATGTTACCATGCTGCTCGGCATTGTCTCTTCTCAACAATTGGATATCAAGGAAATCAAAATCAGTCAAATCACTGTTGAAGATCGCCTGGATACGATGGATCGGCGTATGGAGAGCGGTTTTGAAACGCTAGAGAAGCGTCTGGGAGGATTGGAAAGCGGTTTTGAAACGCTAGAGAAGCGTCTGGGAGGATTGGAAAGCGGTTTTGAAACGCTAGAGAATCGTCTGGGAGGATTGGAGAGCCGCTTTGAAACGCTAGAGAAGAAGGCCGATCAGATGTTGAGTTTGCTTACCACGCTCACAACACGGCCAGAACAGAACATACAGTGATGATATGCCCTTCCTTTCCTTAATCTTCGGTGCTGGAAGCCTTGTGCTACTCAAAGCAAGCGGCCCCAGGGCAATCTTTTGCGGTTGCCTACCCCATGACGCCTGCTCCCCATAGGGATACAGGCTTGCCTTACAAGCCTGGGCAAGCTATAATGCAATCAATGACGAAAGGTAGATATCCCTACCGATGGACAAATCAAGCGAACAAATTAAGAAGGAACTTGCTGTGAGCAATGCACATACACCTGATCAGGATGGCGGCTGGTCGTCCAATGGCAATGGCTTCGTCAACCGGCGTGACACGCGCGCGAACAATCCGACCGGAGCTTTTCCGGCCATAGGAGGCGCGCACGGCGCGGGGCGCGGCTATAGCGGCGCGTTCGATTTTGAAGCGCTGCTGGTTTCATTGCGAGAACTGTTCGAGCGCGATCGCCAGACTGCCAGCCAGCAGGACGCGACACGCTGCGGCATCTGTTATCTCTACTTTCACGTGAGCGATCTGCATTATCGCGCCGATGGCTTTTACATCTGCCCTTCGTGTATGGAGGCGCTCGGCAGCCAATCGATGCCAATGTTGCGCAGCCAGCAAATCATGGAGCCATAGTCACTCACTAATCTTCAGTATTCCACGGAGTATTGGAGATTAGTGAGTGATTACAGTTCCTTCCAGGGCTTCCTCTTCGTCATCGCGCACTTCGCGCAGGTCTTCAGGACGATCCAGGCGATCCAGGAAGAGGATGCCGTCCAGGTGATCGATCTCGTGCTGGAGAACGCGCGCGAACCAGCCTTCGGCCTTCACTTTGATGGGCTTGCCGCGCACATCCAGCGCTTTGACGGCGACCTTCTCGGCGCGGCGGATATTCTCGCCGACGTAGCCGGGGATGCTCAAACAGCCCTCGGTTCCCAGCGCTTCGCCCTCGGCCTTGATGATCTCTGGATTGACCAGCGCCACCTTGTTCTCTTCAAATTCCGCCACGAGCAGGCGGATAGATTTGGCGATCTGCGGCGCGGCCAGTCCCACACCGTTAGC
>Ga0207416_1003520_pt1 | contig 14844 bp, 15 predicted proteins | sample PaiPotPPM11metaG_FD_184107 | JGI IMG/M metagenome (GOLD analysis project Ga0207416, IMG submission 184107) | Iron sulfur acid spring bacterial and archeal communities from Banff, Canada, to study Microbial Dark Matter (Phase II) - Paint Pots PPM... ...
GTCGTGCGCCGTCCGCCTGACCAGCGCGGCAGCCGCCTTTGCCGCCGCGCGCCACATGGCGGCCAGCGCCCGTCAGGGCGTGATCGGCGCGGCCCGGGACCTGTGCGCGGGCGCGGGCCGGTCCGGCGCCGCGCACGCGGCGGTCTCGGCCAACCGGCTCGAGCTATCCGCCGCCGCGGCGACCACGCCCGCCTCGTCGTGCGCGGCCAGCGTCTCCGGCCAGATGCGGGGCAGTTCGCGCCCCGACATCGCGGCCGCGATCGCCGATCTGTGCACCACCGAGGTGACCTTCGGTCTGGACGTGACCTCGGCTCCGGCCCCGTCCGCCCGTCCCGCCGTCGCCAGCAAGGGCTTCCCGGGCCCGTGGCCGGTGTATCAGACCGCCGCCTGGGAGCAGCAGTGCTCGAAGGTGAGCTGCGCGCTGTGGAAGGAACGGATCCGCCAGCTCTACTTCTGGAACGGCGTCTGGGGCTGGCACCACCTCGCCCACTACACCTGGTCCTACGTCAACTGCAACGACAACGACGGCTCGGGCTTCACGGTCACGGTGAACTCCTGCTACTGGGCCGGCCCGAACCCCGACGAGCGGTTCGGGCCGAGGATGACGGCCAACGTCCAGTACCACGTGAGCTTCATCGTCCACGGATCCCCGGTAAGCGTCTACCACTGCATGTACATGGGCGATCCGGCCACCGGGCACGTGCGCTTCCACACCTGCGACAAGAGCTGAGGAACCGAGCATGCGTGTCAGGTCATCGATCATGTCCGTCGCGGCCGCCGGGGCACTCGCCGTCGGCCTGTGCCTCGGCACGACGGCCGCCGCGAGCGCGGCGACAGCCACCCGCGTAGACATCAGCCAGTTCTTCCTGTACACGGGGACCTATGAAAGCGGCTCGCTATGGGGCGGGGACTGCTTTAGGGCGGAATGGGCAGTTCACGCCAGGGTTGCCTCGGTGGTGAATCACTGCGAATACCGGCTCTATCTGCAGGAGAACAAGAACGGCCACGGCGGCTGGTCCTACTGCATAAATCCGCACTCGACTAAGAATTACATAGGTAAGAAATACCGGAAGCCGAGGTCTGTAAAGGTCGCGAATAGCACGCGCAAGTGCTGAGCGCGGGTGCGGCCTATGAGCGCTATCCGGCCGCGCCCGGGCGGCGGGCGAGCAGGCGGCGGCCCTCGATCAGCGCGAGCGTGGCCGCGGCGGCTCGCTCGGCCGCCTGCTCGATGGCGGCGTCCCCGTCGCCGAAGTCTCCGTCGATGAGCATCATGGCGTGGCCGTGAGCGGCGGCCTCGGTGGCCGTGGCCAGGTCGTCCGCTGCTGACGGCGCTCCGTCCGAGACCGCCCTGACGCACTCGAGCAGCGTGTCGTTGAGCGGCCGCTCGGCCTCCTCGACCTCGGGATGGTCGCGCTTGTCGATCCTCGCGGTGAACAGGACCTCGAACAGCGGCCGGTGGTAGCCGGCGAATCGCACATAGCAGCGGGCGATCCCGGCCAGCCGCTCGGCCGGCTCCCGGAGCCGGCCGATCTCCTCGTGAATGTCTTCGTAGAAGACGTCGCAGGCCCGCACGGCCACCGCCGCGAGCAGCGCGTTGCGGTCGGCGAAGTGGGCGTACGGGGCGCTGACGGCCACTCCGAGACGCCGGCTCGCCTCGGCCATCGAGAAACCGCTGACTCCGCCCTCGCCGATGAGCTGTATGGCCACGTCAATCAGGCCTGCGCGCAAGTCACCGTGGTGGTAGCGATCACCCTTGCCAGGCGGGGGCACGACCCTCAGGGTAGGGCCGACGGCGACGTGATGTCGTAGCGGACCCCGGTCAGGCGTTCGGAGACCTCCCACAGAAGGGCCTGGTCGGCCACGTCATGCGCGCGGGGACTCGACTCGGCCAGCGCGGGGTAGCCGGTGATGCGCGCGTAGAACGGGCCGCGGGGCCCGTAGTATTCGCCGCCCCGGGCCGCGGGGTCGGTCGCGGCCCGCAGCGTCGGCAGCGCGCCCTTGGGCACGCTCTGGATGACCCAGAAGTTGATCACGCGCATGCTCGGCCGCATCAGGAACTGCTCGCGCCGCGGCCGGGTCTGGAACAGGTTCGTGTAGACCACGCCCGGATGGGCGGCGAGGGCGCTCGTGGCCGCTCCGGCGGCCCGCAGGCGGCGGTCAAGCTCGAAGGTGAAGAGCAGGTTGGCCAGCTTGGACTGGTAGTACGCCTCGGCGGGTACGTAGCCGTGCTCGGACTGGAGGTCGTCGAAGTTCATCACGCCCTCGAGATGGCCCACGCTGCTCAGGGTCACGATCCGCGAGCCCGGGGTGGCCAGCAGCCGGTCCAGGACCAGCCCGGCGAGCGCGAAATGGCCGAGGTGGTTCGTGCCGAAGGTCAGCTCGAACCCGTCCTCGGTCCGCTCGTACGGCGGTTCCATCACCCCGGCGTTGTTGATCAGCAGGCTCAGCCGCGGATAGGTCGCGCGGATCTCGGCGGCGGCCTCGCGCACCCCGGCGAGCGAGGCCAGGTCGAGGCGGACGGTTCCGAGGCGGGCCCGCCCGTTCCGGGCCCGGATGTTGTCGGCGGCCTGCTCGGCCCGGCCGAGGTCCCGGCAGGCCAGAACCACCTCGGCGCCGCGGGCGGCCAGCACCCGGGCGGTCTCGAAGCCGATGCCGGCGTTGGCGCCGGTCACGACCGCGGTCCGGCCGGACAGATCCGGGACGTCGGCCGCCGTCCACCGCCGGCCTCCCTCGGTATGCGTGGCCATCAGGCCTCCCGATCTGATAGGCATGCAGATTCTGATAGACATTAAGTTAGTGGCACCGTGAGCGGCGGGTCAACCGTCAGCCGGATTCGTTCTGGAAAGATTTCTTCTTCTGCCGCCGGTCTGGTCCAGGTAGTAGAAAATACGTTCTAATATGCCAATGACCGGCGTTCCCTGGCCTGCTGAGTGCCGCCTTCATCACCCGTGGCAGCCGGGCACCGTGACGGTGACCTGGGAACCTTGCGACTGCCCGACCGCGCGGGCCGCACGCGGCGGCCACATTCAGGTCCGCTGCGGGGCCCGGGGCTGCGACGAGATCTGGTGGTCTCCGGTGCACCGGATCCAGCGGCGGCTACTCGGCCACAAGGAAGATCACCGGCGCTGAGCCGCCCCGGGTGTGGATGATTTGCGTCCTTCGCCCGCCTCGGGCCAGGGCGCCGCTACAGTGCTAGGCGTGCGGCTGCCGGATGAGGCCACTCAGGTGACCGAGATGTTCCTCGGGCTGATCGACGACGCGTCCCCCGGCCTGGTCCAGGGCCTGTACCTGCGGGGCTCGCTGGCCTTCGGGGAGTACTTCCCGGGCCGCAGCGACCTGGACTTCACCGCGGTGCTGGCCGCCCGGCCGGACGCCGCCGCGCTCGACGCGCTCGCCGCCGCGCACGCGGCGGTCCACGACGCATACCAGATCCCGCATTTCGACGGCTTCCACCTGCTGCGGGCCGACCTGGCCAGACCGCCGGACGAGTGCCCCGACCTGCCATGCATGTTTGAGGGCAGCTTCCACCCGGCCGGGCGGTTCGACGTGAACGCGGTGGCCTGGCACGAGCTCGCCCGGCGAGGCGTCGCCGTCCGCGGGCCGGAACTGACCGCGGAGAGCGTGTGGACCGATGACGCGGCGCTGCGCGCGTTCACCCACGGCAACCTCAGCTCGTACTGGGCCCGGGTCGCGGACTTCGCGGTCGAGTATCCGGAGGAGGCGGCCAAGCCCGAGGCCGTGGCCTGGGGCGTGCTCGGCATCAGCCGCCTGCACCACCTCCTCGCCACCGGGACCATGACCTCGAAGAGCGGCGCCGGGCGGCACGCCCTGACGGCGTTCGACCCGGTCTGGCACCCGATCGTGCGCGAGGCCCTGCGAGCCCGCGAGGACCCGGACCGCCCGTCCGAGTTCGACGCCGACCCCGCCCGCCGCGGCCGCGAGAACGCGGCCTTCGTCCGCATGGCCCTCGAAGCCAGCCTGGCCCTCGGCCCCTAGCCGCCCGGCCAGCAGCCCCGGGGGCGGCGATGGCCCGCGTCCGTGGCCCGCGGGGCTCGCGGCGGTGGCCTGCGGGGGCTCGCGGCGGCTGTTGCCGTTGGGTCGATGGGCCATGGACGTGAATCTATTGCGGTCGATGGGCCATCGACCCAGAGGGCGCTCGGTCAGCGGGTGGCGGCGGTCAAGCCGGCGTGAGCTGGCATACTCGCGGCGGTGCGCACATTTCGGCCGGTCACGACCGTACTGACGGCTCAGGCGATCCGGCCGGACTATCGGTCGGGCGAGACGTTCCGGCACCTGGTGATCGTCGGCGGCACGGTGCGGGCGCTGACCGATAGCGCGGCCGAGGCGGCCCGGGCGGCCGGGCCGGGGGCGTCCTGGGTGGACCTCGGGATCGCCTGGGTCGGGCCGGGCTTCATCGATACGCACGTGCACGCGCTGCAGGCCGCGGCCGACGCGCGCCGGGTCAGCCTGCGCGACGCGGCCGCGCTGGCGGACGCGCTGGCCGCGGTGCGCGCCGCCGGGGCGGGCCGCGGCGCGGACGAGTGGACGGTCACCGGGCGCAACTGGCACGAGTCCCAGCTCCGGGAGGGCCGCCTGCCGACCACCGCGGAGCTGGACGCGCTCGGCTTGCCCGGGCCCGTCCTGCTGCGCCGCGGCAGCCACCTCGCGGTGCTGAACTCGCGGGCCGCGGCCCGGCTCGCGCCCATGCCCGCCGACCCGGACGCGCTGATCGCCCGGGCCCTCGACCTGGCCGGGCGCCCGGGGCCGGCCGAGCGCGCCAGCGACCTGGCCGCGGTCCTGGCCCGGTTCAACGCCCGCGGGCTCACGTCCATCCGCGAGGCGGGCGTCGACCGCGGCGAGCTGGACCTGTTCCGGGCGCTGCGGGACCAGGGCCGGCTGTCGATGCGCTGCGACCTGCTCTGGCGGGTCGCCGAGGCCAGCGACCCCGCCGCGGCCCGCGAGCAGATCGCGCGGATGCCGCCGGCCGGCCCGGACGACGATCCGTACCTGCGGCTGACCGGGGTGAAGGCGTTCGTGGACGGGCGGATCGCCGACGCCGCGATCGCCGGGGGACCCGCCGCCGGGTCCCTCCGCATGCGCCCCGCGGACCTGAACGAGCTGGTCGAGGCCGCGCTGCGGCGCTCGTCCGGGCTCGGCTGCCACGCGGTGGGCGACCAGGCGGTCCGGATCGTGCTGGACGCCTACGAGCGGGCCCTGGCCGCCGGGCTGGCCCCGGACCCGCGGCGGCTGGTCATCGAGCACGCGCTCGACTGCACGCCGGACACGGTCCGGCGCCTGGCCGCCGCCGGCGTCGGCGTGTCCGCGCACCCGGCCATCGCCTACGAGTTCGCCGCCGACATCCGGCGGTACTGGGGCGAGGAGCCGGCCGCGCGGGCCGCTCCCGTGCGGGACATGCTCGCGGCCGGCGTGCGGGTGGCGGCCGGCAGCGACGGGGACGTGCCCCCGTTCGATCCGCTGCGCGGCATCTGGTTCATGGTGACCCGGCAGGGCCGCGACGGCGGGCCGCTCGGCGCGGGCCAGGCCGTGCCGCGGCAGGTGGCGTTCGACCTCTACACCCGTTGCGGCGCGGAACTGCTCGGGGTCGGGGCGCGGCGCGGGATGCTGCGGCCCGGAATGGACGCTGACCTGGTCGCGTTCGCCGCCGACCCGATGTCCGGCCCGGCGGACGAGCTGCCCGAGACGGGGATCCGGCTGACCGTGCTGGGCGGGCGGGCCGTCTATGATCCGCAGCGGCTGATGGAGGAGGCAGGGGCGTGACAGGTGAGCAGAAGCTGCTGGTGCACGCGCACGTGGTGGACGGGCGCGCGGAGCTGCGCCGCGACCAGTACGTCCTGATCCGCCGCGGCGCGATCGACGGCATCGGGCCGTCGGGCTCCGCGCCGGACGCGGACGGGATGGCGGTCATCGACCTGCGCGGGTCGTACCTGATGGCCGGGCTGTGCAACATGCACACGCATTTCTCGCTCGACCTGCCGGGACCGCTGGGCCAGTCGGTCCGGGCCATGTCCCCGCACGAGCTCGCGCTGTACATGGCCGGGTGCGCCCGGCAGACGCTGCTGAGCGGGGTGACCACCGTGCGCTGCGTGGGGGAGAGCGACCACGCGGAGTTCGCCCTCCGGGGCGCGATCGAGGCGGGGCGGGCCGAGGGGCCGCGCATCTTCTCCGCGGGGCAGGCGCTGGTATGCACCGGCGGCCACGGGCACGAGGGCTCGGGCACGGTCGAGTGCGACGGCCCGGACGGGTTCGTGCGCGGCACCCGGGAGCAGATCCGGGCGGGCGCGGACCTCATCAAGGTCATGATCTCCGGCGGCATCGCGGGGGCCAACGAGACCATGGACACCGCCCCGCTGCGGCCGGAGGAGCTGGCCGCCGTGATCGCCACCGCGCACGCCTGGGGGCGCAAGGTGACCGCGCACGCCGGTCCCGCCGCCGTCATCGAGCAGGCCGTGGAGCTGGGCCTGGACTGCGTCGAGCACGGGTACCAGCTCACCCCGGCGGTGGCGGGGCAGATGCGCGAGCGCGGCGTGGCGTACGTGCCCACCCTGTCGGTCACCCGGTGCACCGACTTCTTCGACGCGCTGCGGATCCCGGACTGGATGCAGCAGCGGTCGCTGGCCGCGGCGCCCGTGCACGAGCGGTCGTACCGGCTGGCCCTGGAGGCGGGGGTGCAGGTCATGCTGGGCAGCGACGTGCCGCCGTTCTGGGACACCGACGGGACGTCGGCCAGCGTGCGCGAGCTCGAGTACATGGCGGCGTTCGGGCTGCCGGCGCGCGACGCGCTGCTGGCCGCCACGCTGGTCCCGGCCGCCTGGCTCGGGGTGGCCGACCAGGTGGGGTCGGTGGACGTCGGGAAGCGGGCGGACCTCATCGCGATGACCGAGGACCCGACGCGGTCGGTATCCGCGCTGCGCACGCTGCACTGGGTCATGAAGGACGGGCGCGTATACCGCGACGACACGTGGGTGAGGTGAGCGCATGGCGGGCGAGGACGCGGTGACCCTCTACGACCTGCGGGTGGTGGTGGAACGCATCGAGGGACGGCCGGTGTGCGGGATGCGGGTCGGCGACTGGTTCGAGCTGACCCGCAGCAGCCAGCTCCGCACCTGCCCGGGCCGCTTCTTCTGCGTGTACGCGCTCGCGGCCGTGCTGCCCCTGCTCCCGGCCAAGCAGCGCGAGCTCCGGCCGGGGGACTGGCTGGAGAACGACAGCCACGTCGCCTGCCCCGACCCCGACGAACGGCTGATCATGCGGATCGAGCGCACCGGCCGGTCCACCGTGGCGCTCGGCGACGTGACGTGAACCAGGGCCCGGATCGCGCGGGCCGCGAGCTGAGCGTCGCGCTGCAGTCCGACGAGGACCTGGCCAGCTACGCCCGCCTGGCGCCGCGGATCGAGGAACTCGGCTTCGGGACGATCTCGGTCTACGGCGACCTGCTCTACCCCTCGCCGCTGCTGCCGCTCCTGGAGATCGCCCGCGCCACGCGCCGGGTCCGGCTCGGCCCGGCGTGCCTCAACCCGTATCTGCTGCATCCCGTGGAGATCGCCAGCCAACTGCACATGCTCGACACGGTGTCGGGCGGCCGGGCCTACCTGGGCCTGGCCCGCGGGGCGTGGCTCGACGCGGTCGGGGTCAGCCAGGACCGGCCGGTCCGCCGGCTGCGGGAGACGGTCGACGTCGTCCGGTACCTGTTCGCCGGGCGCGACGACGGCTACCAGGGCGAGATCTTCCAGGTCGCCGCGGGCGCGCGGCTGGTCCGCCCGCCCGCGCGCGAGCAGGTCGACCTGCTGCTCGGGGCGTGGGGGCCGCTCGGGCTGGCCCTGGCCGGCGAGCTGGCCGCCGAGGTGAAGATCGGCGGCTCAGCGAACCCGGCGCTGCTGCCCGCCGCGCGGGAGTCGCTGGCCCGCGGCGCGGCCCGGGCGGGCCGCGACCCCGGCCAGGTCGGCCTGGTGTGCGGCGCCGTGACCGTGGTCGACGAGGACGGCGCGAGCGCGCGGCGGCGGGCCCGGGCCGAGGTGGCCACCTACCTCCCGGTGGTCGCCGCGCTGGATCCCGCGGCCGGCCTCGACACAGTCGGGTTGGACACAGGCGGGCTGGACGAGATGCAGCGGCTGGTCCGCGCCGGTGACCACGAGGCGGCGGGCCGGCTGGTCCCGGACGCGGTCCTGCACCGGTTCGCGTTCGCCGGTACGCCGGACCAGGTCGCGGCGCAGGCGGCGGAGCTATTCGAGGCCGGGGCCACCCGCGTCGAGTTCGGCACGCCGCACGGCCTCACCCCGGAGCACGGCCTCGAACTCCTCGGCCGCCGGGTGCGGGCCGCCCTCTGACTGGGGTCAGCGCTACTTCGGGGCCGGCGCTACTTCGGCCACCTGATGGCGGCGAGGCGGTCGGCGGACACGTAGCCGTGATCGGCGAACCAGCGCGCCGATTCCTCGATCGCCTCGCGGGCCGGCCGGGAGGTGTACCCGAGCTCGGTCCGGGCCCGTTCGTCGTTGAAGATCATCCGCGTGGCGGACATGCGCGCGGCCTCGAACGGCACGTGCGGCTCGCGCCGCAGCAGTCGGCCCTCGAACAGGTCGGAGGCGGCCCCGGCGGTGAGCACGAGGCCGCGCGGGACCGCGAGGTGCGGCGCGGGCAGGCCGGAGCAGCCGGCCAGCGTGTGCAGGATCGCGCGCATGGTCAGGTTCTCCCCGCCCAGGATGTAGCTGCGGCCGCGGCCGCCATGCTCGAGGGCGGCCAGGTGGCCGCGGGCCAGGTCGTCCACGTGGGTGACGTTCATCGCGGTGTTCACGAACGCGGGCATCTTGCCGTTGAGGAAGTCGACCACGACCTTGCCGGTGGGCGTCGGGGCCAGGTCGCCGGGCCCCAGCGGGAACGTGGGCAGGGCGAGGCAGACGTCCAGGCCTTCGGCCGCGGCCCGGAGCACCTCGTGCTCGGCGACGAACTTGGACCTCTTGTAGTGGCCGAACAGGTGCGAGATGTCGGCGTACGACGTCTCGTCGGCCGGGATGCCACGCTTGGTCCCGTGCAGCCCGAGGACCCCTACCGTGGAGGTGTACACCAGCCGCTCGCAGCCGGCGGCGCGCACGGCGTCGAGGACGTTGAGCGTCCCGGTCACGTTGACGTCGTAGAACATCTGGGGGTTCCGGGCCCAGAAGCGGTACACCGCCGCCAGGTGGAACACGAAGCGGGCGCCCCGGCAGGCGGCGGAGACGGAGGCCGGGTCCCGGATGTCCGCCACGATCCGCTCGGCGTCGAGGTCCTTCAGGTTGCGGTCGTCGGCGTCCGGCGCGACCAGGACGACTAGCCTGGCGCCCCGGGCCTGCAGGGCCCGGGCCACGGCCGAGCCGATGAAACCCGAGGCACCGGTGATGAGCACCCGGTCGCCTGGCTCGACGCGAGTAACGTCCGTAACGGTCGTGTGCTGCATTGTCGGCATGATAGGGGGTGCTACGGGTGCTCGTGGTGCGCGCGGGGGATGATCTGGCAAGTGGCTGAGGAGAATAGGCGCGAGCCGTCTGAGCTCACGGAGACACCGTCGCTGGTGGCGGGCTGGTCGCACGCCCACCGGGACGTGTCTGGGGGCTGGCTGCGGCCGACCGTCTTCGGCGCGGTGGACGGCCTGGTGACGAACGCCTCGCTGATCGCCGGGCTGGGCGGCGGCGGGGTGTCCTCGCACACGATCGTGCTCACCGGCGCGGCCGCGCTGGTGGCGGGGGCGTTCTCGATGGGTACCGGGGAGTACATCTCGGTCACCAACCAGAACGAGCTGGTGCACGCGGAAGTCGCGCTGGAGCGCCAGATGCTGGCCCGGTTTCCCGCGGCCGAGCAGGCCGAGCTGGCCGGCTACTTCCGCGAGTACGGCGCCGACCCGGACACCGCGGACCGGATGGCCGCCGCGGTCTCCAGCGACCCGAACACCGCGCTGCGCGTGCATACCCGCGAGGAACTCGGCGTCGACCACACCGAGCTGCCCTCGCCGGTCCTGGCCGGGGTGGCGTCCCTGCTGGCGTTCTCCCTGGGCGCGCTGGTGCCGCTGCTGCCCTACCTGGCCGGGCTGTCCTACCTGGCCGCGACGCTGGTCGTCACGGCGGCGGCGTTGACCACGGGCGGAATCGTCGTGGGCCGGCTGACCGGCCGGCCGCTGCTGCGCTCGGGCCTGCGCCAGCTCCTGCTCGGCGCGCTGGCCATCGGCGTGACGTACGCGGTCGGCAGCCTGATCGGCAGCCACCCGGGCTGACCGTCCCGGCGGGCGGGGCCTACCGGCTGACCAGGCCCGCGTCGTGGGCGATCAGCCCGGCCTGGGTGCGGTTCGCGCACTCCAGCTTGTCCAGCATCCGGGACACGTAGCCCTTGACCGTGGCCTCGGACAGGTACAGCCGCCCGGCGATCTGCGCGTTCGACAGGCCCTCGCCCAGGCAGGCCAGCACCTCGGTCTCGCGTTCGGTCAGCGACCCGACGAGCCGGCGGGCGCGGTCCCGGGCGGGCTGGCTGTCGGTCGAGGCCGCGATGAGCCGGCGGGCCGCGGCCGGCGACAGCACCGTGTGCCCCTCGGCCGCGACCTGCACCAGCCCGATCAGGTCCTCCGGCGGCGTGGACTTGACCAGGAACCCGGCCGCGCCGGCCCGCAAGGCCCGCAGCACGTACTGGTCGGCGTCGAACGTCGTCAGCACCACGACCGGCGGCGGGTGGGCCAGCGCGCCGATGCGCTCGATCGCGGTCAGCCCGTCGACGCCCGGCATGCGCAGGTCCATGAGCACCACGTCCGGGCGGCTGCGGACGACCGCCTCGACCCCGGCGGCGCCGTCGTGGGCCTGCTCGACGACCTCGATGGTGCCCGCGGAGCCCAGGATCGTGGTCAGGTGCGCGCACACCATCGGCTCGTCGTCCACGACGACCACCCGGATCACGGGTCAGCTCACCGGCTCGGACCTGGCCCTGGGCCTGATCGGCGGCCCGGACCTGCTGTTCCTCGACGAGCCCACGACCGGGTTCGACCCGAGCGCGCGCCGGGAAGCCTGGCAGCTCGTGCGTGACCTGCGCGGCTCGGGAACGACGATCCTGCTGACCACGCACTACATGGAGGAGGCCCAGGCCCTGGCCGACCGGGTGGCGGTGATCTCCGGCGGCCAGATCGTGGCCGAGGGGACACCGGCCACGATCGGCGGCCGGGACGCGGCCCGGGCCCGGATCCGGTTCGGCCTGCCGGCCGGCTATGCGCCCGCGGACCTGCCGTTCGCGGCCGTGGCCGAACCGGGCGAGGGCCTGGTCACGGTCGAGGCCGCCGAGCCGACTCGGGCACTGCACGAGCTCACCGGCTGGGCGCTGCGGCGCGGCCTGGTCCTTGACCGGCTGACCGTGGACCGGCCGAGCCTGGAAGACATCTACCTGCGGCTGACCACCGACGGTCCGGCCGCGGCCGGACCCACCCTGGAGGGGAGCGTTCAATGAGCCTGACCCGCCCCCGCGGCCGGGACCTCGCGCTGGTCTGGCACCAGGTCCGCTACGAGCAGCTGTCGTTCTGGCGCAACCCGCAGAGCGCGTTCTTCACGTTCGCCTTTCCCGTCGTGGTCATCACGATCTTCGGCGGCCTGTTCCACGGTGCCCAGCGGGACTCCTACTTCTACGGGATGTCCGCGTTGCAGTACTACGTGCCCACGATCGCCGCGGTGTCCGTGCTGGGCTCCTGCTACAGCCAGCTCGCGATCGTGCTCGCGATGCGACGCCAGGACGGGATCCTCAAGCGGGTCCGGGCCACGCCCCTGCCCGCCTGGACCTACTTCCTCGGGCTGCTGGCCCACTGCGTGATGGTGAGCGTGGTGGACGTCGCGCTGATCGCCGGGGTCGGCCGGCTGTTCGGCGTGCCGTTCCCGACGCACTGGGCCGCGATCGCGGTCGCCCTGGTCCTCGGCGCGGCCAGCTTCTGCGCGCTGGGCGTGGCCGTGGCCTCGCTGATCCGCAACTCCGAGGCCGCGCCCGCCGTAGTGCAGATCGTGCTGTTCCCGCTGTTGTTCATCTCGGGTACCTACACCCCGATTCACTCCGCGCTGCTGAACCGGATCACCGGCGTGCTGCCGGTGCGCCCGTTCAACCAGGCCCTGATCGGCCCGTTCGCCCAGCACACCGGGCTGGACGTGCGGGCGCTGGGGGTGTTGCTGGCCTGGGGCGCGGCCGGGGCCGTGGTCGCCGTGGTCCGGTTCCGCTGGAACCCCCGGCCCGAGTGACGATCGGGACGGCTTGCTCTCGGAGACCTGCGTGATCCGCGGCGGCGATCGCGCAGGTCTCCGTCTTGCGGTCAGCTCTGGCCCGGGTGGGTCTTCTTCGGCTTCGCAGGCGGTCCGAGGATCGGGGGGATCTGGTTCGTCCAGTTCTGTACGATGATCGTTTCGGTGCCTTCGAAGTTAGTAGTGCTGATCAGCTGCAAGGTCACCGGGCTGATGACCAGCCTGATTTCACCGGCGGGGAGCTTGCCTCCGGTGGTCGCGGGAGGGCCGCCCCCGTTGAGCAGCAGCAGCCCCTGCCCGCCGTCGACCGCGCCCAGGCGTTTCACATCCGCCCGGGAGGCGAGCGCGCGATAGGCCGCGGCGCGGACCGCGGGCGGCGCCGGTACCTCGTACAGCAGGCAACTCAGCGCGGCCGCCACCTCGCCGGGCATGACGCTCGAGGGTATATCGGCCTGGGGTCCCATGAGAGAGCGGGTGAGCCAGGCGGTCAGAGCGGCCGGGTCGGTGGGCAGCCGGTCTAGCTGCGCGAGGGTCAGGTGGGCGGTGCCCACCTCGAACCCGTTCGATCCAAACGGCCAGACCACGTTGCCTTCGCGCACGTAGAGCGCGCCGTCGTGCGTGATCCAGGTTTCCTGGGTCCACACCGGCCCCCAGCTATAGCTCACCTTTTCGTGCCAGTACGTGCCGGAGCCTTCCGGGCTGGCCGCCGCGGCGGCCGCGGCGGCCAGCAGGATCTGCTTGGCGGACATCTCGGCGATGGCCGGGTGGGCCGTAGCCCGAGGGCGGGCCGCGGCCGAGGGGTGGGCCGCGGCCGGGGAGCGGATCGCGGCCGGAGGATGGCTCTGGGGAGCGGCGGGTGCGATCGTGATCGAAGCGGCCACGAAGGCAATCGCGCCCGCCACGGCGGCCAGGCCGAGGCCGCCGGTGAGCCAGCCACCCGGCCAGCGGTGGACCGGGTTGCGGCGGACCAGGTTGCGGCGGACCGGGTTGCGCCGGACTGAGCCGTGCCGGGCTGAGCCGTGCCGGAGTGTGCCGCGCGTTGCCTGCTGGAGGCGGCCCCGGCCCCGGTCGACCACTTCATCGGACGGGCCGGGCGTGGTCAGCAGCGCGCCGAGCATCTCCATGTCATCCATTGACTTCCCCCTGGCCGATTACGTTCTGAAGCCTCTTGCGGGCCCGGCTGAGCCGGGAGCCGACCGTGCTGTAGGAGATGCCGAGCGCCTCGGCCACCTCTTCGTGGCTAAGCTGGCTCAGGGCTACGAGCAGGACAACGTCGCGCTCGCCCGGGGAGAGCGTGCCCAGGGCTCTGGCCAGCCGCGCTCGCATGTGCTCGGCGGCCACCGAGCTAACCACGCGGTTCTCGTGGCTTTCGTCGGCCGGATCCGCGCCCGCGTGAGACAGCGCCCGATAGCGGCGGGCCTCCCTGCGCCGGTGCTGGGCCACCAGGTTCGTGGCTATGCCGAACAGCCAAGGCCGCAGCCCGCCCCGTCCGGGGTCGAACCGGTCACGCTGCCCGAACGCCACGAGAAACGTCTCGGCGGCGATGTCATCGGCCGTCTGGGTGTCGAGCCGCCCGGCCACGTAGCGGTAGATGTCGCGGAAGTACTTGTCGTAGACCGCGGTGAACAGTTCCGGATCCCGCTGCCACCCGGTGGCCAAGTCGGCGTCGGTCATCGGCTCGCCCACGGCGGTCAAGTCCGCGTCTCCGTCATGTCGGTGCCTCTCCAGGGTGAACGGCCAGCTGTCACCCGTACTTCACCGAAAGCCCGCATCGCTTTCCCAGCCAGCCGCCATGGCCGGTTCGGGCCCGGCCATTCTGCGTCGGAGCTCCAGAGGTTCTCTTTACTTAGTACCGACTAAGTTGGCGGGCAGCGGGGCTACGATGCGACGTGAGCGAGCCGGAGGGCGCCCTGCGGCCCGGACTGAGCAGCGGGACGGGCGACGAGACCAGGCGGTGCCGCATAGAACGCTCGCAGCCGAGAAGGAAGCAGAACGTGGACGAAACGGGCCCGTCCGGGCACGCGGAGTACGGCGGGCCGGTAGGGCCGGCCCGGCGGGGTCGGCTGACCGCCGAGCAACGGCGTGAGTCGATCTTGACGGCGGCGGTGGATGTGTTCACCGCGACCGGCTACCGCGCCGGGAAGGTGTCCGACGTGGCCGCCCGGGTCGGGGTGAGCGAGCCGGTGATCTTCCAGAACTTCGGCTCGAAAGCCGCGCTGTTCGCCGCCGTGCTCGACCGCGTGGCCGGCGAGGTCCGCGCCGAACTGGACACGCTCGTCGAGCGCTTCGGCTCGGCCTCCGACCTGCTGGCCCACGCGCTCAGCCGGTCCTACGCGGAGCAGCACGCCCGGGGTTCGCGCGGCGCCCTTTTCGCCGACGCGGTCATGCTCACGGCCGAGCCGGACCTCAGCGAGGCGGCCCGCCACGCGGTCACCGCCATCGTCCAGCACCTCGCGGACGTGATCCGGCGTGGCCGAGCCGACGGCGATATTCGTGCCGACCTGGACCCCGAGGCCGCCGCCTGGCTCCTGCTCTCGGTCCTGTCCGCGCGCCCGTTCCGCGCCGCCGCCATGCCCGACCGTGACCGCCTAGAGGACGCCAT
>Ga0207416_1003522_pt1 | contig 14836 bp, 12 predicted proteins | sample PaiPotPPM11metaG_FD_184107 | JGI IMG/M metagenome (GOLD analysis project Ga0207416, IMG submission 184107) | Iron sulfur acid spring bacterial and archeal communities from Banff, Canada, to study Microbial Dark Matter (Phase II) - Paint Pots PPM... ...
GCAAAATGTAGAGGATCTCCGGTATATTCTGAGAGCAGTTAGTAGCGGGAAAACACTGTTAAGTGACGGGGAATTGACAAATTTTATGGAAATCATGAAGGATGCAACATTTGGAACAATTACCGTTTATTATGACAACGAAAACAATATGAGAGGTAACGAAAATAAGACACCACAACCGCAGCAGGAGCGGCAGCAGCACAGATCAGAGTCATACTTCGTTTATATCACAGGCTATTCAGCACTTGACAATGTATGGGAGGGAAGGCAAAATAACCCACAAGCTGATTTTTTTGCTTCGATCAAGGCAGATCTCTTATTCCCAAAACCCTTTTCTTCTTGATGACATCATGGTGCAAGAGTTGCCTATGAGATGTAGATTGTTTCTAATTGATTTAATAGGTATGAGAAGCGGCTAATTGAGCATGAACTGCCTACCGTATATCTGAATTTCGTTTGCGGTAGATTCAACAAAAGCCCTAGCATTCATAATAAACTTACATCCATAAACGCAGGAATTACATGCGCTCCTAACAAAGGTTGAAAAATGACTATTTTTAATAACTACGGTTACGCCAATGTTCATACAACCAAAAATCGAAATGGTAAGATTCGTGGAAAAATATCATGATCTGCAAATCCCACTTCCTATGCCTTTAAGTGATCCATCAGGCTAAACTGGCTAAACAACAACATCTTCAGTTCAAACAACAACAAACTCTAAAGAAAGAATGAGACTAGGACGGTTTGACATACCATTAGTTAGATTCCCTAACGCAATAAATGAGGCGAAGACGATTTATGAATCTACAGTCGGTATGGAGGATTTTCACATTAACGATGCTGCAAAAGCATGGAACTTAGCGTCACCCAACTCAAGAAGGTTTTACAGGAGACTAAACAGTCTTGCTTTATTTGGACTTGAAACAGTATCAAAAGATAGGTATAGGATTACATCATTGGCAAAAGGAATTTTATTTCCACCAAACGTAAAAGAAAAAAACAAAGCGTATGCTACTGCCTTTTCTCACGTTGAGCTGTGGTCTAGACTCTATGGGATGGTTAAAAACAATCCTCCGCAGAGGATCTTTTCTCAACTAAGTACTATAACTGGAGCTGAGCCTTTGGTAATCAAAGATCTTGAGAAGAACGTTAGTGAGTGGTATTTGGAAGACTTATCAGTGATTCCTGAAGATGTTCTCCAAAAAGAATACGTAGAACAAGCAGAAAAAACAAACAAATTTAGCTCTATTACAAATAACGATAATAAAAGAGATAAAAACATGGCACTGATTTCTGAGACATCAGCAAGAAAAATTGCATGCGATACAGAAGAGCTAGAGAAAATTCCCTTTGGAAAAAATATCATAATATATCTTCCAAAAGAAAACAAAAAGACGTGGTGGGAGAGGGCTCAGAAGCATATGTCGCTTTTTTTGGAAGAGGAGGAAGAAAGTAATACTGTAAATAATTCATTGCCCGACAGTTAGGGGCCATTCCTATCGCCCACGAACTTAACAAAGCCTTATTATTCCAGACTCCCTTAAACAACAAGAGAACTCGAGTTAAAGGAAGGACCGGACCGTTGTCGTCGCAGTTACAAATTTTACATTCGTAAGTAGGAGAACTTAATTATGTTGTGGTTTATTGCCTAATCATGGCTAAATTACAAAGTCAGAAGTATAGAACATGTATAGATGCATGCAACGAATGTTTTGAAGCATGTGAGCAATGTGCCACCAAGTGCCTTCAGGAAGAAAATGTAAAATCAATGGTAAAATGTATAGAGCTATGCCGTACATGTTCTCATGCATGTGCCGCTGCATCATTAGTTATGTCTGGTGAAAGCGATTACTCAAAACAAGTCTGCAACGCATGTTCTGAAATATGTGATGCATGTGCCCAGGAATGTGAAAAACATGCAGGACATATGGAACATTGTAGACAGTGTGCTGAAATCTGTCGGAGATGTGCAGAAGAATGTCGTAGAGTTGCAAGGTAAAAGACATACTACAATGTAAAAATATGTCACTACCTACTTCTTTTTGTAATTTTTCCTCGACTACCAAACTCTTTCATTTTTGGAATAAGCATAGGTACTTTCTTTTTGTACAACAAAAATCTTTCCCCAAATGTCTTTTCCATCTCCTTCTCTTCTTTTTTCGCTAGCTTATAATACATAATAACTAATATAGGCCACATTATTACTGTAGGTATAGTGGGCCAATGAATTAACCATCCCAGTGTCATTAAAATAAAACCCAGATATTGTGGATGTCTAACATATTCGTATATTCCATTTGTGGTAATATGTTTGTCATCAGATTTATGTATCAACTGCCATCCTGAAATTACGAGTAATAAACCAGCACCTGTTATAATAAGCCCTACAGGCATGCCCACTGAACTCATATAATTGAGAAATTGATCCTCGAATTTGATGGCACTACCAAAATATGATGATATAAAGTAGATAGTAAGCGGAAAACCAAACATCTCTGTAAATAATGCTATAATGAATGCTGTGTAAACTCCATGCGTTCTCCATCCAGTCTTTTTTCTAAAGGGTATGAAAAGAAGAAATGCAGCAAAAAGGATTATGCTTATAAAAACTAGATCCCATCTACCACCAAACGCTGAAAAATCACTAATCACTAAAGTTTCCTCCTTGAATCATTCGGCTACTACTGATGTGCCTATTTGCCTTGTTATCATCAGTTCTTCGTAGTTCTTCAAGGTCGTTGGGATATAACAATAGATTACATTTCCGTTATTTAAGAATAGGATCTGACAACTGTAAAATTTTAAATTAACTCTCTAACATCCTCCGAAAAAACTTGGGTTTGCATTTTTTCCAAGCGTTGCATAATATGTCACTGATTTCATCTCTTTTCCTAATTCGCCTTGTGGTTCAGGATTATTAACACTCCCGCCCTTGCCGGCATAATATGATACAAGTATTCTTTCTTTATCATGCATCGCATAGTCTAATCCTGCTTGATTAAGCACTCCATTCACATATACTTTTGTCATTTGTTGGTTATCAAGCGCCTTTAAGACAGTCTGATTTAAATCTAATGTTTTAAGAAGATGATTTATAGTTAAGTTTTGCGCGTGTATGTGCACCATATCTGCAAAAGGAATCCCTGGAATATCATTTGGCTTTACCTTTACTGTTGTATGAAAATGTACATCCGGTGCCTGATCCATATATTTTCTCTGGGCTAGATTTAGCTGTGTACCATTGATATAGAATTTGATGTCTGCATGATAGTGAATCGGTGTACTGCACATCTTGTTCATAGCCATAGTAGAAGTTCCCCTTAGTGTTGTATTTTGTTGTTTGGACTCCCATGCTGCTACTGCTACTGTCGAATTACTAGCATTGGCTCGAACATGGGTACTAGTGGCATTAGCAGTTTGAGGTAAACGATATGCGACATTGTGGATTTCTTGCAGAATTTCATTAACTGGGACATACATTCTACCATTCATATCCATATTCATCCCCATAATGTTTGCACCAGCAGGATAATAGTGGTTTTTCCATACTATGTTACCATCCGTTGATATAAGAACGAATGAATGGCCTGGCCTTGAACCAGGATGCATGCTGTTATCCAACATTCCATACGCCTTTGATACAGCAAGATTATCGCTGCCATCATCAAGAATAGGTAAGGTTATTCCAAACCTAGTTGAATCCTTAACTAAGGCATTAACCGGATCCACAGTTATGGTTAAAACATCAATATTAAGCGATCTAAATTTACCATATTGGGTTTGAATATCTTTTAACTGTTGAAAACACGGATCACACATCACACCCTCCATGAAATAGAGTAAAACATTTTTCTTTCCCAAGTAATCTGAGAGGGATATGTTTTTTCCTGAAGTGGTTGGAAGGGTAAACGATGGAGCCTTTAGCAAGTTATTACCAGATAAGGAAGATGGAAGTAAGGATGAGGATTGCGACACTGCGATAGCGTTACTTCTTGATTGAGATCCTTGAAAAAGTACATAAGTTAAGACACCGGTACCAAGTATTACCATAACTAAAACCAAATAGATCTTTGAGCGAATCATTTGCTGACCGATTATTTACATAATAGATGTATATTAATATGGCAGCTTACGTTTGTAAGAATAAATAAATATTTGAATCTAGTATATGAATGTAGAATCTATAATGTATGAGGTATATTGGGAAATTTCGTATTGATACATGGTCTCCAAATCTTCTTTTCATTGATGAGAATGCACCTTCAACTCTCCATCTGAATTTGTAGCTTTCCCTATTCCTCCACCGTTCAAAATCATTCAACTGTTTTAACACTACAGCCTTCTTGTAGTAGTATCCATTCATAACAATTATTATGAAGTATATTATTTATTGACATAGAAGCTTGTTTGGACACTAAACTTGACAATACAGACATTGCAATAATCAAATCATTGATGCAGGATGGTAGAAAGTCGTTTAGACAGATAGCAAGAGAAGTAAGAGTAAGTACACCTACCGTAGAAGCAAGATTTAGTAGAATGAAGGGATTGGGGATTATTAAAAATATACAGCCTATCTTTGAGATTGAAAAGATAGATAGTCAAATGGCTGCTCTCATTTTTATAAAGACAAAATCCTTACAATCAATTGAAATTGCAAACAAACTATCTTCAATTCCACAGGTAACAGGCGTTTACAAAATGACTGGTGAGTACAATATAATAATCAAAGTAATAATGGCACAGCATCCAGAATACCTGGAGGAAATTATAAGAACTAAGATCGCAAATATGGAAGGTATAATATCTGCATCCTATCAGATGATAACAAAAACAATCAAAGATGATCCAAGCATTCCTGTAATAAAAGAAGGAATTTTCCTGAAAATAAAATGTGACTATTGCGATAATGAGATCTTCAAGAACACAAAGTTACTGAGAGTGGGAGGGTATGAAAGATACTTCTGCTGCGGTTCTTGTTTAACTCTATATAAACAGAAATACAGGAGTAAAATTGAAAGAATGTCTAGGTAATAATTTGTCGATTACGGATTTATGCTGTTAGCCTAAGCCACTATTCCCATATCGATGTGATTATCCATCATTGAATAGATAGGTTCACTAGACGGAGTTACATGAGTAGGTAAAGTGTAGATTCCCTAATATTTGGTGTAAGTGTAACAAGGTAAATTCCTGAGTGACTGTTCTGATCTTCTGCCTCGAACTTGCGGCCCATCATATCCATTGTTGTCATGGCAGCACCTCACTCTATTCCAACTATAACTTGCGCAACAGACATAGACGTCTGTGTGAATTTATCCAAAACTAACAGTTTGATTTGCGATTCTTTTGCAACAGGTATTATCGGATTTGCTTACAATCTAACTCGTACTAAACAATAACCCATATTCGTTCACTAGGAGTCGATGCACTATAAAGGAAAAGAGTACGAAAGAATCTCCCTACTATTGTGTATGGTGGAAGCGCAACGTTCGACACCATAGAGAGAGCGGCCATCGGGACATAACACTTTGTGTTTTTTTTTTGCTTGTATATATTAGATATCCACACATGGATTATAATGTTAACTCAACAGCACCCTCCACCAGAACCATATCCGCTATTCTGCTCATTATTCATCCTACGTTCAGTATATTCCACGGCGTGTGGTTCGGAACAAAAATATTTACCGAACCTTTTGATTCCTCTCTCTTTTTCTACATCCATCCCGCATATGGGACAATGGTGTGCTAGTCCTAATCCTAACATAATGAATAATAAAAGAACATTATATTTCTACATTGCTGTTTACAATTGTAAAGTATTTTTTTGTAAATCATTATGGTTCATGCATAGATTCTTTTTATTTTCGGCAGGCATTTATATATCAGATGAGATATATATTAGCTTTAGCATAATTTCGAATTCAGTCTCCAAACCACGGATTATTATGCATTGACAACGAATTATAGAAATCCAATATTCATTTTGGCGTTGGAAATAGTCCTTGAATGACGTTATTTCTGAATTAAGCTACAAACTAGATATATACATAATATTGCTTTAGGTGAAAATCAGAGAACCTTATTCCACAAGTGTATTTCATTCTTCTGATAGGAATTGATGGTTTTCTTTCTTTACATTTGTATACTAATATAGTTAAATACGAGTATCGAACAATAAAAATTATGGCATATGCACATCCTGAAGTTCTGGTCGATACTCAATGGGTAGCTGACCACATTAAAGATATTGAAAAAGTACGTATAGCGGAAGTAGATTATGATTCAACGTCTAACTATGAGTTAGGACATATTCCTGGATCAGTATTATTCGATTGGAAAAAAGACATAAATGATCCATTATATAGAAACATATTAAGTAAACAGGCTTTTGAGAATTTGTTACAAAAAGCTGGAGTTCACAACGATACAATACTCGTTCTATATGGGGATTTTAATAACTGGTTTGCAGCATTTGCATTCTGGGTGTTTAAGTATTATGGATTTAAAGATGTTAGGCTTATGAATGGAGGTAGAAAAAAGTGGCTAACAGAGGACAGAAATATGACTCAAAAGATTCCAGAACAATATTCTGAAGGTAACTTTAAAGCATCAGATCCTGATAATAAAATCAGAGTATTTCTAAACTATGTAAAGGAGTCGCTAAATGCTGGAGATCGAGTAGCATTAGTGGATGTTAGAGGTCCCAAAGAATTTAGTGGAGAAATACTATCACCACCAGAATATCCAACAGAACACGCTCAAAGGGGAGGACATATTCCCAGGGCAGCAAACATACCCTGGAGCCAAGCTGTCAACGACAATGATGGGACGTTCAAAGCGGCTGATGAGCTAAAGAAACTCTATGAGTCAAAAGGTATCACTCCAGACAAGGAAGTAATCGCGTATTGTAGAATTGGAGAAAGGTCATCTCATACATGGTTTGTTTTAAAATATTTGCTTGGCTATGCTGATGTGAAAAACTACGACGGTTCATGGACTGAATGGGGAAATATGATTGACAATCCCATAGAGAAATAACAATAAGAATAAGGAAAAAACTAGAATATTCTCTTTAGACATTTGGTGATTAGGAGTAAAGACGAGAAATATAAGGATAATATAGTTTACAGTTGTAAATTAAATATTTAGAATATACGATATTTTCAAAGTAATGACAATAGAAGGGAGAATGAAAAATGTCTTCAATAAAATTAATTGTTGCTGCAGGCTATCGGTATGTACTGTCATTACCCCGGCTATGCCTGAAAGAGTTGTTTGCCATCCTTTGGACTCTAGACCAAGAATTCTATATGATCTTGCCGGAGTGTCGAGGTCCGTTATCATTTCATGACTGTGGCTATTACATCCATTTTTTACGTCCAAGGCAAGATAAGATTATCAACTATATGTGAGATAATGGAACTAATCAACGAACGAAAAAAGAAAAAAGGAAACGGAGTCATAAATTGCTTGGTGGAAGGTGGTTTTCTAAGACACAACAACCTTCCCCATCATAGTCGGATGTACCTGACAGAAGTAAGTAAACTCCCCTGCAGTATTGAATGTATGAGAGAATGTCTTACCTGGTGTTAACAGTGTTGATATCCCAGAATCAAATTCTTTTCCTTTGTTTGGATCACTAGGTCCTGTACCTGATGTAACAGTATGGATAATGCTGTCTTTGTTAGTCCATGTTACACTACCTCCGACTTTGACATTTATAGGATTTGGTGAAAATGCTTTATTTGCCAAGGTAGAGGCTCCTGGTACGAGTGAAGCCTGAATTCCTTTCGTCATGTTTGCTCCCCCTCCGGTTGTATTGCCACTTGTTTGTGATGTGCTTGTTGAATTTTGCTGAGCCGATACTGAAGCAACTGCAATACTACTCGATATTGTTGCTAAAGCAAGCGCAGCAAGAATACTAAAGACTGTTCTGAAGACCGTTTTTCTTGTTGACATGTTTATTGCTGTCATACTCAAGTGCCATTAAGCTCCCATCATAGTCAGCAGGTCATTTCCTTGAACTGAGTTTGCCATCATTCCGCTACTATTTGAAGATGCTCCAGTCATTGACATTGAAGGCATCATCATATTCATCATTCCCATCATCATATTCATCATTCCCATCATCATATTCATCATTCCCATCATATCTGATGATCCTGTCATCGACGCTGAAGCATTTGTAGTTGGCAACGGCATCATAGAAGCACTACTCGCTATACTGCCTAGCTTCGACTTTTGCTGTGAATTTAACATCGTTGTTGCCACACTATTCTTCCCAATTACTTTAGTTGCATTATTCTGATGCACTCCTGTGCCTTGTTGCGCGAATACATATTGTTGTGTGTTTGATGATGTAATAATAAGTGACAAAGATATTCCCAATGTCAGCATAAATACCGGAACAACTCTGCTACTGGAGGATAATCTTCCTCTTCTTGCTTTTGACATTAATGAGAGGAATAGTAACCTCGAATATAAACAGAGCGGCTTACAATTGTAAGACTAAGACAATTATTATTTCGGCAAAAAGCATATGTTTAGACATTGTGGATTAACAATGGATGTATTTTTATATAAGCTCACTGTCTTCCGAAAACGTCATTTAGGGGGTAAGATTTCGTGTTTGCTATCAAATCTCCGTTGTAATCTGTCCGAAAGATTTTCCTGTCAGACTATGTCAAAGTCATGATTGTGATATCGAACTTGGCAAGGTTAGTTTGCACAACTTCTGTGAGTATAGAATATAATTTAAAATAATTGTTATAAATAAATAAACAATATGCAGTGTGTTAAATAGATAGCTGAGAAAGATCTTTAGATTATGTTTACGATTGTAAGTGATCTAATTAAAATATATCATACAGTACAACATAGAACGTAACTGCTTGGAGCATACGATCATACCGATACACTGGTTAGAGGAAACATGGAAGTAGAAAGAGAAAAATGGCATCTCGCAAATCGATCTTAACGATAGCTGTGATACCAGTAACGATTGCGATCGTACTAGTAATAGTATTTGGTAGTTCATTGCTACCCAGTTTCCACGGAAGTAATAATGAAAAATCCAATACTACTCAGAAAAGCACATCATCATCTCCAGCTGCTCTTGTAAACATGGGAAATGCTGGGGGGATATCTAAAAAAGATGGTGACAATATACTTATACGTAAAGTTCTACTCAACAATTCTACTCATATTGACACACCATATGTAAAAGAATACTCTTTGCCGAACGGTACTTGGCCTAATTCCATACTGGTTGCTAGAAATGGAATAGTTTGGACAGTTGGAACAAAATCAAATACCTTGATTAGTTTTGATCCAAAGCAAAGTAAGGTAATGGCGGCATATCCAATCATCACTCCTGAGGAGTCCAGCAAGACAAACAACCAGTCCAATCTGGGATTCCACATGGTATGGACTATAGTAGAAGATAACGACGGTTCGATATGGTTTCCCCAAGCGGGCTCAGATCCACTTTGGCGCTTTGACCCTAATACAGACAAATTTCAGATCATTCATTCCATAAGTGCAGCGCCCATGCAAATGAAAGTTGACCACAAGACAGGGAACATATGGTTCACAACATTTGGTACTGGTACGTTTGGAGTCATACAGAAGGTTAAAAGCAAGAGTAGTGGTGGTAGTGCTGGTACCAATGATAATCTAAATACTACTGTTCCAGAGTATAAAGTAAAAGAATTTAACCTAGGTAATGAGTCTTTTCCAAGTGGTATATTTTTACGAGGAGATTCAGTATGGGTAACAGAGTCATTAAGTAATAAATTAGTACAATTCAAACCGGTGGTTAATGCTAATAGAGAGGTTCTTAGTATTGTAAAGGTTTCAGAAATACCACAATCCTCGTCTTCATCCTCCAATGGGAAGCTCTTGAATACACCTGCAGACCTTGTAGTGTTTGAAGCCAACAACGATAACAAATCATCATCAATTTGGATTACTGAACACGGGTCAAGCTTCGTAACAGAGTATCAGACAGCTTTGCATAGTGTCACAAGATTTCCGACGTCTAGTAGTTTTCGTCACTATACTACCTTGCCCTATTGGATAAGAGCAGCAGAGAATGGCAGTAAAAGCTTTTGGTTTAATGAGCATGAAGGAAATCGGATATCATTTTTCAATACCACGAATAATTCACTTACAGAGTATGAGGTACCGACACGTGATCCTCGTGATGGATACCTAGCAAATGCGCTGACTCTCGCAATCGATCCAAACAACAGTAACAGCACATGGTTTACTGAATTTAATCATGACACGATTGGAGTAGTAGACCGAAGTCGAGCTATTCCATTTGATATCGACTCACCTGTAAATAAGATTGTGATTACACCTAATACTGGAACGAAGAACAATACCTTAGCAAAAATCAATGTTGAAATTACCGCTAGAAATTCCGGCAACACAAGTTATCTTGTCAATAGTACTAACAAGAATGATAACAATGATAATAACCACAATCTCATTTTTTTCAACGCGTCAAGCTCAATGACGCCCCTTGGTAGATTTGTAAACATGACTGCAAAGTTTTCTCCTACATCTATCATTAACTTGACCAAAATAAAAGATGATGAAAGTGGGAAATCACAATCTGTTCAGCTGATACTGGAGAGAAATAATTCTACGATACCTGCTGGTAACTACACACTTGGGATCAGTGCAACTGACGGAACTGTAACAAAATCAATTTTTCGGGATCTTTCTGTGAAAAAATAGGAACTGAGTGATGGAAGAACAGTAGTTATAGAAGGAACATAACAATGTCATCTAAACAATCTATCGTGCTGCTCGACTTGAAAAGCAAAACAGGCTCAAAGTAACTAGAACGAATAGCAGGACTATCTTTGTAATATGCTTTTTGATTAGAAACGCATAGCTGCACGCCTTCATTAACATATACATAGTATAGGGGTTTCACAGTAAATTTATCAACTTGTTTATAGACTGCCCCATATTCAAGAATGGGAGATATCAGCTGTAAAACCTCAAAAATATTTGAATATACGCTTTATTGGCTTGGTAGAAACAATTAAATACTATAACGAGATTGGTCAGTCTGTGGATGTTATATATATAAATTCTCTGTTCTGTGTTTTTACTAGTCTTCAACCTCGTGTCTGAATATATGGGATCCATGCTGGAGTGGGATTTCAGATTTACTGAGACCGAGTTTTGGGACTGAAGCCAAGAATAAGGTCGTATCAACAGAAAAAAATAGAGAGTACGCTTCTCACTTTTCTTTTGAATTAGGTTCAGCGGTGTATGTCAGCTTGGTTCTGGGCTTCGTTGTCAGATACTGCGCCTGATGTAGAATTATTCAGCTGATTGATCGACTGGGAAACGTCTATTCTGTTGTTGTTATTGTTGTGGTGGTTGTGATTGTGTCCAGAGTGCGCTAAAGCCTGTTGTGGTATCAGAAATGCGACTGATGTCAATGCTAGCGCTGCTGCTACTGCTACGATTGGTGCTATTGCTAATGCCTTGTGGTTCATTTGTTCTCAACAGAGGGATAATATTCTATACTATATTTGAGATGCTTCACAGCAATTGCTAGAATTATAGGAGGGTTTGGTGATATATTCGATGTCTAATATATTCAGTTAGAAAGAAACTACTGACAATCAATCTTGTCTATAGGAAGCAGAAACCACTCTTTTGGTACCGCAGATCTCTTTTATTAATCATAATTCGTCGTTCGGATGAAAAATGATAGAGCTGGATATGATATATTGTTTCTACGGTACAGATCTTCCAGCCATAATATGTACACGAGATAGTCGATGTTATTCAAAATCCCTGACAATCCTTTTGCATTGACACTCCACACGTTTTAGCCAGAACGCTTGATTTAACACCTATGCGAACGCCAATTCGATCTATATTATCTATTGGTCGTTCCATCATTTTATTTTACTATAACTTTGCGTACCATATTAGGATGAACTTGACAGAAATGATTGAACCCCCCCCCCTGCTTTTTTGAAAGTATGTGTGGCGGCCTGTCCTCCTGCAAGTAATCCAGAATCAAAGTGCTTGTTCTCGTTTGGATCATTATGGCCATAACTTGATTTTACGGATGCATCACGGTATCGTCATTTATCCATGCTACATTATCTCCCGCTTTGATAGTAAGTGGATTTGGTTGAAATACTTTAACACCCCATAATCGCTGCATCGATAACGATAGACACAGTCAGCCAGCGCTTTAGTGCCCAATGTCACCTTTGTTACGAGATCAGGATTAAATATTCCAGAACCCATCATTCCACCATTACCCATCATCTGAGCAATTGCCTGTTCTTATTGCAGCAGCTACTATGAGAGCCATTGTTTTTATATTCGTATGTACGGTCCCGTTAGCATCATTAGGATTATTATTTTCTTTCATATCCAATCAAACCTCTCTATCGGATAGCCTATTCCCATATTAATTATTAGTAGCTTACAATTGTAAGATATCGTACGTGGTTTCCAACTGTAAAATGAGTGTCTTTGATAGTATTATTTTTGCTAATTATTACTCCTTTTCTTACTTGACGGAGACCATCTTTTGAGAGTAAGCGAACTCATAGTGACGGACACAGAACTTGCTGCCATTGCTATACCAGCAAACGCAGGATAAAGAAGACCTGTTGCTGCTACTGGAATTAGTATCACATTGTACAGAAACGCATAGATTAAATTTTGCTTTATTTTGGAAACCGTTTTTCTTGCAATCTCGACAGCAGCCACCACATCGCGGATATCATCTCTGATTAAAACTACTTTTCCAGCTTCTATTGCCACGTCAGTACCAGATCCAATTGCTATTCCTACATCTGCCACAGTTAATGCGGGAGCATCATTTATTCCATCGCCAATCATTGCGACAGCTGTTTTTTTATTCCTGTTATCATTTTGCTGCTGCCGTTCCTTCTGAATCTTTGTTACAACATCAACTTTTCCTGATGGAAGGACGTTTGCGAACACTCGTTCTATTCCTACTGAATGTGCAATCTCTTGTGCCGTATTTTCATTATCTCCTGTAAGCATAACTGACTCTATTCCAAGTGATTTTAAAGCAGAAATTGCTTCTTTAGCACCAAGCTTTGGAGTATCTAGCAATCCTATAATTCCGATGATGCTGTTATTCACTGATACAAGTACCGTAGTTTTTCCTTCTCCCTGCAGTTTTTCAATTAGTTGAATCGAAGAAGAAAGGTCTATGTTTTGGTCTTGGATAAAGGCCTGATTACCTATCTTGATTGTCAAACCATTGTAAGCAGCTGTAATACCACGTCCTGGTATCGCTTCAAACTCCTCTACGTCGATATCATTTATTTGATGGATATCTTGATTCCGTGCGTAATTGACTATTGCTTTTGCAAGCGGATGTTCAGAACCTCTCTCTGCAATTGCAGCGAGACTAAGTAGTGCTATGTTATTTTGTTCAGATTTAGCATCATTATTCTTGATGAGAGCATTTCGTTGTTGCAGATTGGTACTACCACTTATAGAGGCAACAACACCGGACAGAGACGCAATAGTTGCGATTTCTTTGAGCTGTATAATATCTGTAACTTGTGGTTTTCCTTCAGTTAATGTACCAGTCTTGTCAAATATTGCGACTGAAGTTTTATTCAACATCTCCATTGCATCTCCACTTTTGAACAGTACACCATTTGATGCTCCTTTACCCATTCCAACCATAATTGCAGTAGGCGTAGCTAGTCCCAGTGCACATGGACACGCTATTACTAATATTGCGACAGCAGGGATGATAGCCATTGCAGTTGCTCCTGGTGCTGCTACAAAGTACCACGCAAGGAATACAGATAAAGCAGCAATCATTACCCCATATGCAAAATATCCTGCTACTTTATCTACCAATCTTTGTATTGCAGGCTTTCTACCCATTGCTTCTTCAACAAGCTTGACTACTTGAGACAAAAATGAGTCTGAACCTACTTTTGTGGCTTTGACCAAAACCATGCCTTCTTTGTTGACTGTTCCTCCAATCACATTGTCTCCTACCTTCTTTGAAACAGGCATCGATTCACCTGTCACCATGGATTCGTCAACTGCAGAGGAGCCTAAGATTACTATAGAATCAACTGGAATTTTCTCACCCGGTCTAACAACAGCAATATCACCAGGCTGGATAAGTTCTAGTGGAATTTCAACCTCCTCGCCGGTTTCCTTTTTAATTTTTGCAGTCTTTGGCTGAAGCTCTAGCATCTTCTTGATTATAGATCCAGTTTTACCTTTGGTTTTTAGCTCCATGTATTTGCCAAGTAGTATGAAGGTGACTACAACTGCAGCTGCATCATAGTATATGTTATGCCAAACTGGTGTAGGAAAGGTGTTAAATGCACTAAAGACGTAGGCCGTGGTTGTCCCCAGAACTACAAGAGTATCCATGTTAGCTGATTTCATTTTTGCAATACGAAAAGCACCAATGTAGAACCTGCTACCGGTTACAAATTGAACAATGGAAGCAAATGCAAATGTAAGATAAGCTGCAGTGTCTGTTCCTGCAAATGGAATGAATCTAAAAACTTCCGGGTAACTCAACAGGACAACAGGAAGAGTAAATGCAATCCCAACATAGAATAGATACTGGAGCTTTTTTGCTTCAATATCCTGTGCTGATGACCCTACGCTCTCACTTAATACCTCATAACCAAGATCGCCAATCTTTTTCCGAATATCTGCTAGTGAAAGGAGTGCAGGATTATACTCAACATTCACCTGCGAATTACCATAGTTGACTGAAAGAGCTTTAATACCTTCTACATGTACAAGGTTTTGTTCTAGTC
>Ga0207416_1003524_pt1 | contig 14828 bp, 19 predicted proteins | sample PaiPotPPM11metaG_FD_184107 | JGI IMG/M metagenome (GOLD analysis project Ga0207416, IMG submission 184107) | Iron sulfur acid spring bacterial and archeal communities from Banff, Canada, to study Microbial Dark Matter (Phase II) - Paint Pots PPM... ...
CACGCCACCCAGCCCGAGTCTCCCAACGGGTCTGAGTCTCCGGCCGCGTCCGAGCCCCTCTCGCTGGCCGACGCGCTGCGAGCGGTGCGGGCCGAGTCCGAGGCGGTCGCGGAGGAGCCGGCCCCGGCGCGCAAGTCGAGGAAGGCGCCGCCGGAGCCGGGCGAGCCCGAGATCGTCGGCGTGCCCTACCTGCGGGAGGAGCAGGAGGCGCGGGCCGCCGACGCCGAACGGCAGCTGGCCAGGCTCGGCAAGATCAACCCGCTCGCGCTCGAGGAGTACGCGGCGCTGCAGGAGCGGCACCAGTTCCTCGCCACGCAACTCGATGACCTGCGCAAGACCCGCCGCGACCTGCTCATGGTCGTCAAGGAGGTCGACGACCGGGTCCAGGAGGTGTTCGCCTCCGCCTACGCCGACACCGCGCGCGAGTTCGAGGGCCTGTTCGCCCGGCTGTTCCCCGGCGGCGCGGGACGGCTGATCCTGACCGAGCCGGACGACATGCTGACGACCGGCATCGAGATCGAGGCGAGGCCGCCGGGCAAGAAGGTCAAGCGGCTGTCCCTGCTGTCGGGCGGCGAGCGGTCGCTGACCGCGATCGCCTACCTGTTCGCCATATTCAAGGCGCGCCCGTCACCGTTCTACGTGCTCGACGAGGTCGAGGCGGCGCTCGACGACAGCAACCTGCAACGCCTGCTCGGTGTGTTCTCCGAGTTGCAGGAGAGCTCTCAGCTCATCGTCATCACCCACCAGCGCCGCACCATGGAGGCGGCCGACGCGCTCTACGGCGTCTCGATGCGCGGCGACGGCGTGTCCCAGGTGATCAGCCAGCGCGTCCGCGAGGCCGAACTGGCCTAAAAGTGTGGGTCGGCGACGCCCGCGTCGAAGGTATACCGAGTTTGCGGGGTAATCTCGCCCAACTTGTCGGCTTTGAACCCCGTGAAATCGGTTTACGTCTGATAATTGCAGATATCGCAGGTCAAAGGCTTGCGAGGTAGGCTAAAGTCAGACGTAAGTCAGAGGGCGGTGCCAGGGTCATGGCGGTCAAGCTGCAGGGCACGATCTTCAAGAAGTGTGACATGTCGGCGCACAAGCCGGAATCCAACAAGGCGTGCGCGGCGGAAACCTGCCAGCACACGTGCGCCAACCCGGACCGGTGCCCGCACGCATGGACGCTGCGCTACTCGGTCAACGGCAAGCAGAAGGAAGAGTCCTTCCGCGATGACCTGGACGCCAGCAAGCGCGTCAGGTACGGGACCGGCTACCGCAAGGCGCAGGACGCGCAGCTAGAACTCACACGCGGGAAGCGGGCCGAGGGGCAGACCTACATCACGCCAACCGGGGGCAGGGACAACTTCGGTGAGGTGTGCGAGGCGTTCATCGCGGCGATGGCGTGCGCGGACAGTACCCGCAAGGCGTACGGCGACACGTACCGCAAGTGGGTAAAGCCCGCGATGGGCCACCTGACGCTCGCGCGGGCCGCGAACGCGCACGACGCGGCCGAGGAACTGATCACGGTCAAGATGGCCCACCTGTCGCCCGTGCGCCGCAGTACCGCGCGCCTGCTGATCACGGGCGCACTGGACAAGGCGGTCAAGACCGGCAAGATCACCACCCACCGCGTGACCGACATCGAGATCCAAGACAACGGCCGGCCGATGCCGGCGGAGTTCACCTTCCCGACCTACGCCCAGGTCAAGTACCTCGCCGACTCGATCGGGATCGTGGTGTGGCTCATGCGCGGGTGCGGGCTGCGCATCTCTGAGGCACTGGCCGTTGAGAAGTCCGACTTCCGCCACGAGGGCAGGACGCTGCGCGTGTCCGGCCAGGCTTCCCGTGACAGCCAGAGGAAGATCGCCCTCAAGCACCGCAAGATGGGCGAGTACCGCGACGTTCCCGTACCCGCGTGGCTGTGGGCCATGGTCAAGGACCTGCCCGACGGGCCGCTGTGCCCCGGCAACGGGCGCCGCTACGCGGTCTACGGCACTGTGAAAGAGCAGTTCGTCAGGCACGTCCCGCGTGCGGGCATCCCCGCCGGGTTCACCCCGCACAGCCTCCGCCACCTGTACGCGTCGGTGATGCTGGTAGAAGGCGGCATCGACATCACCGAAGTGGCGCGGTTCCTCGGCCACCGGGACATCAACGAGACGTACCGCACCTACGGGCACCTGCTGCCGAACGCGAACGACAAGGCCATAGCCGCGCTGGACGCCGAGTTCGACCGCTGGAGCAATGCGGCTGAGCAGGAGTAGGCAGGGTGGGAAATACAAGGACCCTCGCCCGGAATTCCGGATGAGGGTCCTGGTGGTGTTGAGCGCGGAGGACATGGCTGGTTCCGGCACCGCTCACCGTTCAGTGCGACACACCGTCAGGAACCGGGTCCGCAGGGTGAAAGGTGGTAAGTTGCCGCAGTGCATGTGTGGCTCGCTGATCAAGCGCAAAGCTCCGCCCCGGCCTGGCTGACTAGCCCTTGGGTGGCCGTATTGGGGCTCGTCTCCAGCATTATCGCGGTATTGCAGGGAATCGTCGCCGTGACCAAATGGTTCACCAAGCGCGCCGACAAGGCCAGCACGCGCAAGCGCGTTAACATCTCTCTGGGCGTATCCATCATCGCCTCGACCCTAATTGTGGCTCCCTTCACGTGGGAGACGATAGCCATAAAAGCCGGCAGGGAGGACGGGACCAATCCTCTGTGGGTGGCCGAGATTTACCCGGGGATAGTGTTCATTCCTTTGGCCATCTGCGTGATGTACTACTTCACGGTCGACGCGTTGAACTGGAAAGAGCGAATCACCTACTGGGCTTTCTTGTTGACGACGGTGGGCCTAGTGTTCCCAACGTACACCTATGATATCTACAATAGGTCGGCGTGGGAGCGTGAGGTGGTTACGGCGACTGCCAGCCTTACCTTTGCGTTGCTACTGGTGACGTATCTGACCCACCTTCTTCCACTAGCCAAGCCGAAAGACCCGGCGCCTACAGCGCCACCTTCCGCAGCCGAGAAGGTTACATGAAGAGCTTCACTGCTGAAGATCGGAAACTGATCGTCATTACCGTGGTGGCTACAGTCGCTGCCAATCTTCTGACGGTAGTTATGGTTGGCCTCGCGATCATCATCGCGCACAACCTTCGAGTCACCCCCGATACTCCTAAAAGCTACTTCCTGCTGATCCCCGTCACTGCCACGCCAGCAACTGTCGCTTTGGTCGCACTGAGTATCGTTAAGTTTGATCTTAAAGGCAAGGATTCCGCGGTCGCTCAAGTGATCAGGTGGGTAATGATCGCGCTGTGCGCCATCGCCACCCTCTGCCTAGTCGTGCTCCTGCTGGCCTGGGTCGGTTACGCCTCCGGGATCAAGTAGATGGTGGAGCCAGCGCACCGCATCAGTGCACCTCACCAAGTACGGTCACCTGCTGCCGAACACGAAAGACAAGGCCATAGCGGCGCTTGACGCCGAGTTTGACTATTGGAGCAAGGCAGAAAACAAGAAATAAGTACTGTCCCGAAACTAAACGGCCCTCACCCGGAATTTCCCCGGGCGGGGGCCGTTTCTTGCATATTATGCGGCCTGGCGTTCTATCCAGGCGTGCAAGTCGCGTTCGCGCCATCTCAGGTGCTTTCCGATCCGATAGGCTGGCAGTCCCCATTCGCGCCATTTGTCGCGAACGGTGCGCTCTGGAATGGCGAGGATCGCGGCGACATCGCGGGATGAGAGCATCCGGTTCGATCCGCCCAGGGTGCCCTTCGGGGGGCGGGGATCGCTAGTCACAGGAATCACCTTCCTTCTGCTGCGCGGAGTGTCGTGCGGTTGTCCCGTGGTCTCGTCCCTTCGTCCCGTCCCGCCCGTTACGTGCAGACACGCGCGAGGGAGGGACGAAGGGACGATCACTCACCGTGGCCCCCTTCGGCGCCACGGGCACGCCACCGGCCCCGGCTGACCTGGTAGGCGCGGCCCTGGCTGACAAGGTCGCGGAGGTAGCGGTAAAGCGGGGAGCGTGACATTCCGGTAACCGTCATCAGCTCCCCGATTTCCCATCCTTCGTCGGGTGCGGCACGCAGAGCGTTCCACAGCGTTTCCACGGGCGACTGACCGGGGTTTCCGTATTCCTGCCCTGTTTCGGGTACGGGCGCGGTGTGCACTGCATTCCGTGATATCTCGTCTAGCTGTCGCGGTATCTGCGAGTGCAGCGCGGCGGTTTCGGTCACCATCTCGTCGGTTACGAGGTAGGCGCGTGCGCGGCGGGGAACGTCGTGCTCAGGTGCGGAGATGAGGAACTTTCCCGGCGCGTTCAGTTTGTGGGCATTCCATCCCGCTTTGAGCATTCCCTGCCCTAGCACCAGGTCCACGTCTCTTTGCTCGCGGACGCGGAAGCATATCCGCAAGTCCATTTGGGAACGGACGGCGCCCTGTCCCATGACTTTCTGAGTCGGCCGCTGAGTCGCCGCTACCAGTGTGACCGCGATGGCGCGGCCCAACCGAGCTATCTGGTCGGTGTAATGCATCGCTTCGGGTGCTTCCTCGGCGAGCTCGGCGTACTCGTCGATGAGGATTACGAGCGCCGGCATTTCCGGAGTTGGTTCCCAGGTGCGTCGGCCGATCGATGCGAGGTATTCGGCACGCCCTTTCAGGATTGCGACCGCGTCGCGGAGCAGTGCGGTTGCATGTTCCGGGGTGGCGGCCAGACGGTCGATGCATTCCGCCCACGGGCCGAGTTCCATTCCCCTTTTCAGGTCGATAGCCCAGATAATCACGTCAGAGCAGGCGGTCAGGTTTCCCATGAGCACGTTGAGCCCGCCGCTTTTACCGGAGCCGGTTGAGCCGCCGAATACCGCATGCCGGCGCAGGAACAGTACCCGGCACGGCATGGCATCTTCGAACGGGCCGAGTTCGGCCGGCTCAGTAATCGAGCTAATCGACGGTCCCGGCCACGGAATCGCGTCGGCGTGCGGGTCACTGTCGAGCACCCGCAATTCAAACCTGTTAGCCCTGTCGTCCGGGGTGGGAGAGACGCGCACCGCGCCCCGGAAGGTGCCAAGACCTGACTCGATGGCCGGAATCTTCGTGATGACATCGGTAATGGTCTGGCCGCGTGCCAGGCGGAACCTTGCCCGCCAGCCCCACACGTCCACCGTCGCCGACATGACCGCCGAGCCGGCCAAGCCGACCGCACTTGCTATCTCGGGCCAGGCGGCCAGGGTCCGCTCAACGCGGACCCTGGCGCGGCGGCGGCGGTGCGCCCACCACGGCACCGACAGCACCAGCCCGCCGATACCGAGGGCGGCCGGCAGCGGCGGGGTGAGCGGGCCGAGCGCGGCGGCCAGTGCCAGCCACGCCCCGCCCGCCAGGATCACCGCGCCGGCGTAGGCCCGTTCGGTCAGCGTGGCCAGGCCGGCCCGTGCGCCGAACGCGACCGTCAGCGCGGCGATGGCCAGGGAGCCGGCCAGGACGGCCGCCGCCCATCCGGGGAACGCGCGGTGCGCCTGCCAGCCGGCGGCGGCCAGTGCGCCCGCCACGGCGGCGGGCGCGAGTTCGGAGCGGTACCGCCACGCCGCGCGGGCGATGACCGTGATGACCAGTTCGGGGAGCGGGTCACCGGTGTTGATGACCATCATGGGAGCCATGCCCGCGCGCCGCGCCTGCCGGGCCTGGCGTCGCATCTGCCGGTAGCTGCTCATGATGCGCCCCCGTGGCCCGCAGAGCGCGCCTGCCGGACGGTCAGTTCGTCGCGGAGGTAGGACAGGGGGTCGGTTTCCCCGTCCGTGTGCGCGGCGATGGTGGCTTGCATGGCCGCGAGCAGGTTGGCGCGGTCCATGCGGGTGTCGGCGAGTTCGGCGGACAGTCGGGCGATCACCGCTCCCAGTGCGGGGATGTCGGCGAGTGCGCGGTCAACCTGGTCCCACAGTTCGGACGCGGCCGGCAGCGCGGTGGCGAATCCGGCGATGAGCCGGCGCGCGTGGTCGTTGCGGGCGTAGATAGCGGAGAGGCTGGCGCGGGGGTCCGGGGCGTTCACTGGTGCCCCCCGTCAATGAGCGCGTTGATCATGTGCTGGATTTCCGGCGCGTAGCTGGTGGCCGCGAGGAGGAATCCCAGGAGAAGGCACACGAGCAGGTGCCAGAGGCGCAGGCCCATGTACCGGTAGCAGATCAGGGCGGCGATGCCGATAGCGGCGACGAGGGGAATCGTGACGGTCATGGCACATCACTTCCTTCCGGTATTGCGGCGGGCGGGGTTCTTGCGGGTCTGCCATTTCTTGCGGCGGTTCCACCGGGCGCGGGCAACGGCTCTCGGGCTCCCGTATTCGCGGCTGTGGCTGACGGCGTAGGTAACGGCGATGATTTCGGTGATCCGGCTCATTTCCCCGGCCACCTCGATTCCTCGCGGGCCGGCTCCGGTTCCGCATCGGGTGCCGGGAAGCGGACTCCGAGCAGAAGCCGGCGCGCGAAAGCGTCTGATTTCGACTGCGGAGCGCCTGTCAGGCGATACCGAAGGGGCCGGTCAGCCCGGTGTATTCCGATGATCAGGACCGCGAGGGTCACGGCCACCGAAACGGCGATGACCCCCACGCCTGCTAGGACGATAATCGGGGACACTGGCTTACTCGCTTTCGCTGCCGGGCGGGATAGCGACCGCGCGGAACTCGACGGGCCCGAACGACCGGACGGCGACGTAATGGCCGCCGCCGGTAATGCCGGCGGGAACCCCGAGGAATTCGGCGATAGTGTCGATGTCGGCGCACATCCCCGCCCAGTCACCTCGCGACGGGAACACGTACACAGCGGAATAGATCGGAACCGGCAATTCCGGGTTTGATTCCAGGAAATCCGCAAGCCCGCGGAATCCCCGGATAAGCTCGGCGCGCTCCGTTGAGCTGGCATAAGTCATCGGACATCACCGTCCTTCTGGATCAGCTGAAATCAGCGATTCAGCGCTGATTTCAGCGCACGATTCGTAACTCTGAGGCGCGATGGAATTGCGATTTGTGGTGGCTTGCGCGAAATCGCGGCCTGAATCGGCTACTCTCGGCGTTGGAAGTGGAACGCGGAGGTACGCGCGTGTCGGACGTATCGGAAGACTGGGCTGCTGTCGCATGGGCAGTCAGCGAGCGTGTCCGTGAGCTTGGCTGGCGTCAGCGCGAGCTTGCGGACCGTTCGCACGTGTCCCAGGCCGTGGTGCGGGAAATCCAGCGGCATACCGTGGAACGCCGGCGAAGCCGGCGGACGCTGGAATCCCTCTCGGTTGCTCTCGGATGGGAACCTGAACGCCTTGACGCGGTGCTTAAGGGCCGCGCCAGGCCGGTAGCGGGTAATCACGCGGCGATTGACAGTGCCGCGATCTGGTCCCGCCTTGATGCCCTGGAAGGACGGCTTGACGAGATCGTCAAGCTCATTTCCGAGCTTCGGGCCGACACTGCTGCGATGGCTGACCATGCGCGGCCTGACAGCTAGCCCGGTTTCCGCCCGGCTTCCAGCGCGGTTGCTTTTCATGCCCCTAATTCCACCGGCAACCGCGCGGTTTTCCCATGCATCGGCAACGCACATTAGGTGCAAGTCGGAAGCGCCTGGGAAATCAAGGTGCAATATGGCGGAACCCGCAGTGCAGCCAGTTGCAACGGCAGTGCAGGACAGTGCAACCTCAGTGCAACCGCAGTGCAAGATCGCTGGCTGGCGCCCATGCTGGTCATAACATCGTGGACAGGCGGTCAAGCCGACGCGCTCCGCCAGGCATTGCGTATGACGAACGAGGACTTTGCCGCTCATCTCGGGGTCTCAGTGCGCACCGTTGCTTACTGGCGGAAGCGCCCGCACATGGTCCCGAAACTGCAGATGCAAGAAGTGCTTGACGCTGCGCTGGAGCGCGCCAACGACCGGGAGAAAGCACAGTTTTCCCTTTTGGTAGGCGAGATGTACAGCGCACCCGATAGCAGCCACGTGGACGACACAAAGCCGTTCTCCGTCCAGCTCGATTCCCTAACCAGCCACAAATGGAACAGGGAAGATGTTAATTCACTCTCGAAGAGTTTCGATGCCGCGCTTGAACGGGGTGCCGTTGAAGAAATCGAGCGGCTATCGCACATGTGGCTCATCTGCGAAGCTCCGCAGCTAATCGAGCTTGACGCGGGAAGGCACGTAAGCGACGCGCTCATCGACGCCTTGGAACACAGAGTTGTCCAGTTGCGGCGGGCCGATGATTTCATAACTGGCGCCGCTAGCCGCGAACTTGTCCGCAGTGAGCTTACGGCGACACTGAGCCTGCTTTCCGATGGAGCGCTCACGGACACGCAGGCCCGCCGGGTTCTCACGGCCATCGGGGAAATCGCCCAGCTCGGCGCGTGGGTCGCGGCGGACGGCGGCTTGCTCGATGACGCGGCCCGTTACGTGCGCGGCGGCATCCTCGCCTCGCGGGCGGCCGGCAACGCGCCGCTCGCCGCAAACATCATCTCGACGTTCAGCTACCAGGTAGCCAACACCGGGAACCCGAATGAGGCCCTGGTCCTCGCCCGCACGGCCGAACAAGGTGCGCGCCACGACGCCACGCCCGTAACCCGGGCGCTGCTACTGGAAAGGATTGCATGGGCCGCCGCGAAATCGGGGGACCTCCGAGACTGCGAGCGGACGCTGGGACTGGTCGAGGACAGCTATTCGCGGGGCCCCCGCAGTGACGACCCGGACTGGGTTTACTGGCTCAACCGCGAGGAAATCGACGTCATGGCCGGCCGCTGCTACACCGAACTGCGAAAGCCCGGCCGCGCCGTATCACTGCTCACGGACGCGATATCCCGCTACGACCCCGCGCACGTCCGGGAGAACTCCCTCTACCTGAGCTGGCTAGCCGAGGACTACGTGCAACTTGACGAGATCGAGCAAGCGGCCAGGCTGGCCACCGACATGGCCGCGCTGGCCGTGCGCACGAGTTCGGCCCGCACCGACAGCCGGCTGCGCTTCATCGCCGGGCAACTCGCGCCGTTCCGTGAAACGCCGAGCGTCGCCGACTTCTTCGACGCCTACCAGTCCGCATCCGGCCCCTCCTCGCCAGGGCAACCCGACTGACCCCGGCTCACGCGCCGTCACCGCGGACGAACGTGCCCCGGCCGCCGATCGTGACCACCAGCCCCTCTTCGCGCAGGATCGCCACGGCGGCCCGCACCGTCCCTCGCGCTACCCCGTGCTCCTGCTGCAGGTAGCTCTCGCTCGGCAGCGGCGCACGCGGCTCAAGGGCCCCGGACTCGATCATCCGCCGCAGGATGTTCGCAAGCTGCACATAGAGCGGGGTGGGGTCCATGTGGTCAACGTGATCAACCGAGTTCACACGACTGACCGTACCTGACCAGCCTGTATAGCTAATATGTCCGGTATGTCTAACCTGTATTAGACGTTCAGCCCGTCTAACCCGTATACTCTCTTCCTGTGCGCCGGCGGGGTTGCGATGCCTCCGCATCCACTTCCAAAGCCCCGCCGGCGCGCGCCTGTCGTGACTCGCTCAAGCCCGGAACCGACCGAAGGAAAGACGCTATGCACGCCGCGCCCACGAGTGAACTGGACACCGACTACACCCCCCGCTACGTGCGCCTCGCAAGGCTGCTGCGAGGACAGATCGAAGACGGGACCTACACGCGCGGGTCACTGCTGCCGTCATCCAAGCGGCTGGCCGTAGCGCACGAGGTATCGAAGGCCACCGCACTGCACGCACTCGAAATGCTCGTAGACAGCGGCTACGCGCGCCACGTGGAGTCCAAGCCTCATCAGGTCATCTGGCGGGGGGAGCGTTGAGCGCCCGCATCCGGGCGCGCAGGCCGTTTACGGCGACGGCAGCGGCAGCGGCCCGGATGCGGGAACTCGGCATGAGCGCCGCTGAACTGGAGGACAGGGCAGGGGTCTCCTGGGTCACGGTCAAGTACTTCGGGCTGCTTGCCCACGACCGGGAGACGCTTGAACGCCTGTCGGTGGCGCTTGACTGGCCGCCCGGCCGTCTCCCGGGACTGTGGGACGGCACGCAACCCATCGGGAGGCCGGTAATTCGCCGGCTCTGAGGATCGGGGAAGCCGTGAACAACACGGACAAGCTAGACGACATCCGCCGGCGCCTGCGGGTCATCGAGACGCGCCTTGACATCCTCCAGCGGGTCAACGTGATCATGTTCGAACGGCTCACGGGCACGGTGTTCCCCTCGGAATGGACCGTTCTCGACCACGAGCAGAAAATCCTGGCCAGCGCCGGCGCTGTGAGCGACAACGAGTTCTGGGAGCACGTGACCACGCAGTACAGGCGGCGGCCCTAGGAACGCGCCGGCATCGCTTCCGGCACGCCGAGAAGCCCCCGGCCCCTCTCAAGGGCCGGGGGCTTCGCCGCCCCGTGATCTCCTTCCGCTAAGTCAGATGAAAGTCAGGTTCGAGTGGAACGCAAACCGCTTAAAACGGACAAAAAGCGCAAAGTTGGAGTGCAGTTCGTGCGTTCGATTTATTGATCTCATTAGGCAGTTATGGCGTGTACGGTCGTGTTTCGGCTGGCACCGGTTTCTGTCTTGACATTTATCGGGTTTTGAGTGCCTTCTTTCACCCCGCTGCCAAGAAAAAGCTTCCGACAGCACTACAGCGGCTATGTGGACAGGTGAGACGCAGCACGCGGATGAGTTGCCCGGGTGTAGGGGTTCGCTGTAGATGTCGGTTCAATCGCCTACTTGTCGATGCGCGTGTCGGTCGAGCCGCCTACTCGACAGGCACCTTCCGCGCCGACGGCTCGGTTCTTCGCGCATGCCAGAAAGGTGCCGCTCTGCGTGCTCCAGCAGCGCAGTGGCGCAGGGCAGGGGCGGCGGGATCGTGCGTGTCGGTCTTACCGCTGCTGTATCGTCACCTGCGTGAACGACGCCCTTGCCCACGAACGCATGAGCGGCATCCTGGAACTCATCGATAGATGGGGCGACCTGTACCTCCGCCGCTGGGGCAAGCGGGGCAACCCCGAGTCACCTGGACTGGCCGCAGACGTGGATAAAGGGATCGACGAGGTTCGCGCGAGGACGAAACTCGCCCATGACGTGATCGCGGCGATGGGTGAAGAAGAAATAGCAGCGAAGGTCGTGGAGCATGAGGAAGGGCTGTACGGTAGCCATCCGTTTACTCAGGCTCGGGTCGCAATAGTCGAGGCGATCGCGATCTTGGCTCAGCGGGAGGAACTTGCAGAGATCACGGGACCTGCCGGGCCGCGGCTCGTGGCCTCTGAAATGCATCCGATCATCTGGGGTTCTGCCGCCAAGCTCTGGGATGACGGCCATGTCCGGCCTGCTGTCCAGACTGCCGCGACTGCGCTCGAAGGGCTTCTGCAGGGCATTGCCGGCCCCGGCGTATCCGGTGAGAACCTCGCCGCCCTGTTCTCCCCCGGCGACCCCGCACCGGGATCGCCGCGCCTCCGGATTCGCGACCTCGACCCGGCGTCGAAGACATGGAGATCGGCGCATGAGGGTGCCGCTGCACTAGTCCGGGGCGCATTCATGGGCGTCCGGAATCTGGTATCTCACCCCGGCTGGGCCGATCCGAAGCCCGCCGAGGCCCTTGAGATGCTGGCCATCTTGAGCTACGTAGCACGTCTCATCGACCGATCTGATGTGGTGCAGTCTTCCTGACGCCTGGTCTTACCTTCGATGAGGAACCGACAACTATCGCGGTTCTCATAGAGAGGAAGAGCGCCGCTCCACCGACAAGTAACTTGGCGTGGACCGACATCTTCGGTGAATCCCTACACCGGGCCTTGCGGGCAGGGACGACCTTATACCACATGCTGTGTACCTATGGTGTACCTCCCGTATACCTGTGCAGGTCAGCGCCCTAATGTACCTGGCCGACAGCGCCAGGCGGGACTGCGTGGCAGGAAGATCACGCGCGGCGGCACCGAAGGCCGAACAGTCGTAGGTTCACGCCGGGTCTAGCCAGGTACAACATGCAGACGGCGCGGCCGGGGTGGCATCCACTTGCCGTCCCGGCCGCGCCGGTGCGTGTATCGCGTTACGCGGCGCTAGGCGTGGCCTCCGCGCCGACTCCGAGGTCGTCGGCAGTGTCCAGGGCAGGTGTGAGGGCGACGGGGGGCGAGCCGGTAGCTGCGTGGCTTGTCGGTGACCATCTGCGCGACATCGAGGCTGACGAGCTTGTCCAGGGCGTTGGCGACCGCGCCGACCGACCGGGTGAGCACCTTGCCGACCTGGTGCGGGGTGAAGGCCGCGTCGGGGAACTTGCGCAGGTGCTCCTCGACCAGGTCACGCAACGCACCGGGCGAGTGGCCGGGGCACGCCGACCGCTGGTTACGGCCTTGATCACCCGCCGCCCCTGGGTGGCCTGGTCTCGGGCGGCGGCCAGAGCAGTCAGGGCGGCGGGCAGATCTCCGGGCGCGAGGGCCTTGCTGGCCTCATCGGCGGCCTGGGGATGGCCAAGACGTTCCCAGCCGCCTCGGCGGTGACCGCCGGGTCCGGCCCTGCTACAGTGCCGACCTCCCCGGCCCCGCCTTCGGCGGTGTCATTGGCCGGGGCCGGGGCAAGCTGCCCGCCGCGGGCGCTGCCGGTGCCTGGGGCTTCGGCGGGCGGGCCGGTTCGGCTCCGGACTTCCACCTGTCAGGGAGGCCGGAGCGGCTGCCTTTACATGGGTGGCGGCGCCGGCCTTCTCTTGCGCGAGCAGGGCCTGCCGGGCGGCGGCTGCGCGGATTCCGGCATGCTCGGCGATCACCGCGACGGTCGCACCGCCTGGCTCGGCCGACAGTGCGGCCAGGACGGCTGCTGTGGGACTGTCGCCCGCCGGCCGAGCAACGGGCGCGGCGACAAGGTTGGAGGCGATGTCGGTGGCGCTGCGAGCCGTGGCGGAGGCGGAGTTCTTGATGCGTGCCATTGTCATGACTCCGTTCTATAAATTCTCCTTCGCATTTACAGGGAATCCCTTCCGAAATTTCCGGGTGCGCGACGACGCTATTTCGCCTTTTCCGAGACAGTCAACGCCTTCCCGCCTCAAATTTGCAGCATTTCCACGCTTATTCCGCACATTCCGCCACCGGCCGCTCTGGCTGTTATTACCGTCCGCCCTCGCGCCTTTTCGCCGGGGAGCCTCCTTTCTCGCGCCTTCCCTCGCCGCCTGCCAGCGGCCTCGCGCGACTGCTCTCACCAGGCCGCACGCCTCACAGTACCAGGCAAGCACGAGCCTGCGGGTGGGCACGAGGGTCAGTGACTTTCAATGTACGGATACCGGACCACGGACAGGAGATGATGAATTAACGTACGTCATGCATGTCCGGCCCGCCATGGATGATTGTTTTACAGGCTTGACCTGTATATATAGTCTGGGGGTCCACAGGAAGGGTTATTCTCGCCGTGTCCTGCGCATTCGCCGCAGCCAGCCCACTCCCCTATCGACAGGGGTACGTATTAGAGTACGTATTAGCTGACGGTGTGGAACGGCGGCAGGTTCGCATACGGTCTGGCCGTTTTCCTGTGGGGATCGCTCGTACGTGGCCTCTCGCCGGTGTATCTGGCCACTACTTGGCCAGTCTTCGGGTACTTGGCCATTCGCAGCGATCGCGTCGATCAGCCGAGTGCAGCACGCCGATCTGCATTCCCCGTACTGCAGCGGTACGGGGACCGCCACTGGGCGTCGAGGCCCGCCTAGTGGCGGGCAGGTACCGGGTTTCAGCACGTCGCGCGCGCGGCCCGCGTGATGGCACTCGGCAGGTCAGGCACCTGCGGCTTGGAATTTGCCACCTACCCACCAAAAAGGCTGCCGTATCGGCCCAATCTCCCCCCACGCTTCGTAGCCGGGTGCTAACTTTCCCGTGATGGCACGATAGGGCGAGTAGGGGGCAGCGTGCATATGACGGTCATGGTTGACGGCGACGACACCCGAGCCGCACTTGAGTCGCTCTTCGATTGGTTGCGGCACGAAGATGCGCTCCGTGGCCGCCTCCAGTTCCGCCCCTCGGCCGTGCCGCCCGGTGCAATGGGTCCTCTTGACGAGACGCTGCTCGTGGTTCTGGGCAGTGGTGGGGTGGCCTCTGTGCTAGCTCGCTCCCTGACCGAGTGGGTCAAGCAGCGCACCAGTGATGTCCGGTTGACCTTCACACGCCCGAACGGCGAGACGATCTCCGTTGACGGCCGCCGTATCCGTGACCCCGCCGCACTTACCGACATCGTGACCCGGTTCGTTGACGAGCGCGCCCCGAACAGTGACAAGACTGCCTGATCCTGCACGGTCCCAGGTCATCCTGATCGGGACCGCGGAGCACGGACCCGAATCCGACCTGCTCAACCTGCCAGCAGTTGCTAACAACCTCGACGACCTCCGCGCGGCGCTCGCCGACCCCACCCACGGATGGCTGACCCCGAATGCAGGCACGAGGATCCTCAACCCGGATAGCCCGGACCGGCTCGGCATCGCAATCGCCGAGCAGGCCGCACGAGCCGAAGACTTGATACTGGTCTACTACGCGGGCCACGGCCTGCTCAGCCCGCGCGGTGAACTCTACCTGGCCACCTCACGCACCAGCCGGGCACACTTGCGGTTCACCGGGTTCCCCTTCGACGGGATACGCGAGATCCTCAGCGACAGCCCGGCCGCGAACCGCGTCGTCATCCTCGACTGCTGTTACTCCGGTCGCCCGATCTCCGCCATGAGCGACCCGCAGTCCGCCGCCTACGACCAGCTTGATATCACCGGCACCTACATCCTGACCTCGACAACGGCGACCTCCATTGCCCACGCCCCCGACGGCGCCCGGCACACAGCGTTCACAGGTGAGCTGATCAGGTTGCTGCGCGATGGAGACCCGGATATTCCCGAACTGGTCACGCTCGACCACATCTACCGAGCCAC
>Ga0207416_1003525_pt1 | contig 14827 bp, 13 predicted proteins | sample PaiPotPPM11metaG_FD_184107 | JGI IMG/M metagenome (GOLD analysis project Ga0207416, IMG submission 184107) | Iron sulfur acid spring bacterial and archeal communities from Banff, Canada, to study Microbial Dark Matter (Phase II) - Paint Pots PPM... ...
AAGCTGACCCGCTCGTGTGTCCACACGATGGGGAGGACGCGGTCCGCGCCCCCTGGCTGGTCGGGCCACGGCGCGCCCACCCAGCCGACTCGGATGTCATTGGCCGCGACTGTGTATTCCACGTAGGGGGACGCGAAGCCGGCGCTGGCCAGCACCTTCGCGGTGTCGTACGGGGACTCCACCACTCGGGATGCACAGTTCGAGCGCGGCGCTGTCGACGCGGGGGCTTGTGCGCCGGCCACAGCCACGATGCTGCAGGCCACGACGCCCACGAGGAGCCGAATCCGGGACACGCAACCCTTAGACATCCGAGGAGGGCCTGGGGATACCTCTCGGTCCAACATCTTTCGAGCTGCCCATTCAGCGGGTGCTGATGATGATGCGCTGGACGAAGGCAGGCGTGGCGGTCCTGTTTCGAGCTCGCCTCGGACGTCTCTGATCAGGTTGATGATGTTCAGACGTGGACGACCTGCCGGTGTAAGCCGTGCTTAGAGGTGCGGATCGATCCGCCCTACCTTGCAGGAAGACCGAATCCGTGATCGCTACTCGCAGGACGTCGCGGCGAAGGCACGAGTTAGCGCGGGCGACAACAACAGGTCGCGCTGATTCTTTGGCACCGAACGTGGCACCAGTGGCTCCGGATTCGACGGTTTCCAACGAACGGGCTGGCAATACCCGGACCGGCGATCCGAGTAGCCGCAACGAACGGGCGCGAATCGGCATTCGCCGGACGCCTCATAACCCGAAGGTCGCGGGTTCAAATCCCGCCCCCGCCACCATTTGCCCAGGTCAGAGGCCCCGCTTTGGCGGGGTCTCGCTGGTTGTGTCGGCGTTCTACCGGGTCTTCTACCGGGTGGAGGTCGGTAGACAGCAATGCTTCGAAGGTGCGCGCGGCCTGAGCTTGCATCCCGGGTAGCACGTGCTGGTAGGTGGCCATGGTGAACCCGGGTGTCGCGTGCCCGAGCCGCTCGCTGACGACCTTGATCGGCACGCCGGCCTTCAAGAGCAAGGTGGCGTGGGTGTGGCGCAGGTCGTGGAGCCGGAGACGCGGGAGGTCGATCCTCGCGATCAGCCGGTTGAAGGCTTGTGAGAAGAGGTCGGGGTGGGTGGGTCGACCCTCGACGGTCGGGAACAAGTAGTCATCGAGGCGAACACTGCGGTTGAGCTCGCTCTCGAGCCGGTCGTGCCAGTGGACGAGGCGGCCGACGGTGGTCGGGTCGAGATCGATACAGCGCCGCGCGGTGCTGGTCTTGCCGTGGGTTTCGTGGAGCTCGTAGGCGACCGAGACCAAAGCACGATGGACGGAGATCGTGCCTGCATCGGCGTCGAGGTCTTCCCATCGCAGCGCTAGGAGTTCGCTTCGTCGCATCCCGGTCGTGGCGGCGAGCCAGAAGGCAGTGAAGAGCCGGTGCGGGCGGGCAGCCTCGAGGAAGGCGAGGAGCTGCGCTGCCGTCCAGGCACGCACGACGCGCTTCGGCCGTCGCCGCCTCGGGGCTTCGGCGCTGTCGGCGACGTTGCGGACGATGAGGCCCTTGCGGGCTGCGTCCGCGAGGGCCCTTCGGACGATGACGTGGACCTCGAGCACCGACTTTGGGTCGAGGCCCCCGACGCGGTCGGCGCGGCCAGTGGTCAGCAGGTCCGAATAGAGCGACTCGAGGTGGTCGATTCGTAGGCGTCGGAGTGGAACGTGGCCGATGGAGGGGACGACATGCAGCTCGATGATGCGGCGGTAGCCGTCCCAGGTGCTGGGTCGCAGACTCACCCGCTTGGCGGGAAGCCACTGCTCGAGGAGATAGCGGGCAAGGCTGAGCCCGGGATCACGGTTGCGGGCGCCGACCCCAGCGGCGAGACGGCTCGCCATCCGCTCAGCGGCAGTCCGGTCAGTGCCAGCCGGGTGCCAGCGGCGCCGCTCCCGGCCGGTGATCGGGTCGATCCCCTCGTAGATCACGGCATAGAACCGGTGGCCCTTGGCGACCACGTATCCCCGCACGGCGGCCCTCCTCGACTCGGTGGAAGAGTCCGGTAGAAGAGCATCTGGACCGCAGGTCAGCGAGCCGTGACGTCGGGTCGCTAGCCCCGCGGCAGTGCCCCCGATGGCCTTTTTTGCGCCCGAGGCTCGGGGAGGGCGTGCGCTGGAAGCGTCAGGGCAAGATGGTTGCCGTCTCACGCGGGTCCTATATCTTGGGGGGTATCCCCCCAGCCGCTTCGGCGGCTGGGTGCGAGGCCCGCCGAGAGGCGGGCCTCTGCGTTTCCTACCAGCCCTTCGGCTTTGAGAAGCGGCCCACGGGGTCGTTGAGCGTCAGCGGGAACTGGCTGCTGGCGAGTGTCGAGGGGCGGACCTGCTTGAAGAAGTGCGCTTCGGTGCTGAGCTGTCGGCTTCGGCGCCGAGCGGGGTGCGGGTTGATGACGCCGACGTGGAGTCCGAGCTCGTAGCGGATGATCCGTACTGGCTCGGTCAGGTCCGAGTCGTTGGAGATGATGACGGCGGTGTCGTAACGGTGCCGGAACCCGTCGAGGAGGGCGTGCGCGGCGAGGTTGACGTCGGAGCCCTTCTCCTCCGTCTTGACTACCTGCGCCTTGCGGCTACCGATCCGTGGTGGGCGAGCCAGCGGCAGCGTGACGATGTTGGTGAGGAAGTGACCGAAGTGGATTGACAGTTTCGGGATCGTCGCCAGGGCGCGCAGGTACGTCTCCTGACGTTGAGGTGCCTGCGGATCATGGGGGCGTGCTGCGACCTTGGCGGTGAAGTACCGGATCTGTTGGATGTCGTCCTTGGGCAGCAGGCGTTGACAGAAGGCGTCGAGGTCAAGCCACTTGTAGGCCGTTCCCTTGATGCAGCCGTAGTACAGGTTGAAACCGTCGATGTAGACGTACGTTTCGGACACGCACCAAGCGTACGGCGGGCGTCTGACACCAGTGCCGGACCCTGGATGGGCAACACCTAACGTGTCCTCACGACGTGGACGCCCTCGGGAACCACTGGCTCGGTCGCATCTCGACGGCGATGTTCGACGCGACCCGGACGCCCAGGACGGCACCCTGGACTGTCATTCGGTCAGGTGCTCGTGCGCGATGCTCGGCGGATGGCGGCTCCGTTGGTTCGGGGATGATGGCCCGGGCGACCGACGCGGGTGGGCTGCGGCCGTTGCTTTCTGAGCAGGCGCTTCTCGAGCTCGCCGGGTCGGCGTCGTTTGCCCGCGGCGTCGCCTATCAGCGGGACGGGCGGGTCGAGTTGGGTTCGGTTCAGAGGGATCGGGTTGAGGCCGTCGTTCGGGGATCCCTGCCGTACACGGTGATGCTGGGGGCAACTGGCGGCTCGTTGGGGTGGTCGTGCTCGTGCCCAGTCGGTGAGGATGGGGACTTCTGTAAGCACTGTGTGGCGGTCGCCCTGACCCTAGACAGCGGGGGTAGCGAGGCAACCGAGTCCCGTCGGTCCCGATCAAAGCGCCGCCGCTCCGCGGAGGTCGATCTGCGCGGGTTCCTTCAGACTCTTGGCGACGAGGAGCTCGTGGAGCTGCTGCTCGAGCAGGCGGCCGAAGACTGGCGTCTGCGAGAACGCCTGACCGGTCGAGCATTGGCGGCCACGGGTGACAGCATCGACCAGGTCGCCTGGCGACGACAGATCGACTCGGCGTTTGCGTCCCAGCGCAACTTCGTTTCCTACGACGAGGCACCCAGCTGGGCCGCCGGTGTCGACGACGTGCTCAGCGGCCTCGAGGAGCAGCTTCAGGTCGGTCACGCCGAGGCGGTGATCACCCTCGCCGAGCACGCTCATCGCAGGGCCGAGAAGGCGATGCAGCACATCGACGACTCCGATGGGTGGCTCAGTGCCATTGCCGAGCACATCGCCGATCTCCATCACCGAGCCTGCCAGGAGGCGATACCGAACCCCGCCGAGCTCGCGGGTCGCCTCGCCGACCTCGAGCTGAACGCCGAGCTCGACACCTTTCATCGAGCCGCCGCCACCTACGCCGATGTTCTCGGGAGCGCGGGACTCGCCGAGTATCGCAACGAGATCGAGCCCCGATGGCTAGCACTCGATCCTCAGTCTGATGAGTGGTCGCACGGGCGGTTCCGGGTCCGCGAAGCGATGATCGGCGTCGCACTCGGGGCGGGTGACCCCGACGAATTGATCCGCGTCAAAGAGGGTGATCTCCGCTCGCCCCACGATTACCGCGAGATCGCCGAAGCCTTGAGTGGAGCGGGTCGCTCAGGTGAGGCAATCGAATGGGCCCACCGCGGTCTTGCTGCGTATTCCGACCGACCGTGGCAGAACGGTGCGCTCCGCGAGCTGCTGGCCGAGATCCTGCACAACCAGGATGATGCCGTCGGCGCGGTCGATCTGTTCTGGCAGGCCTTCACTGCCCATCCCAGCCTGGATGCCTATAGACGCCTTCTGAGCGAGGCCGAGACCACCGGAGAACGCGCCGACTATCAGCGGCGCGCCCGAGCTGTGCTGCACAGATCGGTCCACGAGCGCCGAGGTGACCAGCAGTCCCACTCAGTCGTGAGCCTCACCCCCGCCTGTGCGCTGATCGAGATCCTGCTCTACGAAGGCGATGTCGAAGGCGCCTGGTTCGTTGCCGTCGAGAACGGTTGCGAGCAGCGGCTCTGGCTCAACCTTGCCCGGGCAAGAGAAGCGAGTTACCCCCTCGACTCCATCGTGATCTACGAGCGTGAGGTCTTCGCACAGATCGACACGAAGAAGAACAGTGGATACCGAAGTGCCACCAAGTACCTCGAGCGGATCCGCCAACTGGCGGCGTCTGGCGACAAGCCCGAGCTCTTCGACACTCTGATTGCCAAGGTCCGAACCCAGCACAAGCCCAAACGGAACCTGATGGCCCTCCTCGACAAGCAGGGATGGTGACGCTCTCGAGCGCGATGTCGCCGAGCCCGTCGACACCACGGCGCCGCTACAACAAGCCGCAGGGGATCTCCCGACGCTTGTCACCGAAAATGGCACCAACGGACCCGCATCGGATGATTTCCAACGGACGGGTTGTCATTATCCGGACCCGTGATCCCAGCAGCCGTAACGAACGCGCCCGAATCCGCATCGGCCGGACGTTTGTCAAGGCCTCATAACCCGAAGGTCGCGGGTTCAAATCCCGCCCCCGCCACCGGCACCTTAGCTGACACTCTGCAGTCCAAGGTCCGACAACACCGAGCGGGCGCCGCTCGTGAACTCGTGGGCGATCGTGATCACGTGGTTGGCGTCCGGAAGTAGTGGCCCTGGTCGAGATCGTCGATGAGCCCGGTATGGACTGGCCGCCATCCCAGTCGTTCCTGGGTCAGTGCGCTCGGCGTTGGGTTGTCGAGCGAGACGAAGAGGGCGAAGTCGCCGAAGTGGTCGCCAGCGTCTTCCGGCGAGATGGCGGCGGTCGCCAGGCCGAGCTGGCGGCCAATAGCGGCGGCGATGTCACGGAATGGCACACCCTCGTCGCCGACCCCGTGTAGCACCGAACCTGCCGAGGCCTTCTCCAGCGCGAGGCGGAAGAGGTGCGCGGCGTCGAGTTGGTGCACCGCGGGCCAGCGGTAGGACCCGTCGCCGATGTGGCCAGGGACGCCCCTGTCGCGAGCAATGCCGATCAGGCGCGGGACGAAGCCATGCTCATCGCGGTCGCCGTGTACCGCTGGTGCGAGACGGACAACCGACGAGCGCACCCCGCGCTCAGCCAGCGCGACCGCCGCGTTCTCCGACGCGACCCAGGGGAGTGCGGGGTCAGACGCGTCCTCTTCCGTCGCGGGGCGTCCCAGCGCCGCGAGCGCGAGCAACAGCGTCCCCGAGGTGATCACGAATGGCTTTCCAGAGTCCTCGAGCGCCGCCCCGATCGCTTCGACGGCGCGCAGGTCGGCTTGGGCCGCTCCGGGGTAGTCCGAGAAGTCGTGCATGAAGGCCAGGTGAATGACGCCGTCCGCTACGGAGGCGCCGCTGCGAAGGCTGTCGAGGTCGTCGAGCGCGCCGCGATGCACGTCAGCCCCGGCGGCGGCGAGGGCGGCGGCCGAGGCATCCGAGCGGGCAAGCCCGACAACCTGATGGCCCGCGCCGATGAGCTCCGGTACGACCGCGGAGCCGATGAAGCCGGACGCGCCGGTGACGAATACGCGCATGAGAAGAACTCCAGTTGGCCGACCGTCCTCGGCGCTGACGACAGGGTCTATGTCAGTTGCTGTCGTCACCCTGGCAAGGATGTCAGTCGCTGTCATCAGCCAGGGGGATTGGCGCATGGGGCGTTGGGAGCCGGACAGCCGGGGCAGGCTCGCCTAGTAGGCTGAGCCCGGCTTGGCGCCGCCGGACCGACCAGCTCGGTCGATGCCCCGCGCCAGGTCGCGGACGATGGCGCCCGCGTCCTCGACGCGGCCGACAGTTCGACATCGAAACCACGTCGATCTCTCGCTCGACACCCTCGATGAGATCGCCATCGATTCGCCCGCGTAGACAGACCGAAGCGGCGGCCGGGATCGCGAGGGCTTCGCTCCTTTGGCTGTTAGCTTGGCGAGGCCACGGTTAGGCCGAGAGTCTGGGCCGCGCCGGTCATACGCTCGTCGTAGGTGATGACCCGGGCGAGGTCGCTGCCGAGATCCAAGGCGGTGGCGAGATGGATCGCATCAAGCGAGCGCATCTCGGCCGGTGCGAGAGTGCCAGCGGCCACGAGGACTCGGTCGTTCACTCGGGCCAGGTCGATCCGAGTCAGCACCTCCTGGGCTCGCCGTAACGCCTCGGGGCCGATGGGCAGCATTGCCCTCAGGACTTCTGTCCGGCTGAGCGCGCTCGAAACGATCGGCCGGCGGCGGCTCAGGTACCTGCGCAGCGCCGTCGATTCTTGTTCGGCGACCGCAAGCTTGACGATCGCCGATGAATCGAGGTACGTGGCCCGGCTAGCGCTCATCGCGGCGGAGCCGGGCAAGCACGCTCGACGGTGGCTCCTGGCCAGCAGCAAGGGGCATGGGATCTGGAAGGTCGGTGAGGTCCCGTTGGGCGGACGCCACGTCACCCGCAGTGCGCAAGCGATCAAGCGGGCTCTGCTCAGGAAGCGGAGCCAGCATCGCCACCGGGCGACCCCGGTCCGTGACTTCGAAGCTCTCCCCATTCTCGACCCGACGGAGTAGCTCGCTGGCCCGTTGCCGAAGCTCGCGAACTCCTACCCGCGTCATGTGCTACTTGTAGCACATAAGATGCGGGCGCGCAACCGAACGAGGACGACCGCCCCGCCACCATCTAAACCGCAGGCTTTCCTGCATGCTCGAGACCTTGCGTCAATACGCCCGGGAGCGGCTTGACGAATCGGATGACGCCGACGCCTGGCGCCGCCGGCACGCCGCCCATTACGCCGCGTTTGCCGAGGGCGTGGCGCCGGGCCTCGTCGGCCGCGACGAGCTCTCAACTCGTCGGAGGATCAGCCTCGAACTCGACAACCTCCGAGCTGCGGTCACCTGGGCGCTCGACAGCCCTTCACCCGACGACACCGAGCTGGGGATCGGCATCGTTGCCCGTCTCGGTATCGAGGCCAGCGGCCGCGGTGGCGAGCGGTATCGGCGCCTGGGCGGCGCGCGGTGCCACACCTCGAGCAGTCGACGCCCGCACGCAGCAGAAGGCCGGTGCGAGAACGCCGGCCTTCTGCGCGAGACGGCCGGCTTCGAACGGATCTTCGAACGGTGGCGGCGTCCCGATGGGGGAGCCAGCGATAATCATCCTCGACCGGCGGCACGCGCAGGTCCGGGTACAAGAACTCGGAAGATGCCCTGGCAGTGCCGACCCGCCGCTCATTTGAACGGAGTACCGATGGGGCGCCGACGCTGCGCACGGCCGGTCGTCCGCGGCTGGGCCGAAGCCCGTCCGACGGCGCCCGGCGCTCGCCCGATTTATCTGAACCGCCCTGGCGGGCTCGGATGGCCGCGGAGGCAGGGCTTGGAGACTCAGCGCAGGGTTCGCACGTCGTCGCCTGCTCCTCGCTAGGATCCGCGCTTCTCGCCTAGGGGCTGTCATGCGAGCACGAGCACTGATCGTCGGGGTGGGCGCCGTGGGTTGGGTCACGCTGTGCGCGCCACTCGCCGGCGGCCAGACCACCGGCCCGGTGACGGTGTCGTTCACGACGCCGGGCACGTCGTCGTACACCGTGCCGGCTGGCATCTGCCAGGTGACGGTAGACGCCCGCGGCGCGGCCGGCGGCAGCGCGGCCATCGAACTACCGGCTTCCGAGCGGGCCGCCATCCAGGCGCGCCTCGCGCCGGCGACCTCGGGGACGGCTCCGACGGCGCCACCCGGGTTCGTCCACGCCGCCGCCGACACCGGGAGCGGGGGCCTCGGCGGCGAGACGACGGCGACCATCCCGGTCACTCCCGGAGAGACGTTGATCGTCACGGTTGGCGGGAGAGGCCAGGACATTGGGTCCTCGGTGCCCGACGGGGGAACACCCGACGGGGGTAGCGGCGGCGCCGGAGAGGTGTCGGGCGCGGGCGGTGGTGGCTCGTCGGACGTCCGACAAGGCGGCACGGGCCTCGCCAACCGCGTGGTCGTCGCCGGCGGCGGGGGCGGCGCAGGCGCAGAATTCGGCGACGGCGACCCGTTCCCCATCGGGTTCGAGAACGGCGGTGGCGGGGGCGGTTTGACCGGCCAGAGCGGAGCACCATCCAGTCCGGGCACCGACGTCGGCGGGGGCGGCACCCAGTCCGCCGGCGGCGCGGGCGGAGCCGGCGCCCCCTTCGGACCCGACGGCAACGGCGGAAGCCTCGGTCAGGGCGGCGCGGGAGCCGCGGACGTCGTGGCTGGCGCCGGCGGTGGCGGCGGCCTCTACGGCGGTGGCGGCGGCTCAGCCGGCGAGGCCTTCATCTTCGCGTTCGGGTCCGCGGGCGGCGGTGGCTCAGGGTTCGGGCCGGTAAGCGCGACATTCCAGACCGGCGTGAACAGCGGCGACGGCAGCGTGCGCATCACCTCCGACCCGGCCCACTCCGGCTGTGTCGCAGCAGCGGTGATCGTCCAACCAAAATTCACCGGCTGACCTACAACGGTTTGTCACCAGCCGCGGGCCTTGGTCGCTCGGGTCGCCTCCGTCGGCTACCGCAGGAGAGCACGACACCCTTTGGGCCATCGGCAGCATCGACGTGTTCCTCCTTCTCCGCTCGATTCGCGGCTGGGACAGCGCGCAGTATTTGGCACCCAAAATGGCACCAACGAACCCGGCTTCGACGATTTTTCAACGGACTGCCCGGCACTATGCGGATCTGCGATCCGAGCAGCCGCAACGACGCGTGCGAAACGGCATTCGCCGGACGTTTGTCAAGCCCCTCATAACCCGAAGGTCGCGGGTTCAAATCCCGCCCCCGCCACCACGCAACCGCAGGTCAGGGCCGGTGCCTAGCACCGGCCCTCTGCGCGAGAGGCCAAACTTCTAACGGATCTTCTAACGGACCACGACCCTCGGGCAAGATCGTGTCAGTCAGGGTGCCAGCTCGCGGAGGAGCTCCGCGAGGCTGGACGCGAAGTGTTCCTCGCGTGCGGCCGCGCACCGTGGGCGTCGCGCCGCATCGGGGACCGCGACCTGGTTTGGTGGATCGCAGAGAGCGGATACCTGGATCTCGGGTCCGAGACGCTCGCCGGACCTGGTGCGCGCCTCGACGCCAACATCCTCGCTACTGGTCACGGTGGCGGTCATGACCTCCATCTCCGGACGCTCAAAGCCATCGGCGCGACGCTCACCGGGCGCTTCGTCGGCGCCACGGACCACTGCGTCCGCTTCGCCGCCGATCTCGCGGAGACTGTCGCGTGGGGAGACGAGCGCCACCGCTTGCTCATGGACTTCCTCGCTACGTTCGCGGTGAGCCGGGGGATCGAAGCTCCCGAAATCGCCGAGCCGATGCCCTTCGATGCATCGTCGGCGCCCGAGGAGGTGAAGCTCGCCGGCTTCGGTGCCGTTATCTTCACCGGTGGCTTCCGACCCGACTACGGCTCGTGGCTCCCATGGCCGGAAGCGTTCGACGACTTCGGGTTTCCGCTTCACCATGAGGGTGCCAGCACGGTGATGCCGAACCTCTACTTCGTGGGCGTCCACTTCCTCAGGAAGCGGAAGTCCTCATTGCTCTATGGCGTTGGTGAGGACGCCGCGATCGTCGCAGACTCGATCTCGCGTCGACCGCAGCACTCATAACCCGAAGGTCGCGGGTTCAAATCCCGCCCCCGCCACCATCTCCCCAGGTCAGAGGCCCCGCTTCGGCGGGGTCTCGCTGGTTGTTGGCGCGTCTACCGGGTGTCTGCCGAGACTATGAGCGGTCGTCGGTGCGAACGGCGCGGTGAAGAGCTCGACGGCGTCGCACCACGTAGGGCATGCCCGTCTCCTCGCGCTCGACGGGTAGCGAGATCGGTAGACGAGCTCGAAGGCGCTGGCTTGGCGACCGATGGCGCACGTCGTCGTTACCTTGTGAAATCGATGGCACAGGACGTCCTCGCGACCGTGATCGATCCCGACGGGCGCGCCGTCGAGCTCACGGTCAGGCGGTGGGAGCATGTCGTGACCGGGCATCCCGAGCTTGCCACCCTTCAGGATCAGGTCATTCAGACGGTCGCGATGCCGTCCCGGCGGCAACTCGGTCCGACCGGGGAGGAGTGGTTCTACGGCGAGAACCAGGGGCCCAGTCGTTGGCTCAAGGTTGTCGTACGCTATGACTCAATTCACCGCGGGCGCATCGTGACCGCGTTTGCTCGGAGATCCATGCCATGAAGATCACCGTCGGTGACACGACCTTCGATCGGGTTGACTACGACGCCGCCGCGGATGTCCTGTACCTCCATGTCGGCGAGCCGAGTCGAGCCACTGAGTTCGACGAATCACCGGAGGGCCATGCGCTGCGCTTCGACGAAGCCGGTAGCCTCGTCGGTCTCACGATCGTTAACGCGAAGCAATTGCTCGACAACGAGAAGCCGATCGTGGTCACGATCCCTGAGCGTGTGACGATCGATCCTGCTGCCCTAGCGCCAGCCGTCCAATCTGCCGCCTAGCGCTTGGCTGAAGTGTCCGGCGATCCGCCGGGGTTCGACCCGGAGCCGGCCTCCAAGTCGAGCCTCCCGGCCCAGTCTCATAGCGACAATTAAAGTTGTCTTGTGACGTCCGCTTTGGGCGACGATCATGGCGAACGCGTGACCGAGGCGCAGATCGTGCCGATGCCGCCGGTCGCCGCAACCGCGTTGCCGTGGGACGCGGAGGTGCCCGACCCGGTCGCCGCGCTTCGGCGCGCCCGTGACTCGTGCGGGGACACGTTCGCCGTCGTCAGTGGCGCCACGACCTACCTCTTCGTCTTCTCCCCTGAGGGCGTGCGCAGCTTCTACGGGCTTCCCGAGGAGTACGCCAGCAAGGGTGTCGCCGACTGGCTCCTGCTGTCGCGCAAGCCGCCCGAAGAGCTCTTCGACGGCAGGCGCACGATGCCGCACGAGCTCTTCGATCGCGACCACGTGCAGTCGTACCTCGGGCAGCTCGACTGGGCGATCGACGCGCAGTGCGCTGAGCTCGGCGACGAGGGCGTCGTCGACGTCTTCACGCTCACGCGCCGGCTCGGGCACCGCCTCGGACTCGCCTGCTGGGCCGGGGCGACGTTCACCGACCGCGCCGAGTTCGATCGCCTCGTCGTCGCCCTCGACGAGCTCGACGGTGCCGCAGCCTTTGTGCACCCGGGTGCGATGACAGCCGTGGCGGCGAGGGGCAAGGACCGCGAGCGCGCCGCGCTTGCCGAGGTTGAGGCCGTGCTTGGGCGGGTCCTGCGCCGCCGTGACGCCGATCCGACCGCCGCGCCCGAGCTCTTCGACGAGATTGTCGTCCGCTGGTCCGATGAGTCGGGCTCGACGCGTGAGATCGGCATTGCCCGAGACGTGGTGCTCGTGCACATCGCCTCGATGTCGAATCTCTTCGCCGCACTTGGCTGGATGCTCGTCGACCTCTTGGGGCGACCGCACCTACTGGACCGCATCCGCGCCGATGACCGAGAGCTCGCTGAGCGGTGCGCGCTCGAGTCGACGCGCCTCGCGCAGCGCTCGATCATGATGCGGTCGGTGCTGGCGCCGGTCGAGGTTGCCGATGAGCAGACCGTCTTCCACGTCCCACCGGGCGCGGTGGTAGCCACGTTCCTGCCCCTGACCAACACCAGCGCGGCAGCCGGCCTCGATGGCTACGATCCCGATCGGTGGCACCGTCGTCACTTGCGTAACGAGGCCGCACTCTCGGCGCGCGAGCTGGTGACCGCGTTCGGCCACGGCAAACACCGCTGCCCGGCCCAGCCGTTCTCGCTCGCGGCCATGACGCGGTCGGTCACTCGTCTCGCCCAGCGGTACGACCTCGCGCCTGAGTTCTCCGACCCGCGCCCGGTGGCCGGCCAGATCGGCGGCGTGGCGCGCAGCGAGACGCCGTGCCCGATTCACTACCGCCGCCGTGCCTGACGTGTTGCCGCGCTAAACCCCTGATGGCCAATGGCGCGACTGCTGTTACCCGGTGACATTGGCGTGGTCACCGAGCCGGCCGTGCTCAAACACTCGGCCTACCTGTCAACGAGCGAGGTCCCCAGCGCTCTCACTACCGGGACCCGCACCCTGGGCTTTCGGTGTACCCGGTCCGCTCGGTTCAACGAGACGGGTTGGGCGGCCCCGAGGCTCCCATTGACGCCGACGCGCCAAGACTTCAGCCGCGGTTGACCGGAGTCCAGCGTTCCAAGTTCGCAACGGCGCGTTCCGTGTACGTGAGGATTCTTGCGATCGCCTCAGCCATCCGAGGTTCGCTCGACTTCCTCGATATCCCGCGGGCGATGTTCAATCGGCTCGACTCCAGCCACGCCGCCAGATCGGGTTGCGCGCCCCAGAGTCTGAGCGACTCCAGTTGGCCGCGCATATTCGGGATCCAGTCGTTCGCTGCGTCCGGATAGCGATTCGTTGGCGAGAGGCGGGACTTTGCCACCTCGTCACTGCCTCGGCTGGCCTCGAGGTATCCGATGACCGCCGCGTTGAATGTTGGGAAAAGGGTGCTGATGCACTGCAGAGTGATGCGGCGGGGTCCGAAGATCGGGCGAGGTGGGGCCTTTCCGAGCCCGGCCGCGGAGCAGTCGACGTGCAGCTGTCCGCGGTCGGTCGGAATCGTTCCTTGTTCGAGCTGGATGGCGTCGGTGCGGATCGACTTGATGCGGCCGAGCCGCACGACGTTCTCGATGGTCTTCAGGAGCTCAAGTTCGGCGACGGTCAACGTTGCGCCGTGGTACATGGTCGGCACGACGCTCGGATCGAGACGGAGGAGCTGGCCACAGCCTTCGAGCCGCGAAAACAGGTCGTCGATGTTCTCAGCCTCGGCTGACGCTTCTACGCTGCGCGACTGACCGTCGACCGTATCGGTCACTAGTTCGAGCGGCTGGACTTGGGCGCGGTTCCACATCCAGACGTCGCGGGCCCGGATCCACCGGATGTCGTCGGGGTCGACACCTCTTTCGAGCAGCCAAGTGCACACATCGGAGCCGGTCTTGCCACCGCCGACAACCGTGTACCCGGTCGCCGGCTCAGCTATGTCGGGCAGCTCGTTCACCGGGACGCATCGGACATCCGGGTCGATGGCGAACGAGGGGACGTGCCTCGACGGGATCGTCGGTTCGAGATAACGGGCGTCGACGACGGCACGTCTGACGTTGACCTCCGTGGTCGCCCCCGTCAGGGTGGCGACAAAGGCGACATCAGCCGTCTCGAGTCCCAGGTAGTTGGACATCGGGAAGAACCGCACCTGTCCCGACGCCGCATGGTGCTCGTCCATCACACGCCGGAAGTAGTCGCAGATCTGCACGCCATCCGCCTGCTGGTACAGCCCGGCATTGAGCCCACGTTCGTCGAGGTGATCGTTGCCCAGGCGCCGCGAGTTGACGCCGTAGCAGGCGGCCGGCTGATGGAGGCGCACAAACGGGTAGGCGTCGTTCCAGTGGCCGCCCGGCGCGTCCCGGCGATCCACCATGACGACGTCGCAGTCCCGATCGGCGTCGATCAGCGCGTCGGTAAACGACATGCCCGCTGCTCCCGCACCGATCACCAGGTAGTCGGTCTCGATCGCCTTCACGGCTCAGCCTCCTCCTGCTGTGATGCTCGTCTGTGTTGCCGGCGGGAGGCCAACAATTTGGAGCCGCCGAGCTCGCTGGGTTCTCCTCGATCGCGATGCCCCCAGCGATGACAGGACGCGATCTACTCTGAGTTCCCTCAGGCATTCGTGTCGTCAGCCACGAGGAGTGAGCATGGCCAGGCTCCGACCGTACCTGCTAGTCGCTGCGATCGCCGGGCTAGGAGCGTCGGTCTGGGCGATCTTCTACGGCGGCGGCGATGCGTGGCTGGCGCACACGCTCGGGATCTACAACGAGAGCGGCCCCTTCTACGCCTTCTGGTCGGGCTTTGGGTCCGACCTCGGTGAGTATGCGGTCTTCGTCGCCCTTGTCACTGCGACCGTGGGTGCGTATCGCCGGCACAACTGCAACGTCAAGGGTTGTTGGCGACTGCAGTGGCGCGAGTATCTCGATGCCGATGGGGTGAAACACCTGTGGTGCAAGCACCATCATCCCGACAAGCCGGTGCGCAGCCGCGACTTTGAGCAGTTCCTCCGCGAGCATGAGGCTCGGAAGAAGGCGCAGGCTGCCTGAGGTGCCGCCGGGCGCGCCCCTTCGGAGTGGCGCGCCGACCGTCGCTTTGGCGTCGGGCGTGGCCCGAGATGCCGATGTCGTGACTGTCACTGCTGGACTGCCAGGGCTCTGCGAGACGCGTCCGTGTCATCATGACGACAACCGGTCCCCCGGTCGTAGGAGCATGAGTTGGGCCAGCCGTCTGGGC